>MDTC01178136.1_pt1 | contig 13951 bp, 14 predicted proteins | sample 811181 | NCBI WGS metagenome assembly MDTC01 (sample SAMN05326644, study PRJNA326480) | marine metagenome | isolation source: seawater | place: Pacific Ocean: North | collected 2011
ATCGCGCAGTCTTATATACCTATTTTGAGTGCCGTTGGGCATGAAACTGACTTTACAATTTCCGATATGGTGGCAGACATAAGAGCCTCTACTCCATCAGCCGGAGCAGAACTAGCATCGCCAGATGTGAGGCAGGCGGCGACAGTCTTTCATAATATTAACATGAGGCTAAAAGGAGCGATTGAGTTATTGTTTAAAGAACAATACACCAGACTTAAAGACATTAAGAATTCTCTAGTAAGTCCTGAAAATAAATTACTGGTTAATTTGCAATTAAATGATGAACTATTTAGAAAAATTTGCGACGTTGTTAATAATAAGATTCAGAATGCAAACATAAGACTTTCCTTTTTAAATAACAGCCTTAATCAGACTAAACCTGATAATCTTATAAGAGAAAATACTGGATCCGTTCATGAATTGAAAATAATATTAAAAAACCTACTAACCCAAGAAATTCAGGTGCTCAGACATAGGACTCAAACTTCAACAGCAGTTTTAAAGAGCAATAATCCGAGAAATATCTTAAAACGCGGCTACTCAATAACTTACGATCAAAACAATACAATTATCAATGAATCAACTGCTCTAGCGACAGACTCAAAGATAAGGACGACTTTTTACAAAGGACAAGTTATTTCAAAGATTGAAAAAGTTATAAAATAATTAAACAGATTTAGATTGCTCATCTGCGTGATAAGAGGACCTAACCAGAGGCCCACTCGCAACACTTTTGAAACCCAAGTCAAAAGCAAACTCCTCGTATTCCCTAAATTCCTCAGGATGCACGAACTTCGATACTGGTAAATGATGTGGGCTAGGTTGCAAATATTGGCCAATAGTTACCATATCGCAATCAGCAGAAACTAAGTCATATAAAGTTTGTTTAATTTCATCTTTGGTCTCGGTAAAACCAAGCATAATGCCAGATTTAGTGGGCACCTCAGGTGCAATACTTTTGAAAGATTTTATGAGTTTCAATGACCATTCATAGTCTGCGCCTGGTCTAATTTGGCGATACAAAGACTTAACAGTTTCCATATTATGATTGAATACGTTGGGTAAATCAGAAGACAAAGCATTCAGGGCTTTCTCCATACGACCGCGAAAATCAGGTACTAAAATTTCGATTTTAATATCATCAACAGCGCCTCTGATATGGCGTATACAATCCGAAAAATGCCCGGCCCCACCATCCTTTAAATCATCACGATCTACAGACGTAATAACCAAGTATTTCAAGGCCATTTTGGCAGCTAGCTCTGCCAACCTTTTGGGTTCGTCATTATCGATAGGAGTAGGCCTGCCATGAGCTACGTCACAAAACGGACATCTCCTCGTACAAAAATTACCCAGAATCATAAATGTAGCTGTACCACGAGTGAAACAATCGCCCAAATTGGGACAAGCAGCCTGCTCACAAACTGTATTTAGTTGAGAACGCCTGAGAATATCTTTTAATTCTGCTACCTTATGACCGGTAGGTGCTCTAACCTTGAGCCATTTTGGTTTAGCAGGCGATGGGGTTTTAATAATTTTTACTGGGATTTTTGCAACTTTGTTGACTCCTCGGTCTTCTTTTTTCGGACTATTGACATTATTTTCCATTTGTTTTCTAAACTTTGTAAACTTGTTTGATACTTTCAACAATTATATATCAGGTTTATCAGAATTGAACGTAGTTCTGTTGCGCATTCTAGGATACCCACATTTAAGTTAAAGTTTGCCAGTTGGGTCACCTCTAAGTCCTTATATCCACAAGTATGTATTTGATTGAAGGGAGCAAGCTCCATATTTACATTCAAAGCCATTCCATGGTAACTAAAATTTTTACCGAAACGTAATCCTATAGAACCGATTTTTTTCCCATCAATATAAATACCGGGTGCTCCATTTTTCCTAGAGCCAGTCAATCCTTTTAAGGCAAGAAACTCAATCATTGACTGTTCAAGTTTCGTTACGAGCATACGCGGGGATAATTTTGAACGGCGATAATTGATAATTGTATAGACTACTAGCTGGCCTGGGCCGTGATAAGTAGCATCTCCCCCTCTATCAGTTTTCACAATCGGTAATCCTTTGGAATTTAAGATACTTGAGGGATCTGCCGACTTGCCTAGGGTAATTACTGGATCATGTTCTAGAGACCAAATTTGATCTGGTGAACTCGGACTTTTTTTCGCCTCAATCAGCATATTTTCATAACAATATAGGTAATCCTGAATATAAAGGTGTTTTGATACTACTTTCATAAATCTTGATAAAACTCTATTTCCATATATCTCCAACCAAAGATAGTACATTAAATTCATTTTGTTAAAAATGAGTACTTAAAATCCAGGTTGAATTTGTTCGTTTAAACCATCTATATCGTAGTGTTATAATGCAACTTAAAAAACAGAATAAAGATATATGAATGCATTAGATATAAGATCATTAAAAAAGACCTACACGAATGGTACCAATGCATTAAAAGGGGTCAATTTACAGGTAGCGAAAGGTGACTTTTTTGGTTTACTTGGCCCCAATGGGGCTGGAAAATCCACTATTATCGGGATTATTAGCTCGCTAATAAGAAAAACCTCGGGCTCGGTTAAAATTTTTAACACAGATATTGATAAGAACTTTGCTCTTGCTAAAAGCTTCATCGGGATAACACCTCAGGAAATCAACTTTAATCAATTTGAAACTGTAGAGGACATTGTACTAAATCAAGCTGGATTTTACGGCATGCCAAAAAAACTAGCCAGGGAACGTTTAGACGAACTTCTAGGAAAGCTCAGATTAGAGGATAAAAGAAAAGAGGTGTCTCGCAATTTGTCCGGTGGCATGAAAAGGAGATTAATGATCGCTAGGGCATTGGTACATAAGCCAAAATTGCTTTTACTAGACGAACCAACAGCCGGAGTTGATATCGAAATAAGACACTCTATATGGAGTTTCCTCGAGGAACTTAATAGCCTTGGTACAACTATTATCCTTACAACCCATAATCTAGAAGAAGTAGAAATTCTCTGTAGAAACATCGGTATTATCAATTCTGGCCATTTAATTGAGGACACTTCACTTCGGGGACTCCTATCACAGTTAGATTCCGAAAGTTATATTTTAGATTTAGAGAACGAGGTAACAGACTCACAAATCGCGGATTTCCCAGAATTAAAAGCTATCGATAAGCATCAAGTAGAGATTAATATTAATAAAAAAGATAAAAAAGAGAAAAGCCTTAATTCTCTGTTTGTGAAATTATCCGATAAGGGTATCGCAATTAGAAGCATGAGGAATAAAAACAATCGGCTTGAAAAACTTTTTTTAGATCTAATATCTACCTCTTAGGAAAATTTCTATGAATGAACTTTACAGATCTTGGCTTATAAGTTTTTATACTATCTTTTTAAAAGAGTTGAAAAGATTCTTACGTATTTGGATTCAGACCCTTTTTCCGCCTGCTATAACCATGGCCCTTTATTTTGTTATATTTGGGGGTGTTATAGGGTCACGGGTTGGAACAATGGAGGGACATGATTACATTTCATATATTGCTCCCGGAATAATTATGATGTCAATAATAACAAATTCATACAATAACGTTGTATCATCTTTTTTTGGAGCAAAATTTCAAAGACATATAGAAGAGATGCTAGTGTCACCTACACCCAATGGGATCATTTTAGCTGGTTACGTCTGTGGCGGAATCTGTCGTGGTGCACTTGTAGGAGTAATAGTAACAGGAGTTGCAAGCTGCTTCACCAATATTTATATACAACATGTCGGGATAGCAATCACGGTGATTATTCTTACAGCAGCATTGTTTGCTATTTGTGGTTTTATCAATGCAATTTTTGCAAAGAAATTTGATGACATATCTGTGATACCTACTTTTGTATTAGCTCCTTTAACTTATTTAGGTGGAATTTTTTACTCTGTTAATCTGCTACCGCCATTTTGGAAAGACCTATCATACATTAATCCTATCTTGTATATGGTAAACGCACTCAGATATAGTTTTATCGGTGTGAGTGACGTTAATATATACTTTTCGATAGGAATGATGGTCGTTTCAATTGTAGTGCTTTTCTTTTTATGCTTAATCTGTATGCACAAAAGCGTTGGACTAAGAGGCTAAGAGAAACTTAAAGCTTTCATAGCTTGGAATATTTCAACTCCTAAGTTAAAATTTTTCCCATCACCAATTGTTTTACCGTTAACTGCTTTAACAGCAACAACTCCTTTTGTGGTACTGGTCAACAACAATTCGTCGGCTTTCCACAAACTATCTGTTGATATGGCGGTTTCCTCATATTTGATATTTTTTCTTCTTAAAATCTCTAAAACTAATTCTCTAGTAACTCCAGGAAGGATATATTCATTTTCTTCAGGGGTAAAAACCTTATTCTCACATACTAAAAACAAATTTGACGTTGCGCCCTCGGTTAAAATTCCCTCCCGCTCAAAAATTGCCTCCTCGCCTCCAGAAGTTTTAGCCATGGTTTTTGCCCACGTATTGGCATACAGCGAGGTAGACTTCACGTTACATTTTTGCCACCGAATATCCTTCAATAAAATAGCATCGACGAACTTTAAGCGACCTGGGATTTCAATTGGACTCGCCATTATAAATAGTGTTGGAACATATTCAGAAGGGTAAAAATGATCACGCGGCGCTGGACCCTTTGTAAATTGCAAATATACCGAGCAACATGGAAAATTATTATGTGCAATAACCTTTTTGATCAGACGATAAAGTTCAGAGTCAGAAAACGGGATATCCAGTTGCATATCTTTTGCACCGTCCCGCAAACGCTTGAAATGATTTTTATAATGTAGAAGGTTGCATTCTACAGCCGTCATCACCTCGTAGAGTCCTTCTCCAAAAATAAAACCTCGATCAAGTACGGAAACTTTTGCATCCGCAAGACTCACAAACTCTCCGTTTAAATAACAAATACTATTCATGTTCATCTTCTTCAAACAAAATTAGTACACTATCTATCATTCGTTTAAAGAACCCACCTTCTAAAACGTCCTCTAAAGCAATGAGGTCATAAACCTTTTTATTTCCAATATAATTTTTAATGACTATCTCACCTAGTTTTTGGCCTTTTTTTATTGGTGCTCTCAATTTATTTTTCTGGATAAGATCAAAATCAATGGGCTCGGAATAACCAGCGGGCCGCAGTGCGAAAACATCTTTCGGCGTGCCGACCGCAATTTCATCACTCTGACCTTCCCATACCTTTAACTTTTTTATGGTACTAAAACTTTCAAACAGGCGTTTTGATTTAAAAAAACGAAACCCATAATCTAGGAGTGCTTTAGTGTCTTTAAACCGAGCCTTGTTAGTCTTAGCACCAATCACTGCAGCTATTAATCGAATCGACCCGTTGTCCCCTGATGATATCAAACAATAGTCTGCCGATTGTGTATATCCTGTTTTTATTCCATCCACAAATCTACTTTTTCTTAGCAGAATGTTTCGATTTCTTTGCACAATATTATTATATGTATAAGTTTCTATGCTGAACCTTTTATAGATTTCAGGAAATTCTTGAATCAGCTTTTGAGACAAGATGACCATATCTCTAGCGCTTGTGTAGGTCTCTTTTTCTGGCAGACCTGTGACATTTCCAAAACGAGTTTCTGTTAATCCAAGTATATCTGCAAAAACATTCATTTGGCTAACAAATGAAGCCTCTGAGCCGTAAATATGCTCAGCTAACGCCACACTGGCATCATTACCTGACTGTATAATTATACCGTTTAATAATGAATCAACAGAGACTTCTGAACCAACTTCTATAAACATCCTTGAACCCTCCATTCTCCACGCCTTTTCGCTAACAACAACTTTATCTGTTAGGTTTGCATGACCTGCTTTTAATGCGTGGGCAGCAACATAAGAAGTCATAATCTTTACAAGACTTGCCGGCTCAATCCTCATCGATGAATTCTTTTCGGCAAGAACATTGCCGGTATTTGCATCTATAAGGATAAATGATCTTACGGACAAAATGGGCTCAGGTGGTTTTATAAAGTTATCTAAAGCCAAAAGGTTAGAACTAATTAGTAAAAAAGAGATAAAAATAAAGCTAATTTTTTGAGCAATCATATCACTATCAATAAACCCTCTTATATTCTGAAATTTTTTTGGTTTCAAAAAATTTATCGGGATTATTCAAGAATTTTTCTTTTCCAGACAAAACCAACCATACTCTATAGAACCCATCATTGTTTTCAACAATATCAAGCGTGAGATCACCATTAAGTTTTAACATGCAAGATTCTCGAAATTTCGCTGCATTTTTTTTTATCCTAAACGCACCTAATTGGTAAACAATTTTTCCCGGATAAAGTAGTAAGGCCCTATTGTCACTCTTATCATCAGGACTTATCAAAACTTCGACCGAAACCATTTCTGTGCCTTTCCTATCAAATTCTAAAGCTCTTGCAGCAGCAAACGACAAGTCAATGATTCGTCCTTTCACAAAAGGGCCACGGTCGTTTACCCGCACAACTATCTGTTTCCCATTCGCCAGACTAGTCACCCTTACTTTTGAAGGAAGTGGTAGTGTTTTATGAGCGGCAGTCATTTCATACATATCAAACGTTTCGCCATTAGATGTTTTATTCCCATGAAACTTAGGACCATACCAAGAGGCTAGTCCTTTCTGCGTAAACCCAATCGCACTTCTCAAAGGATAATATCGTTGGCCAAATACTTCATAAAATGACCTATGTTCAGAAGAATTACTGGATGAAATGGGGGATGTCTTTACTAATTTACCACTGGAACAACCTCCAAGCAAAATTGCTAAAAATAAATAACAATAAAATATTTTAATAATCACTTAACTTATATTTCGCATTCATTTAGTGCATCCGCCAAAGAAGCTACCGCCAGAGCATAAAAAAGACGAGGATTATAATGGAATAAAGTAAAGAAATTCTCAAAACCTATCCACTGTTTTGCGGTACCATCTTCACTTTGTTCGAGTAACGCGACCAAAGTAGAATCATAATTACGATCTCGGTTTCCTGTTTTTGCAAAATTTATTTTCCGCCAATTAGGTATTAGTTCTACAAGGGTAGTATTAGTTCTACTAGGATTGGGTTGAATCCCCCCCCTTTCTACATAAATAGATTCAGGTAAAACGCTTATTACCCCTTTGTTGGGAATCCAGCCATGATAACGTAGAAAGTTACCAATACTACCTATAGCATCTTCAACATTATTTATAATATCAATCTTCCCATCTTTATCAAAATCAACTGCTAAGCGTCGATAATTGTCGGGCATAAATTGTGGTATTCCTAAAGCGCCGGCATAAGAACCTCTATAACTATCAAAATCTCTCCCTTGCTTGTGAGCCATAAGTAAAAATTCTTTGAGTTGATAACGAAAAAATTTTCTTCTTTTAGGACTGTCTATCGGGTAGTGAAATGCTAACGTCGCGAGTGCAGTCAAAACATCATGATTACCTTTTATTTTACCATAAGAAGTTTCGACTCCTATTATTCCGGCTATTATCGAGGAAGGGACTCCATATCTAGTTTCTGCCTGGCGAAATGTATTTAAATTTTCTTTCAAAAAGCTACACCCTTGGTCTATACGTTGCTCGCTAACTAACAAATTTCGATACTGCGTCCATGTTTTTGTCTTCTCTGGTGGCCTACTCATAAGGCCAATTATCTTTTTTGAAATTTGTACATTATGCAAAGAATTGCTTACCTCTTGTAAATCAAGTTGGGGGTAAACCTTTAATTCACCAACGAATTCTTCAATAGTTTCGTGTGCAAGAGAAAAAGCTAACAAATCAAAGGTTACTAAACATAGCATTACTATGGCTAATCTCATGTCTAAAATATTAGCCTCCTATGGGTTTGGATTGACATTAGAACACCCATACAAATCATTACCGTTACTACCGAGGTTCCTCCGTAACTAATCAGTGGCAATGGAATCCCTACAACTGGAAGTTGGCCAGTAACCATGCTCATATTGATAAATACTGATGCAAACAACATCAAGGTTAGGACAATAGCAAGAAGCCTACCAAAAGTATCCTGTGCATAAATAGCTATTTGAGTGCCGCGGGCAATTATTAAGCTATAGCCTAACAACATTACAACCACACCAACGAGTCCAAACTCCTCACAGTAAACCGCAAAAATAAAGTCAGTAGCTCTCTCAGGTAAAAATTCAAGATGAGACTGAGTTCCATTGAGCCAACCTTTTCCAAACACTCCACCTGAGCCAACCGCAATAATCGATTGAATTATATGGTAACCAGCCCCTAAAGCGTCATTATCAGGATTAAAAAGAGTAAGAACTCTTTGTCTCTGATATTCATGCATTGCAAACCAGCCTATAGGCGCAATCGCAATCCCGAAAAGTAAGCTATTTCTTATAAATTTCCAACTTATACCGGAAAAAAATAACACAACTAGCCCAGAAGCTGCTACTACAATAGCGGTACCGAGGTCAGGCTGTCTTCCAATCAGAAATGTAGGTATCGCAATGACAACAATGGATAGTAGTATGGTCTTTAGACCAGGAGGAAGAAGTTTTTTAGCCACCAGACTTGCTACCATTAGCGGTACAACTACTTTCATAAGCTCCGATGGTTGAAATCGAAAAATTCCCGCATCTAACCACCTCTGCACCCCCCTTCCTGTTCCAAATAAAAGAACCAAACCCAGCAAAATGAGAGCTCCTAAATATACGAGCGGAGCCCAATGTGCGAGTCTTTGGGGGGGTATTTGCGCTATGAATAACATTACTACAAGACCAACCAACATTCTTAAACCTTGTTTCGCTACAAGATCCACAGATTGCTCGGATGCGGAATACAGCACCACAAGCCCAAGCAAACACATTATTATTACGCCAGCAAGCAAAGGGGTATCAATATGTAGACGATAAACTAGATTGTTTCGCATCAACTTTCCTATCAAAATATTGGTCAAACATTGCTCGTGCTATTGGCGCAGCCGTGACACTTCCAGAGCCCCCGTGTTCGATTACTACAGCCAAAGCAATCTGTGGATTTTCTGGAGGCGCATATGCTACAAATAATGCATGGTCTTTCAGATGATCAGGTATTTCCTCATCGTCAAACTCCTCATCTTGACCAATGCTAAAAACCTGAGAGGTCCCAGTTTTTCCTGCAATTTTCGTCTTAGAGGTATAGCCAATTCCTCTCGCCGTCCCCTTGCTACTATGTACCACAGCAACCATACTGTCATTAATTACTTTCCAATGACGGCTGTCACCTTTTGATTTTTCAATCGTACTTATATCATATGATTGTTGTTTATCAGGCAATTCATTTTGCTCATTTTGTATAATAAAAGGCTGAACTGACTTACCGCGATTGGCCAAAGTAGCCGCAAACTTAGCGAGTTGTAATGGGGTAGCTAAAAGAAAACCTTGACCTATACCAGTTATTACAGTTTCACCGGGATACCAGGGTAAATTCTTCGCTTTCTTTTTCCATTCAGGAGATGGAACCAAGCCTTTTTCTTCGTTGGGCAAATCTATGCCTGTAACCTTCCCTAACCCGAATCGGTCGAGTACGCTATGAATCATATTTATGCCAATATCATTTGACAGACTATAAAAAAATACGTCGCAAGAGCGCTCTATCGCTTCCACTAAATTAACCCTACCGTGCCCCTCTTTTTCCCAACACCTATATCTATGGCTATCTCTGGGTAGAGAAAACCATCCGTCACATTTAACAGTCTTAGAGCTTGTATGGCCATTCTCTAAAGCAGCTAACGCAAGAAGAGGTTTAATGGTCGAACCAGGCGGATATTGTCCTTGGATCGATCTATCAAATAAAGGGCGGAACGGTGAATTCATCCATGCCGTATAAAGTCCCGGAGAAATTCCACTAGCAAAAGCATTGGGATCATAAGACGGATGGCTAGTCATAGCCAGCACTCCTCCAGTACGCACGTCCAATGCGACTATCGAGCCACTAAGATTATTTAGGTCTTCCAACAAGGATGCCGCTTTCATTTGAAGTTTAGAGTCAATAGTCAATCTAAGATCTTCACCAGGTACTGGAGGTTCTCTGTCGACAACTCTTAAGAGTCTACCTTCCGCGTTTATTTCAATTGTTTTACTACCAACTTTACCGTGAAGAAATAACTCTCTTTTACGCTCAACCCCAGTTTTGCCGATATACTGAGTGGCAGCATAATTAGAATCTTGCAGTCTTATCTTATCATTGTTGCTGATTCTCGAGACATAACCAAGAAGATGTGCCGTATCACCCCCAAGAGGATAAAACCTAGACAATCCAGCCTCAACAGCTACTCCGGTGAATTTATAACTGTTAACAGAAAATAAAGCGACTTGTTTCTCGCTCAAATCCGTTATTAAAGGTACCGCCGTGAATCTAGTAGCTGTATTCAAAGTTTTAATTATTTGACTTTGCTTAGACTCATCTATATCGAGAATCTGCGATAACTCATTAACCAGTAAATTGTAATCTTTTATTTTTTCTGGAACCCCAACTAAATTAAAAGATGGTCGATTTCCAGCAAGCATTACACCATCTGCGCTGAATATGACCCCTCTCGGAGGTGCTACTGGTCGAACCTTGATATAATTGTCAGTCGATAAAGTTGTATAGTGCTGGTGACTATAAACCTGGAGGTAAATCAATCTCATGATGACTAGAGCAACCATAATAAAAATTGCAACAATTGCCAAAATGACTCTGTTAAGAAAAATATCCCTTTCTAAAGTACTATCTCGTATTTCGCCGAAACTCTTCATTTTACTTTAAACCATAATATATTTTACGCACGATCCGTAAAAAGTCGCCTTAACTCAGCCAAAATTAATTGAAACCATGGCCACAGGATAGCAGTGATCAACGACTGATACAGAACCCCCCATTCAAATGTAATATTGGAAGAAAACCTTTGAATATTAGCAATGACTAACCCATATAAAAATGTAACAAAAAATATTACTATAGATTGTTGAATCGATGGATACAGTATAAATCGACGGTGATTTGTTGCTGCAAAATAGGCAATGAAGGATAAGCACAAAGCATGCTCTCCAAGTGAGCTACCGTGCTGAACATCCAACAATATTCCAGTAAAGAAACAAAAAACTACTCCAACTTTCTGAGGAACGGTAATACACCAATAAAATACAAAAAGACCAATCCAGTTCGGTTTCCAGTCACCCAACCAATCTGGGAAAGGAATCGCTGTCAGCATAAAGCCAAAAATTATTGAAGTCACCGCAAGTATTAAGTCACTTCGATTTCTCTCCCTTCCGAAAGTTTGTAACGTCCTCATTCAGCCTCCTGATTCTGAGAAGGGGACCCGACTAGAAGAACTTCTCTTGAGAACGTAAGATCCGAAATCGGTTCAACGGAAATATCTGCAAATGATTCTCCTTCTACTCTAGCCACAGATTTAATGGTTCCAACAGGATAACCTGAAGGAAATCTATTTCCTAAGCCAGAACTGACTACGAGATCACCTGTAACCACATCCGCATCCATAGGCACAAAAGATAATGAGAGTTTTTTAGACTCGTCAATTCCTGTGACAACCGCCCTGAGTCCTGTTCTATTAAGCTCAACTGGTATAGAGTGCTTGGGGTCTGTAATTAATAAGCCAATTGCCGAATATGGGCCGACCTTAATAACCTGCCCAATAACTCCATGTACGTCAACCATTGCCTGACCTACTTGAGCTCCAGTATTTTCACCTTTATTGACAACGATTTGCTGTGAACCGCTTTTGGTATCAATTGATAGAATATTAGCAACGATAGTTCGTTGATCAGGAACAACTGGGAAGTCCAGTAAATCCCTCAATCTGCTATTCTCTCTTTTAACAGCAGAATATCTTTGTGCTCTAACACTGAGCTGTAAGTTCTCTGTTCTTAATTTTTCCAAGTCATTCATAAGAGTCTTTTGCGTTTTTAAATAGCTAGAAATTGTTTCTGTCAAACCTATTTGTAAATCAACTGCTAATTGAATAGGGTAAACAACAAATGAAAGTGTTTCTCTGACTGGATTTAAATAATTACTTTGTCTATCAACAGATATGCATAGGAAAGAGATTACTGCACAAACAACTAGTCGCGGCACAATATTTTGTTTTACTTTAACTAAACCACCGATTTTGGCCACCTCATAAAAACACAACTACTCTAAACTTAGAATATCAGGCCCATGAACGTCTATCATATCAAGTACTTTTCCTCCGCCGCGCGCCACGCAAGTCAGTGGATCATCAGCTATTATAACGGGCAACCCCGTCTCTTCCATAAGGAGACGATCAATTCCTTTAAGGAGTGCTCCCCCACCAGTCATTACGACGCCTCTTTCAGCAACATCTGACGCCAACTCGGGTGGTGTTTTTTCAAGCGCTGTTTTTACAGCTTCAATAATGCCCGCAAGTGGCTCTTGCAAGGCTTCTAAAATTTCATTGCTGTTTAAAGAAAAACTACGAGGCAGACCTTGCGCTAGATTTCTACCTTTAATAGTCATTTCAGTAAGCTCGTTTCCAGGAAATGCGCAACCCATCTCGTGTTTTACTCTCTCTGCTGTTGCAGCGCCTATCAAAGTACCATAATTTCGTCTAACGTAATTAACTATGGCATCATCAAACCGATCACCCGCGATTCTAACCGAATCAGCGTAAACAATTCCATTTAATGACATAACAGCAATTTCAGTAGTCCCGCCTCCTACATCTAGCACCATTGAACCACTTGCATCGCTAACTGGCATTCCAGCTCCTATCGCCGCCGCCATAGGTTCTTCAATTAAATATACCTCGCGAGCTCCTGCTCCTTGTGCCGATTCTTTTATTGCTCGGCGTTCAACTTGTGTCGATCCACAAGGAACACACACCAAAACCCGTGGACTTGGCTTAAAATATTGGTTGCCATGAACTTTGTAGATAAAATGCTGAAGCATCTTTTCCGTGACGGTAAAATCAGCTATAACTCCATCCTTTAGAGGACGAATCGCATCAATATGCCCTGGTGTACGGCCGAGCATACGCTTAGCTTCAGCCCCAACAGCAGCCACTGATTTAGAGGGGTCTCCGTCTCTACCCTTTCTGACAGCAACTACAGATGGTTCATTCAAGATGATACCTTTATTTTTTACATAAATAAGTGTATTTGCAGTACCCAAATCAATAGAAAGATCATTTGAAAATCTCCCTCTCAAGAACTTAAGCATGTACGCTTTCCTCCGATATTATTTGCAACTAAACAAACCATTTGATTACCATATTAATGATTCATTTTTTGATTTGTTATTTTTTGGTACACTAACTAATTAAATGTCAGAAATTCTTCAAAAAAAGAGCTTACCATTGGAGAAAGAAACACTCAACTAGTTGAACTATAATATAAAAATAAATAATACTGCCCAAAGGAAACAAAGTGACTATAACAAAAAAGGAAATTCTCAAACTTGGAGAGCTAGCTAAAATAGGTATATCCGAAAACGAAGTGGAAGAATTACAAAACCAACTCAATAAAATCCTTAAATTTGTTGATAAAATAAACGAGACGTCAGTAATAAACAAGCAAAACTCGATAAAGGTCAATGCTCCACAAAATAGTCGCTTACGACCAGATAAAATAACAGAGAATGTTGATAGCTTAAGTATCTCAAAAAATTGTCCCGCAAGCTCAGATTCGTTAATCACCGTACCACTTGTTATCGAGTAATTTCATTGATTAGCCCAACATCCAATGTATCTGAAATTAAAAAAGGCCTAGATAACAAGTCCTTTTCTCATAAAGAATTAACGAATTTTTTTTTAAATAGGATAGAAAAAGCAAACAAAAAAATAAACTGTTTCATCACAGTCTGTAAAGAAACAGCTTTAAAAGAAGCAGAAGCAGCTGATTGCAAAAATAATAATGTTTCTTCACCCTTTTCAGGTATTC
>MDTC01003220.1_pt1 | contig 13948 bp, 11 predicted proteins | sample 811181 | NCBI WGS metagenome assembly MDTC01 (sample SAMN05326644, study PRJNA326480) | marine metagenome | isolation source: seawater | place: Pacific Ocean: North | collected 2011
AACTAGTGATTCAAATGATAAAGAAGTAAAAGAAGAAGTAGTTGAAACTAAGGACTCAAATGATAAGGAAGTAAAAGAAGAAGTAGTTGAAACTAGTGATTCAAATGTTAAAGAAGTAAAAGAAGGAGTAGTTGAAACTAAGGATTCAAATGATAAAGAAGTTAAAAAAGATTTAAAGGAGGAAAACCCTAAAAATAAAGAAGAGAAAGAAAAGTAGTTTACCAATATTACTTTTGTTGGGATTTTATGTATAATAGGGTAAGGCTTAGGTTTTACCCTTTTTTTATAATTTTAATATGAAATATAAACAAAAAAAATCTGCTATATTAATGCTAGAAGATGGTACCGTATTTTATGGAACATCATATGGGTTAAATGGAATAGCAACTGGAGAACTTTGTTTTAATACTGGAATGACAGGATATCAGGAAGTTTTTACTGACCCATCATATTTTGGCCAGCTAATGATAACAACTAATGCTCATATTGGAAATTATGGTACTAAAAATGACGAAATTGAATCTGATTCAATGAAAATTTCAGGATTAATATGTAAAAATTTTAATATTGATTTTTCAAGAACTTCTGCTGATTTGGATATTAATTCCTATTTTATTAATCAAAATACAGTCGTTATAGCTGATGTTGATACTAGAGCTCTTGTTCGTCATGTTAGAGATAAAGGTGCTATGAATGGAATTATTTCATCATCTGATAATGATGTTAAAAAATTAAGAGAAATTTTAGATTCTGTTCCTTCAATGGAAGGCCTAGAATTATCTTCTTCAGTTACAACAAAAAAAGCTTATTTTTATGGAAATAAAAAAAGTAAATATAAAGTAGCAGTTTTAGATTTAGGCGTGAAGAGAAATATTTTAAATTGCATGACTGAAAGAGATTGTTTTCTTAAAGTATTTCCAATGAATACTAAATTTGAAGAAATTAAAAATTGGTCACCAGATGGTTTTTTTCTTTCAAATGGCCCTGGAGATCCTGCAGCAATGCCCAATGTAATTAAAGAAGTAAAAAAGATTACTAATGATGGTAGACCTGTTTTTGGAATTTGTCTTGGACATCAAGCAATTGCATTGTCTGAAGGAATATCTACTTACAAAATGCATAATGGTCATCGTGGAATTAATCATCCAGTAAAAAATATTTCAACTGGAAAAGCTGAAGTAACATCTCAAAATCATGGATTTGGTATTTCAAAGGAGGATGTGGAAAAAAATCCTGATGTTGTTGCTACTCATATTAATTTAAATGATGATACTGTTGAAGGAATTAAAATTGTTAATAAGAACTGTTTTTCTGTTCAATACCATCCTGAGTCATCGCCCGGACCTCATGACTCTAGATACTTATTTAATGAGTTTGTTGATAAATTAAAAGAATTTCGTGAAAAAAATAACTAAAGTACATGCACGCCAAATTATTGACTCAAGAGGAAATCCAACTATTGAGGCTGAAGTAACTGTTGATCATAAAGTGACAGGAAGAGCTGCGGTTCCTTCTGGAGCATCTACTGGTAAATATGAAGCAGTAGAGTTAAGAGACAATGATAAAAATTTTCTCGGAAGAGGAGTTCAAAAAGCAATTTTTAATATTAATACTAAACTAAATGAAGTTTTAAGAGGAATATCTGTTTTTGATCAAGAATTAATTGATAATACGATGATTGATTTAGACGGCACGGCAAATAAATCTATTTTTGGAGCTAATGCTATACTTGCTGTTTCTTTAGCTTGTTGTAGAGCTGCATCTAATTTTTCCGATCAATTTCTTTTTGAATACTTAGGTAATGACGATTCAGTTGAGTTGCCAATTCCAATGATGAATATTTTAAATGGAGGATCTCATGCAGATAATAGTATTGATTTTCAAGAATTTATGATAATGCCAGTAGGAGTGACATCTTTTTCCGACTCACTAAGGATGGGTGTTGAAATTTTTCATTTTTTAAAGGAGAAGTTAAAGAAAATTGGTTACACTACTAATGTAGGTGATGAAGGAGGATTTGCACCAAATTTAAGATCAAATGAAGAGGCCATTGAAATTGTTTTGGAGGCAATTCAATCGGCTGGCTATCAATCTGGAAAAGATGTTTATATAGCTTTAGATGCCGCTGCGTCTGAATTCTATATTTCTGATAAGAAAGTTTATCATTTTCATCAATCTGATGGACGAAAGTTAAGTCAAGATGAAATGGTAGAATACTGGACTAAATGGATAGATAATTATCCAATTATTTCTATTGAAGATGGGCTTGACGAGGATGATTGGAATTCATGGAAAAAATTAACTGATAGAATTGGCGACAAAGTTCAATTAGTTGGTGATGATTTATTTGTAACTAATGAAAAAAGACTAAAGAAAGGAATTGATAATGGAGTTGCTAATTCAATTTTAGTTAAAGTAAATCAAATTGGTACCTTAACAGAAACTTTAAGGGCTGTTAATCTTGCTCATAAAAACGGATATACTACTATCATGAGTCATAGGTCAGGAGAAACTGAAGATACAACAATATCCGATCTGTCTGTTGCTTTAAATTGTGGGCAAATTAAAACAGGTTCATTATCTAGAACAGATAGAACAGCTAAATATAACCAATTAATCAGAATAGAAGAAAAAATTGGAAGTAGATCTTTTTTTAGAGGAAAGAGATTTAAGTATATAACATAATTTAAAAATATATAAATGAGTAAAACTGCAAAATTACATTATGAAAATAAGATATATGAACTACCTGTAATTGAAGGGACTGAAAATGAAAAAGGTTTAGATATCAGTAAGTTAAGATCTGATTCTGGCTTGATAACAATTGATAGAGGTTTCAAAAATACAGGTTCATGTCAAAGTTCTATTACTTTTTTAAATGGGGAAAAGGGAATTTTAAAATATAGAGGATATTCAATTGAAGAGTTAGCTGAACATTCTACCTTTTTAGAAGTAGCTTATTTGTTAATTTATGGTGATTTACCTACTCAATCAGAACTTGATTTATTTATTAAAGAAATAACAGAACATTCATTAGTTCATGAAGATGTCAGATCTATTTTAGATGGATTTCCTTCAAAATCGCATCCTATGGGAGTTTTATCTTCATTAGTTTCATCTTTAACTGCATTTTATCCAAGATCTTTAGATCCAAACCGATCATCTGAGCAGATAAATGGCACAATAATTAGAGCAATTGCTAAATTACCTACTTTAGCAGCGTGGAGTTATAAAAATAGAGTCCGTCAACCGATTGTATATCCTCAAAATAATTTAAGTTATACTGCAAATTTTATGCATATGATGTTTGCTTTGCCTACTACTCAGTATAATGTAAGTCCAATTATTTCAAAAGCTTTAGATAAGCTTTTAATTTTACATGCTGATCATGAACAAAATTGTTCAACATCAACCGTAAGAGTTGTAGGATCCTCTCATGCTAGCTTATATGCGTCAGTTTCTGCAGGTATTGCTGCTCTTTGGGGTCCATTACACGGAGGTGCAAATCAAGCTGTAATTGAAATGCTGGAATCAATTAAAATTGATGGAGGAGATATTGATAAATATGTAATGAAAGCAAAAGATAAAAATGATTCCTTTCGTTTAATGGGATTTGGTCATAGAGTGTATAAGAGTTTTGACCCAAGAGCAACTATTATCAAGAAAGCAGCTGATGATGTGCTTTCAGAACTTAACATTAATGATCCAGTTTTGGAAATTGCTAAACGATTAGAAGATGTTGCATTAAGGGATGAATATTTTATTTCTAGAAACTTGTATCCTAATGTTGATTTTTATTCAGGTATTATATATCGTGCACTTGGAATACCTACTGATATGTTTACAGTAATGTTTGCCTTAGGACGTCTTCCAGGTTGGATAGCTCAATGGAAAGAAATGCGAGAAAACCATGAGCCTATTGGAAGACCAAGACAAATTTATACTGGTAAAAATTCTAGAAAATATATTCCAATTAGTAAAAGATAGCTTATATAATTTTAAAGAAAGGACTTTAATTTGAATAGCTTTCTTTATTTTTGCATAATGGGATATAAAACATTAAATGAGACTATTCAAGATCTTGAAAAAAATGGATTTGTAAAAAGAATTTCATCTGAAAAAGACCCTAATTTAGAATTAGCTAGTCTTCATTTAGAAGAGTTTTCTTCAGAAAAAAAAGTAATTGTTTTTGACAAAGTTAAAGGATCAAAATTTAAGGCAGTTTCTAATATTTTTGGCACTTTAGAAAGAAGTAAATTTTTATTTAGGGATAGTATTGAAATAGTAAAATCTTTAATTGAATTAAAAACTAACCCATTAAGTGCTTTTAAAAATCCTCTTAAAGCTTTTAAAACAGGATTAAATGCAATTTATGCAATACCAAAAAAAGTTCGTTTTAAGAATTTTGTAGAGATTAAAATAAGTGATCTTCCTCAGATTAAGTGTTGGCCAGATGATGGAGGATCTTTTATTACATTACCTCAAGTATATTCTGAAGACATTGAAAATCCTGGAATTTTTTCTTCTAATTTAGGTATGTATAGAATCCAACTTTCTGGAAATAGTTACATACAAGATAAAGAAATTGGTATGCATTATCAGCTGCATAGGGGTATTGGTATTCATCAAACAAAAGCTAATAAAATTGGAAAACCTTTAAAAGTTTCAATTTTTGTTGGAGGACCTCCAGCTCACACATTTGCATCTGTGATGCCACTTCCAGAAGGAATTAGTGAGCTTTCATTTGCTGGTGTATTGGCTAAAAGAAGATTTAGGTATAGTAAAAAGGATGGATATACAGTATCTTCTGATGCAGATTTTGTTATTTGTGGAGAGTTACATAATAATGAATTAAAACCTGAAGGACCATTTGGAGATCATCTTGGTTATTATAGTTTAAAACATGATTTTCCATACTTAAGAGTACATAAAGTATATGCTAAAAAAGATGGTATTTGGCCTTTTACTGTTGTAGGTAGACCGCCTCAAGAAGATTCGCAGTTTGGAGCTTTAATACATGAAATGACTGGAAAAGCAATTGAAAAAGAAGTTCCAGGTTTAAAAGAAGTTAATGCAGTTGATGCAGCCGGTGTTCATCCACTTTTATTAGCAGTTGGTTCTGAAAGATATACTCCTTTTAACCCTACAAAAATACCACAAGAACTATTAACTATTGCCCATCATATTCTTGGAACAGGTCAGATGAGTTTAGCAAAGTATTTATTTATATGTGATGAACATAATAATATAGAAATTAAAAACGAAAAATTGTATTTTACGCATTTTTTTGAAAGAGTAAATTGGAAAAGAGATATGCATTTTCAAACAAAGACTTCTATAGATACACTGGATTATTCTGGTGAAGGATTAAACGAAGGATCTAAGGTAATTATTGCTGCTGCTGGAGAAACTAAAAGAAAGTTAGCAAAAACATTACCTATTTTTGATCTGCCATCTGGTTTTAGTGATCCATTTTTAGTCAGTGATGGTAATTTAGTAATTCAAAGCAACAATGGTATAATCGAGGATCTTATTAAAAATTTAGAAAAGTTTGATTTAAATGGAATAGCATTAATAACAGTTGTTGATGATTCTAAATTTTCTTCTGAAAATTTTGAAAATTGGTTATGGGTTACATTTACTAGATCTAACCCTGCAGTTGATATTTATGGTCTAAACTCATTAGTATCTAACAAGCATTTTTCTTGTGATATTCCCATTATAGATGCTAAAGTAAAACCTCATCACGCTCCAGTTCTTTGTAGATAGCTGAAGTTTTAAATTATCATCGTATTTCTTTAATTTATTTGATAAGTTTCAGTACAGGTTTTTTTTTATTAATAAAATTTTCAATTTTTTTGAAGTACTTCATTTGCTCAGAATGTACTAAAGTTATAGCTTCTCCATTTTTGTTAGCTCTTGCAGTTCTTCCAATTCTATGAATATAATCTTCAACATCTTTAGGTACTTCGTAATTAATTACTAATTCAATATCTTTAATGTCAATACCTCTTGATAAAATATCTGTTGCAATTAAAATTCTATTTTTTTTATTTTCAAAATTTCTAATTGTCTCTTCTCTTTCTTTTTGATTTAAGCCTGAATGCATTTCTAAAGCGTTAATTCTATGTTTGGTTAGTATTTTATTAATTTCTTTTACACTTTTAATACTAGAGCAAAAAATCAAAATATTTGTTGAATTTCTTCCTTTTTGTTTTATGATATTTTTTACTATGTTAACTTTTTCGTTGTTCTTGCAATAATAGGCTTTTTGTTTAATTTTACTTGCAGGTTTAGAAATTGCTATATTTATGTTTACTGGGTTTTTTAATAATTTGTTTGCTAATTTTCGTATCTTAACTGGCATAGTTGCTGAGAACATAAGAGTTTGACATTTTTTTGGTATTTTTTTTGCAATAGAAATAATATCATCATAAAATCCCATATCAAGCATTCTGTCTGCTTCATCTAAAATAAAATGTTCTATTCCAGATGTGTCAAAATAATTAAAATCAAGATGTGCAATTAGTCTTCCTGGAGTGCATATGATTATATCAGTTCCATTTATTAATGCTTTTTTTTGTTTGTCAAATTCAATCCCATCCCCACCACCATAAATTGGATAAGATGTACTATTTACAAAATATGAAAATCCCTCAATTTGTCTATCAATTTGTTTTGCTAATTCTCTTGTTGGAGCAATAATAATAGTATTTACTTTATTTGCTCGTTTTATTTTAGTTTGCTTATCTAATATAGGAAGTACAAAAGCTGCAGTTTTTCCTGTTCCTGTTTGAGCACATGCAATAATATCTTTGTTTTTCTGTATTAATGGTATGGCTTCTTTCTGAACTGGAGTAGCTTTTTTAAATCCCATAATCTCTAGTCCGTGATTTAAATTTTCACTAAAATTAAATTTAAAAAAATCCATACTAGCTATGTTTGTCATTTTGATTAATAACTTTATTTATCTTTTTTAAAACATCAAAAAAAATCTTCATTTCATCTTGGCTAAAATGACTCATTATAGAATTATTAAAATCTAGAACTGTTTTTTTTGCAATTTCTCTTCTGTTTAGTCCTAATTTTGTGAGCTTAATGATAACTTTTCTTTTATCTTTTTTATCATGAATTCTTTCAATTATACCTAATTCTTCAAGTTTTTTTAAAGATCTTGATAATGATGTTGACTCCATTCCCATATTAGGCCCTAATTGAGTTGAGGGTGTTCCTTCAATCATATCAATATTAAGTACAATCATTGCTAAAGCCATACTGCCCATATATTCTATAGCAGTCCTATTGTACATTTTTGTGATATTGTACCAAGTTTTTCTAATATTATAATCTATAGTATCTTCTTGCTCCATTTATTGCTAATTTATAAATTAATTATTCAGTTACAGTCTATTGTCATTATTATATTTATTTTTATCAAAAATAAAAAAATGAAATATTTATCTCCTCTAGAAATGTTATATAAATGGGAAAACAATAAGTCTGATGATATATATCTTTCTCAACCAATTAACGGAAAATGGTATTCTTGGACGTGGAATGATTTTGCGTTACAAGTTAGAAAAATGGCTGCTTATATAAAAACTTTGGATTTACAACCTAAAAGTAAAATTGCTATTCTCTCGAAGAATTGTGCGCATTGGAAAATGGCAGATATGGCAATTATGATGAGCGGTCATGTTTCTGTTCCATTGTATCCAAATCTTAATGCCGATACTCTTTCAAAAATATTAGAGCATTCTGAAACAAAGTTAATGTTTGTTGGAAAATTAGATAATTACTTAGAAATGAAATCAGGCGTTCCGAAAAATTTAGATTGTATTTCATTTCCATTTTATTCTGAGAATTATCCTATGTGGAATGATTTAATCAAAAATATTCAACCAATATCTGAGAATATAAATAGAGATCAAAATGATTTAGCTACTATTATTTATACTTCAGGTACTACAGGAGATCCAAAAGGAGTTATGCATAGTTTTTTTAATTTATCTTTTGCAACAACTAATGCTGTAAATATTTTACCTTTAAAAGAAGAAATTTTCTTTTCTTACCTTCCTCTTTGTCATATTGCAGAAAGATTACTTGTACAAATGGGAAGTTTATATAGTGGAGGTAAAGTTTTCTTTGCCGAAAGTTTAGAAACTTTTTCAGATAATTTAGCTGAAGCTGCACCAACAATTTTTTTAGGAGTTCCAAGAATTTGGACAAAGTTTCAAAGTGGAATATTGGCAAAAATTAATCAAAAAAAACTTAATGTTTTACTTTTGATTCCATTTATTTCTACCTTGGTAAAACGAAAAATTAAAAAAGGATTAGGACTAACTAGAACTAAAAACACGTTTACAGGAGCAGCTCCTACGCCAGCAGCTTTAATTAATTGGTTTTCAAAATTAGATATTAATATTCAAGAAGCTTATGCAATGACTGAAAATACATGTTACTCGCATGTTACTTTTAATCATAATATTAAAATTGGTTACGTTGGTCAGGCTTTACCTAAATGTCAAGTTAAGTTATCTAGAAATAATGAAATTTTGATAAAGCATGATGCTTTAATGAATGGTTACTATAAGATGCCAGATGAAACTAGTAAAACTATTGTTGATGGTTGGCTTCATACAGGAGACGAGGGCTATATAGATAATGAAGGGTTTTTAAAGATTACTGGTAGAGTAAAAGATTTATTCAAAACTAGTAAAGGAAAGTATGTAGCTCCTTCTCCAATTGAAATGAAATTATCTGAAAATCAATATATTGAACAGGTTTGCTTAGTTGGCTCAGGAATTCCCCAACCAATTGCCATAGTGGTTTTATCAGAAAAAACAAAATTGAATTTAGATCAAGTTATAAAAGATTCATTAAACAAAATATTGGAAAAAGTTAATAAAAATCTTGACTCACATGAAAAAATAAACAATATTGTAGTTGTTCAAGATCAATGGACAGTTGAAAATAAATTACTTACACCTACTATGAAGATAAAGAGGAAGGAAATAGAAAATTTATATATAGAAAATTATAATGATTGGTACGTTAAAGATAAAGTTCTTATTGTTTAAGTTTTCAATTTCTTTTTCTTTGCTGCTGGAAATAATATATTGTTAAGTATTAGTCTGTATCCAGGGGAGTTTGGGTGTAAAGACAAATCAGTTTTAGGGTCTCCGACTCTATGTTGATAATCTTCAGGGTCATGTCCTCCGTAAAACGTCCAAGTACCATTTCCTAACTTCCCATGAATATATTTTGCTTCATTTATGGATTTATTTTCTCCCATTACAACAACATCAGATTTTAAATATTTCTTATTGAATGATGTTGTTTGTCCCATAAAGCCTTTAATAATCCTAGTATGATTTTGACAAAGCATTGTCGGGACAGGATCCCATTTTGCTGAAAATTCAAAAAGTGTAAAAAAATCAATACTTGCATTGATTTTTCTTGTTTGAGTAGCATCAATTGAAGAAAACTCATACTGATTTGGGTTTTTAACTACACTAAAATCTTTAAATGCTAGAGTTTTTGAATAATCGATTTTTTCTTCAACATTGCTGTCAATTCCATCTCCATCAAACATAACACCACATATATCAATACCTTGACAAGCTAAAGCTATGTCGTAGGTATCAGTTGCAGAACACATTGCAAACAGAAAACCACCACCATTAATATATGTTCTTATTTTTTTTACTACTTCAAGTTTTAAATTGGATACTTTTTGAAATCCTAAATTTTCTGCTTCTCTTTCTGCTAGTTTTTTATTGTTAATATACCAAGATGCATTTTTAAATGAAGCATAAAATTTTCCATATTGTCCTGTAAAGTCTTCATGATGCAAGTGAAGCCAGTCATACATTGGTAAAATATTATTTAGAACTTCCTCATCATAAATTATGTCATATGGAATTTCTGCGTATGAAAGAGCTAGAGTTACAGCATCGTCCCACGGCTGTTTGTTTTTTGGCGAGTATATTGCAATTTTGGGAGCTTTTTCTAACCTAATAACATCTTGATTTTTTTCAGTGCTGGAAATTGATTTTAGGATTTGAGAAGATTGTACATCAGCTATGATATTATAAGAAACATTTCTTAAATCACACTCTTCTTGAATTTGTTTATTCTGTTTAAACATGAAACTTCCTCCATTATAATTTAATAGCCAATCAACTTTTATATTGTTCTCAATTGCATAGTATGCAATGCCGTATGCTTTTAAATGATTTTTTTGAGAATTATCCATAGGTATAATTATGTATAATGCGCATGAAAAGAAGGGAATTAAAAAGGATGTTAAAAAACAACTAATTTTTTTTAATTTGTTAAAAGGGAGTGCTATTATCATTTTCATTATTCATACTAGAAGAAATAGATATCATTGAAGTATTATTAATTGCATCTAAATTTTCTGATTCAAAATAATCTAGATCAGAAAATTTAGCAAATTCTCCTATAAATTTTAATCTAACATTTTTTAAAGATCCATTTCTATGTTTTGCTATTATTATCTCGGCTTGTCCTCTTGAATCATCTCCATTATCCCATTCATAAATTTTATAATACTCTGGACGATAAATAAAAGTTACAATGTCTGCATCTTGTTCAATTGCTCCAGATTCTCTAAGGTCAGATAGCATTGGACGCTTACTTCCAATGCCTGTTCTATTTTCTACTCCTCTATTTACTTGAGATAAGGCAATAACTGGAATTTTTAATTCTTTTGCTATTCCCTTCAATGAACGAGAAATAGTAGATATTTCCTGTTCTCTATTACCTGAATTCCCTCCTGCATTCATAAGTTGTAAATAATCTATAATAATAATTTTTACTTTATGATTTTTAACTAACCTTCTTGCTTTTGCTCTTAACTCAAATATAGTAAGTCCAGGTGTATCATCAATAAATATTGGAGCTTCTGAAAGATCTTTTATTTTTTCATGAAGTTGTACCATTTCATGGTCAGCTAGGTCTCCTTTTCTTAGTTTTGAAGATCCTAATTCAGCTTCGCTTGCAATTAATCTATTAACAAGTTGCTCTGAAGACATTTCAAGAGAAAAGAAACCTATGGGAAAACTATGCTCTATTGAGATATTTCTCGCCATAGTTAAGGCAAAAGCAGTTTTACCCATTCCAGGTCTAGCTGCACAAATAATTAAATCTGATTTTTGCCATCCAGAAGTTACTCTATCTAAATTTGTAAATCCAGATGGTATTCCGCTTAAACCATCTTCTTTTGACCTAAGTATTTCTATATTTTCTAATGCTCCTTTAATTAAGGAGCTCATTTTATCATAGCTTTTTCTTAGAGTACCCTCAGTTACTGTGAAAAGTTCTGATTCTGCATTATTTAATAAATCAAAAATATCAACACTATCGTCAAATGCGTCACCAGTTATATTTCTTGCAATATTAATTAATGATCTTTTAATGAATTTTTCAGCAATAATTCTTGCATGAAATTCAGTATTTGATGCAGATGAAACATTATTTGTAAGTTCTGAAATATACGCTAGTCCTCCTATTTCGTTAAAATATTCTAATTTTTTTAACTCTTCTGAAACAGTTAGAATATCTACTGGTTTAGTATTATTAAACAAGTTGACAATTGCTTCAAATATTTTTTGATGTTTCGGAACATAAAAATATTCAGCTTGTAAAGAATCAATTGCGTCAGATAATGATTCATTATCTATCATTAAAGCTCCTAAAATAGCTTTCTCAATTTCTATTGCTTGAGGCTGTAATTTTCCATCTATTTTGTTTACAGGAGTTGCTTTTAATGTACGTTGTCCAACTTTTTTTACCATTACTATTCGTTTATAACCCCCATAGATGAGAATTTATCTATTCTTTTTTTAACTATAATTTCCTTTTTAAGTTTTGTAAATTCATTAATAGATTTTAGTATAGATCTTTTAACTATTCTAAATGTTTCTTTTGGGAAAGTATGAGCTCCTCCTAAGGGTTCTTTAATAATTTCATCAACTAAACCAAGTTTTTTCATGTCTTTGGCAGTTAACTTCAATGAATCAGCAGCTGTCGTTTTATTTTCCCAATTTCCCCATAAAATAGTAGAACAATTTTCTGGTGAGATTACAGAATACCAAGCATTACTAAGCATTAAAATCTTATTTCCAACTCCGATTCCTAATGCTCCTCCAGAGGCACCTTCTCCTATTATTACAATAATAATAGGCACTTCAAGCTGTGTCATTTCAAGAATATTTCTAGCAATTGCTTCTCCTTGACCTTTTTCTTCTGCTTCAAGTCCAGGGAAAGCTCCTGGAGTATCTATTAAACAGACAACAGGTTTATTGAATTTTTCAGCCATTTTCATTAGTCGGAGAGCTTTTCTATACCCTTCTGGATTAGCCATGCCAAAATTTCGATATTGTCTTTCTTTAGTCGTTCTTCCTTTTTGTTGTCCTATAAACATTACACTTTGATCATTTATTGTGCCCCATCCGCCAATCATTGCTTTATCATCTCTACCTCCTCTATCACCGTGAAGTTCTAAAAATTTATTATCTGTTAAATAATTAATAAAATCTAAAGCATATGGTCTTTGTGGGTGTCTTGATAACTGTACTCTTTGCCATGATGTTAGATTTTCGTAGATATTTTTCCTAGTTAATTTAATTTTAGATTCTAAATCAAAAATTGTTTTTGTTACGTCAACAGATTGATCTTTTCCCAGATCTTTTGCTTGATTTAGTTTCTCAATTAATTCTTCAATAGGTTTTTCAAATTCTAAATATTGCATGCTTAATTAACTTTATAACAAAGTTAAATAAAATGATTTATCATTATATATTTTTTTATACTTGTTTATTTTTGTTGTTAATAACTTTGATTAATATTTATTTATGATACTTTATCCGAATGCAAAAATTAATTTAGGTCTAAATATCTTAAGAAAAAAAAATAATGGTTACCATGAGATAAATTCAGTTTTTTACCCTGTGAAAGAATTATATGATGTTTTAGAAATTGTTCCGTCAAATAAATTTAGTTTTTCTTCTACTGGTATTGATATAAATGATAACAATAATATATGTATTAGAGCATTTAATTTATTTAAAAAAGATTATAATATAGGAAATGTAAATATTCATTTGCATAAGCAAATTCCTATTGGAGCAGGTTTAGGAGGAGGTTCATCTGATGGGGCTTTTACATTGCTTATGCTTGATAAAATTTTTGATTTAAGGTTGTCCAAGTCTATTCTTAAAAAATATGCAACATTATTAGGGGCAGATTGTTCTTTTTTTATTGAAAATAGACCTAGTTTTGTTTTTGGAATCGGAGAAAAAATTAAAGTGATTAATTTAGATCTATCTAATTATAAAATTGATTTTTTTTTTAGTGACTTACATATTTCTACTGCTGATGCTTACAGTAATATTATTCCTGGCCTTCCCTTTTTTAGCTTAAATAATATATTGGATCTTCCGATCAATAGATGGAGAAATAAAATTGTTAATGATTTTGAGTTGCCTATTTTTCAAAAGTATTATGAATTAGAGAAAGCCAAGCAGAGATTTTATAATCAAGGAGCAATATATTCTTCTCTTACTGGAACTGGAAGTGCTATTTATGCAATTTTTGACAAGTGATTATCCATTCATCGTTGCTAAAAACTCTGCATTATCTTTGGTTTTTTGCAATCTATCTTTCATAAATTCAATAGCTTCAATAGGATTCATGTCTGCTAGATAATTACGTAAAACCCATATTCTTTGTATATGTTCTGTGTCAAGTAATAAATCTTCCCTTCTGGTTGAAGATGAAACTAAATCTACAGCCGGATAAATCCTTCTATTTGCAATTTTTCTGTCTAATTGTAACTCCATATTTCCAGTTCCTTTGAATTCTTCAAAGATGACTTCATCCATTTTACTTCCAGTTTCAGTTAAAGCTGTAGCAAGTATTG
>MDTC01141105.1_pt1 | contig 13948 bp, 9 predicted proteins | sample 811181 | NCBI WGS metagenome assembly MDTC01 (sample SAMN05326644, study PRJNA326480) | marine metagenome | isolation source: seawater | place: Pacific Ocean: North | collected 2011
ACATTACAAGGCATGACCCGTGCTGATGCGAAACAGAAACTACAAGCATTAGGTGCTAAAGTGGCTTCAAGTGTCTCGGCTAAAACACATTGTGTTGTCGCAGGTGAGAAAGCAGGATCTAAGCTCTCAAAAGCAGAAGCTTTATCTGTTAAAGTGCTAAGTGAATCAGATTTTATGGAATATTTACAAGATTTTGATTAATAATCATTCTCTTTGTTATCAAAATATGTGCAACATATCATTTTTTCACTGAAATATGCATTTTAACTATGAAAAAGCATGATTTTGAGGTACATTATCGGAAGGATAGACGGAAAGGCTGTTTATCCATTTTTATAGTTAAAAAAGAGTTAAAGTATGTCAAATCAAGTAATGGGCAAAGTCAAGTGGTTCGATGACACCAAAGGTTTCGGTTTTATTGAGTTAAACGAAGGCGGAGACGTTTTTGTTCATTTTCGTGCAATTAAAGTATTAGATGAAAATACAGGCAGACGCACATTAGAAAAAGATCAAGAAGTTAAATTGTCTGTAGTTCAAGGTGATAAAGGCGATCAAGCCCAAGACGTTGAAGTTATCTAACTCACGTGAGTAAGATCCAAAAAAGCCCTCATCTGAGAGGGTTTTTTTGTACCCGAACCTTAAACTTATAACCAACCTTTTTGTTTAAAGAAGAAGTAAGTGCTTGCCGCACTGGTGACCATGAGTCCCAGAGCAATAGGGTAGCCAATATACCAATCTAATTCAGGCATATACTTGAAGTTCATGCCATAAATACTTGCAATGAGAGTTGGTGGTAAAAATACGACCGCTGCGACAGAAAAGATCTTAATAATTTTATTTTGACGTAGTCCATTGAAACCGATGGTGCTTTCAAGCAAGAAGTTTAATTTGTCGAACAAAAACTGACTATGTGGCATGAGTGAGTCAATATCCGTCATAATTTCTTGTAAATCTTTTACATTTTCATCGGTAAGCTGATGTCTGTGATAGCGTGTGATGTAACGCAATGAACGTTGGGTATCGAGCAAACTGAGGCGGATTTTACCGTTGGTATCTTCTTGAATGGTAATTTGCTTGAAAATATTATCGAGCTCGGCCGCATTGATCACTTCAGGACCTACATTTTCAAGAACGGTATAGACATCTTCAATGAGATCGGAGAGGTAATCTACTTTAATAGAGAAAAACTCGAAAAAAAGTGCATAAGGACTTTTGACATTAATATAACCTGTTCTTAGATAGTTTCTCATTAAACGAATTAAGCCTAAATCGTCTTCACGAATTGTAATCATAAGATCGGAACGGAGCGTGAAAGATAGGTTAATGGCATTAAATGTTGTGCCTATACGCTGTGGAAACAGTGAATTAATATGTAAGCCATCTCTATCAGAATAGAATCGAGCGGAGGCTTCGAGCTCATTTCTATCTTCTTCTTCAGGGACATCTTCAACAAAGTAACTGGACAACCATTGTCTTTCATCTTCATCGGGATCAAAGACATCGAGCCATAGAGTCTTGTCCGGGATTTGATCTTTTGTCGTCAGTTCTTTAGACATAAACTGATTTTCGTGTAAAATATACGCCGTAATCATTTTACCTCCTAGATACTATGATTGCTTTTATGTGTGGTTAGTTTAACCGAATTAAACAGAAGTTCCAAAGCTTGATCGTAAACAGATCTCATTTACATGAAAAAAAAATGAGTTTGAGTCAGCTAAAACTCATAAAAAAGAGATTTAAATATAAAATAAAGCCTTAATAAATAAAAAAATGCTGGAGAAGACCGTGGAATCTATAGAAACATTGATCGATAACTTGTCTCATGAACACTATTTAAATTTAAAACAAGCTATTGAAACCGGACGTTGGCATACAGGAGATAAGTTAACTCTTATACAAAGGCAAAGTGCTATTCAAGCTTTGTTACTCTACGAAGTGAAATATTGCGATAACCAAGATCATTTGACTGTGAATAAAGAAGGTCACATAAACATGTTGTCTAAAGATGAATTAAAAAAGAAGTTTCAGCAAGATAATTAAAGCTTTATTGCATTTTTGGTATTAACCTTGCTTTTTTTACCTAAAGTCTGTTAACGCTTTGTGGATCATAAATGGAACACTTAACGATTTATTTCGCATTAGTTGGATTACTTTCTTTAGGCTGTCAATGGCTAGGTTGGTACCTTAAATTACCTGCAATTCTCCTGTTACTTTTAGCAGGGTTTATGATCAAGCCTGTTCTGAACTACTTGATTCCTATGGGCGTTGCTGATGAAGTTCTGTTTCCTTTTATCTCCATGGCTGTTGCTATTATTCTTTTTGAGGGGGCTTTAACCCTCACTCTTGACCAAATTCGTGGTCACGGCCGCATGGTCACCAACCTTATTAGTATAGGTATGCTTATTACATGGGTCATCATCAGTTCAGCGTGCCATCTTATTATGGAAACGAACTGGATGGTATCTACACTTTTCGGTGCCTTGGTTGTTGTGACAGGACCGACTGTGATTATGCCTTTTATTCGCGCGATCCAGCCGTCAACTAAACTTTCGAATATTTTATTGTGGGAAGGCATTTTAATTGATCCTGTAGGTGCTTTGTTTGCAGTTTTGATTTATGAGTTTGTGATGACCAATCATGATACGCTGCACACTGTTATTGTCTATGGTTATATGCTTTGTATTGGTTTAGGTTTAGGCTCTTTTGCAGGCTGGGTTGTGGGTGTTGCGCTCAGACGTCACATTTTTCCTCCTTATTTAATCAATGTCGCTGTGATGGTTTTAATGCTTGCTGTGTATGTTTTATCAAATAGTATTATCGAAGAATCGGGACTGCTGACTGTCACTGTCATGGGAGTAGTGTTGGCGAATATGGATGATGTGGATGTTTCGGGTATTTTAGAGTTCAAAGAAACATTAAGCGTACTCCTTATCAGTGGTTTATTTATTCTCCTTGCTGCACGTGTTGATATTGATCAATTTATTCTTCTTGGCTGGCCTGTTGTTGCTTTATTAGCTGTGATCTTGTTTGTCGCACGTCCTATTTCTATCTGGGTTTCTTCGTTGGGAACAAAAGATTTATCGCGTAATGATCTGCTTTTCTTATCGTGGATTTCTCCTCGAGGTATTGTGGCAGCAGCAGTGAGTACTTTATTTGCGATCAAGCTAGAAAGTCAGAATATAGAAGGTGCTGAACTCTTAGTACCTTTAGTTTTTTCTGTCATTATCACCACTGTTGTCTTGCAAAGCTTAACAGCGAATAGAGTCGCGAAGATTTTAGGTGTTAAGTCACGTAAATATCGTCGTATTTTAATCTTTGGAGCGGGTGCTTTTCCACGGCAATTTGCTTCAATTTTGAAAGAGCATGGCATGGAAGTCGTTTTGGCCGATCCCAATTGGATGAATACTTCACAAGCACGCATGGATGGATTAGATGTTTATTTTGGTAATCCCACAACAGAAGAAGCTAAAATTCAGATTGATCTCAATAATGTAGGGCGTGTATTTATTTGCTCACCTTATAGGCAGCTCAATTTACTTGTGGCGTATTATTTTGAAAATATTTTAGATACTAAGGAAATTTATCATCTATCTTCTCTAGAGCATAAAAAAGAAAAAGATAAAGAAAAAGATAAAGAGCTCTTCGGGGGAGTCTCTTATAACGAGCTTGCATCTTTAGTGAAAAGTGGAGCAACTATCAAAGTAACCAAGCTCTCTGAAGAGTTTACTTATGAAAATCTAAAGGAAAAAGCGTCAGAGCAAATCATTCCCCTTGCTTTATTCAAAAATAATGCTTTCCAAATGTTACATGATCTCAATGAATCAGATATTGAGCAGGGAGATGGTTTGATGTATTTGTTAGAATCAAAAACAGAGGATAAAAAATGAATTTATCCTCTGTTGTATAGGTGATGAATTTTTTATCTTGATGTTTTGATTTTCAGTTCTTTATCATCAAAATCATCAACATTAATCGTATCGAGTCTATGCTTTTCTGCTGCAACCATCTGTTGATATTCAGCATCTGTAATAGCACCCATGTCTTTTCCTTGCTTGGCTACTTTATCCAGAAACATGAAAGAGAAACGCTTTTGCGTTGCATCACATATTTTTTTATGAAGAGGTTCCACGGCTAAAATGGCTTTTAAAGCTTCCTCTTGAAGACCTATAGCATTGTTAGGTGTAGGGGTCATATAGAGGTGCATTTTGAATTGATCTCGAGCCGAACAAGGTGTTTGTAGTAGTTGTGCAATTTGATGATCGATTTTATCTCGAGGTGGCCTTAAGGAGTAGCCTGTAGGATAGAGGATAAATCTTGTTAAATAGGCGAGGGGGCGCGGACTTAAATTATGCAAAAGACCTAATATAGCCAGCTCAGCCTGGTAAATACAATCTTCTACAGCCCATTGCACTAAAGGTTTTGCTTCTTCTTGGCGACCTTCATCTTGATACTTTTTTAAAATACTCGATGCTAAATAAAGCTGAGATAAAATATCACCAAGTCTTGCTGATATCTTTTCTTTGCGCTTAAGCTGACCACCAAAGAGTACCATGTAAGTATCTGACAAAAATGCTAAATTTGCACTGAGTCGATTCATTTTTTGATAGTAGCGTTTTGTAAAGTCACGATAGGGTGAGCGACTGAACCTAGAGCGCACAAGCCCTAAAGCAAAAGACTTTACAGCGTTAGATAAATAGAAGCCGACGTGTCCCCAAATAGCTTTATCAAAAGTTTGAAGTGCTTTGACTTGATCTTCTATCTGAATGGATTTCATTTCATCGAGTAAATAAGGATGACAACGAATCGCGCCTTGCCCGTAAATAATCATACTACGAGTAAGAATATTGGCACCTTCAACAGTGATGGCAATCGGTGCGCTTTGGTAACCACGCCCAATATAATTTTTAGGGCCGAGACAAATGCCTTTACCACCATGCACATCCATCGCATCGATAAGACACTTTTGCAGGCGATCGGTGAGATTATATTTGACAATCGCCGAGATAATAGCGGGTTTTTGACCCAAATCAATGGCTGTAGTGGTTAAGTCTCCAGCTGCTTGCACCAAATAAGCGTTAGCGCCCAACCGTGCAAGAGGCTCTTCAATACCTTCTTGAGTTCCAATCGGTATTTTGAATTGACGGCGAATTCTTGCATAAGCTCCTGTGGATACCGCTGCACTTAAAATGCCTCCTGCTGCATTAGAAGGTAATGTGATGCCACGCCCAACTGACAAACATTCCATGAGCATACGCCAGCCTTGTCCTGCCATATCTTTCCCACCAATAATGAAGCTTAAAGGTAAGAATATATCTTGGCCTGTAGTGGGCCCATTTTGGAAAGTACAATTGAGAGGGAGGTGACGACGACCGGTTACTACACCTTTGATGTGAGTAGGGATTAAAGCACAAGTGATACCTAGATTTTCTTTATCACCCAATAGTTTGTCAGGATCTTTTAGTTTAAATGCAAGACCGAGTAAGGTTGCAATAGGTGCTAAAGTGATATAGCGTTTGTTCCAGGTAAGTCGCATTCCTAGAGTTTTTTTACCTTCCCATGTATCGTAACAGACTATACCTTGGTCAGGTATAGCTCCTGCATCCGATCCTGCTTCTGGGCTGGTTAAAGCAAAGCAAGGAATTTCCTCACCTTGTGCTAGTCTGGGTAAATAGTATTCTTTTTGCTCTTGCGTGCCGTAATGTAAAAGCAACTCTCCAGGCCCTAATGAATTGGGTACACCTATGGTTGATGCTGCAACAGAACTAATACTTGCTATTTTTTGCAAAACAAGACTTTGTGTATAAGCTGAAAACTCAAGTCCACCATATTTTTTAGAGATAATCATGGCAAAGAATTTTTCTTTCTTAATATAATCCCAAACTTGAGGAGGTAGATCTGCGATTTTATGCGTGATTTCAAACTCATTGAGCATCGCACAAAGTGTTTCAACAGGCCCAGAAAGAAAAGCCTTTTCTTCTTCAGATAATTTTGGTTTGGGGTAGTTATGGAGAATACTCCAATCTGGATTTCCAGCAAATAGTTCAGCTTCCCACCATATAGAGCCTGCATCAATTGCTGTTTGCTCCGTTGTAGATATTTCAGGCATGATCTTTTTATAAATAATAAAAGCAGGACGGCTTATACCTTGTATTCGGATTATAGGAATATTTATGATGGCGGCTAAAATGATAAAAATACTCCACCCAAGAGGGGTGACAATCATAAGTGTATGGCCAATAACCAACATGATAAAAGTACAAATTGTTGCAGCGAGAATTGAAAACCTGAGGTAGGCTAATACACCGAGTAGGGTGATTAAAGCAATGGTCCAGCTGAAAATAATCACTATGCTCTCCTTGTGATTGATAAATAAAAATCCATAAGACCTATTATAACTGGTCAGACCTAAGTATACACAGCTTTGACTTAATGTGTAATTGAATTATGAAGACTGAATGTAACGAGATTATTTTTTATGTGCTCTTTTGTGTATCTTTTGAAGCTCATGTATTGAGTGAGACCAGATTGAGCTTATCTCAGAGGAACTATATGTCTTAAATTTTTTGCTATTCATAATGCTATATTAATATTTTTTTATAGAGTAAAGCTTTGATATAAAAGTTTTATTTATTTTACTTTGGTTTCATTGATACACTGTGAGTCATGTTTGCATATATCCTGCATTATTTCTTTACCTATTGATCTAAATTGATGGATTAACGTTTCAAGCAAGGAAAGCCCTCTTCTTATTATGAAATGATGTCAGGCTGAGTAACATGAAGATCTTGAGTTTGCGTTTTAAAAATTTGAACTCACTCCATGGAGAGTGGAAAATTGATTTCCAGCAGACCCCTTTCCTTGAGTGTGGTTTATTTGCGATTACAGGGTCAAATGGAGCTGGAAAAACAACTTTGTTTGATGCTATTTGTGTGGCGCTGTATCATAAAACCCCACGTTGCCCAGCCTTGTCTAAATCTATGAATCAGCTGATGAGTCAAGGTACTGCCGAATGCTTTGCCGAAGTTGATTTTATGGTAAAGAGCATACCTTTTAGAGCTTTTTGGGGACAAAGGCGATCACATTACAAAGTTGATGGGAATTTACAAGAACCTACGGTTGAGCTCATTGATCTGAGCACAGGTCAAACTTTAGCGAATAAGTCAAAAGAAAAGCAAGCATGCTTAGAGCAGATAACAGGATTAAACTTTGAACGATTTATGAAGTCTTCTTTGCTTGCACAAAAAGATTTTGCACAGTTTCTTACAGCTCCTACAGATGAAAAATCAGACCGATTTGAAGCGTTAACAGGAGATGAGGTCTATCAACTGGTTTCTCAGCGCATTTTTAAAGGGTACTTAGAAACCAGTGAGCATTTGGAGTCATCCAAGCAGTCTTTAGATGAGTTTATGCTGCTCAAGCCTGATGTGCGTTACGAATTAGAGCAAAAGCAAGGTTATCTCGCCCAACAAATAGACATAGCTTTGATAGATAAAAATAAACATGGACAGCATTTAAGCTGGTGGAATCAGTTTGATCAACTTCATAATGATTATGAGCGTATTGCTCGAGATTACAATCAAGTGTGTCAAGAAGCAGATCAACTTATGGAGCAAGATTTACTTTTTAAACAAGCCAAGCAAGCAGAGCATATTATTTCATTACAAAAAGTGTCTGAACTTACGCAAGATAAGGCCGACACAAGTTTAAAAAATTGTGAAAAATTAGATCATATGATTTTTCAGCTAGAACAAGAACAGCAATCTCAACAAAGTTTATTTAAACACGAGCAAGATACACTCATTCAAGATCAAGAGCAGTTGTCTGCTTACGAAGACTTGATTAAAAATCAAGTGATGCCTTTAGATGAAGCCATTCGAGATCAACGAGATAAATTACAAGATAAACAGGCTTCAGCACACGATCTTGCACAAGAAATTATTGTTTTACAATCAGAGCAAGAAATAGTGCAAGAGCAATTGAACCAAAGGCAACATATTTATAAACAGCATCAAGACTACATGGTTGAACATGCAATCGATGCAGATTTAAGTGAGATCATTCCTCTGTGTGAAGAAGAGCAGCAGTATATTGAGCAAGAGCAAGTCGTTTATGAGTCTATGAAGGAATTAAAACTTCATATTCAGCAAGAAATAGAACAAGAACAAAAAAAGTTTTTATTTGTACAGCAAAGTTTTTCGGCAGCCCGTCGAGAGCATAAGCGTATGAAACAGCTTATCGAAGGCTATGAAGAAGGGCGAACTCAAATCTTTCCTGATTATGAGGCGTATCAGCAAGCACAGGATACGTACGAAGAGCTGGTTGTGGGACAAGCTTATCGTATGCAAATGAGTAAAGCTCTTAAGCATTGGAAAAATTTATCAGATCACGCTGAACGAAATCGCCAACGTATGCAAGACTTGGATCAGACTTATCAAGATTTGAAAAGTAAGCAAAGAGCATTGCAGATACAATATGAGCAGGAAAAGGTATATTTTAAGGATTTACAAGCCTTAGCTAAACAAGAGACTTCTATCAAAACGCTTTCAGATCATCGTTCACATATGCAAGAAGGAGAACCTTGTTTGCTGTGTGGTTCAGCAGAACATCCTCATATCCAAAATTATACGGCTTTATCTCAGTCTGAAACAGAAATGCGTCTCAAGTCTAAGCTTCAAAGTCTTGAGCAAGTTGAACAAGAATATAGTGTGCTTCAGACTTCAGTTTCGAGTTATTACAAAGAAAAAGAAATGCTGCAAGAACGTATTCAAGAGCAGCAGGAACAACAGGAGCAATTACAGCGACAATGGTTTTATGATACTCAGAATCACGGTGGATCAAGGAATTTAGCTACATTAAACCAAGAAAGTATTGAGCATGAAATAAGACAGTCACAAGATCAACAGAGTGCATTAAAGCAGCGGATTAAAAACTATCATAAGGTGCTACAAGCGCTCAATGAATATGATAAACAGTTGCGAGAAGCTCAAAAACTAGAGCAAGAGTCAACACATGAAATGGTGTTGATTGAAAAGAATATCGCTCATTTTCGTGAAGAGCAAAAACATGCTGATCAGCAAGCCCAGCAGTTGAAGGAAAAGTTAGCTTTACGGCTGAAGTACTTAGAATCTAAGTTGAAGCCTTTCACGTTACTTCTTTCTTCTCGTAGTATGCTTGATCATATCATGGCGAAATTAAGAGTAAGACATGAGACGTATCAAAATCATCAAGTTCAATTTACGGCATTATCGACTCAACATGAGACAGAGCATGAAAAACTTAAAAAAGTGACAGCAAAATTCGAACTCAAACAACAGACTTGGTTGGTTTATGAACAAGAAATGCAAGTTATACAACAGAGTTTAATGGATAAAGAGCAAAAACGTGTTGCTTTGTTTGGGATGCAAAGTATTGATGATGCTTTGCAAGATAAAAAAGAGCAATGTACTTATATGCAAAGTCAATTAAAAACTTGGCAAGCAGATATCGAGCATCGAGCGCAAACATTACAAACTTATAAAGCGCAACAAAGAGTGAATAAAATCCAATATGAGCAGGATAAAGCTCAGTCAGTAGAGACACAAAAAAAATGGTTAGATGCTATAAGCAGAAGTCCTTTTGATAAAGAGATTTTGAGTCAAGCGAATTTTGACAAAACATCGATAGATGCATTTTATGAACAGAAACGACAGATACAACAACTAAAAGAAACCCTTAAAGAGGACTTGGGTATTGTGGTAGAAGATAAAAAACAGTTTGAGTCGGCATTTGATAAAGAAGCAATGCAAAGTATTACTCGTGATCAAGTGGAAGAAAATTTAGTCCAAGCGGAGCGTCAACTCCAAGACTTACAACTTGAACAGGATTCTGTGATACAACAACTTGACCACGATGCGCAACAGCGTCAGATGAGTCAAGAAAAAATAGTTGAGGTACGCCATTTGGAGGAGTCTTTCAAAGATCTAGATTATTTAACTTATCTTTTGAGTTCACAAAAAGGGGCTAAGTTTAGAGCACTGATTCAAAACCTAACATTAGATGCTTTACTAGATATAGCGAATAAACAACTCAATCATTTTTCTTTTCCTTATCGATTAATCAAGCGAGAAGATCAGCAACCTTCCGATGTACTGGATGTTTGTCTTATAGAGAAGCGCGACGAGAATACCATTTTAAATATGGATGATTTATCCAGTGCAGAAGTTTTTTTAGTGAGTTTTTCTTTAGCTCTTGCTTTGTCTGAGTTTATCAGTCAAGAATCGAATGTAGATTCTTTGTTTTTAGATGAAGGCACCCATATGTTTGATCAACAAACTTTAGATGTAGCGTTGAGGGCGCTTGGTAAACTGGATGCAGATGGAAAAATGATAGGTGTTATCAGTCGTGTTGAAGCGATGCAAGAGCATATTACGGCACAAATACATGTAATAAAGCAAACAGGACTAGGGATAAGCCGACTTGAAAACCGATTTAGAGTTTAACATTTATTTTCTTCTTATTAACTATTATTGACAAAAATGCGAATGACATTTATATTGTATCTGAAGAGAATTACTTCTTTAGGGATTTAAATGTGTTTTTTTTTAACAAAAAAGTTAAGTTTGTTATTTTTTTTAAGTGATGATTAGGAGTTTGGTTATGGATGAGTTATGTTATTTATTAGATCAGTACAAAAAATATCATCAAATTATTAAGGATAAAAGCCTGGCGCAGCACCTTGGTTTATCAAACGCTTATTTATGCGACATTCGAAAGGGTCGTCGTCGATTAAGCGATAAACTAATTATTAAAATGACAGGTGATTTATCCATCGATAGTGGTCGTTATCTTATTGCGGCTCGTGTTGCTTATTCTTATGAAGCAGAAGAAAGACTGGCTTGGAAAAGGGTGCTGAAGAAGCACACTGAAGTCATGAATGCTGAAGCTGATTTATTGGATAAAGTGGCACCAGAATTAAATATGGATCCTGAGTTAGACCTCATTTCATAATGGATTCATTTTACCTGTTTTTATAGTGTAAAATTAAACCTACCTTTTTGTTTTTAAGGTAGGTTTTTTTTGGTTACATTCAATAACTGACGGTGAGTGAATTATCTGTTGAATTGACTTGAGCCTTTAAGAAGCTGTGATACACTGTAATCAAAGATAAAATTGCGAGTGAGTGTTGAGTGAAAGTCAAACTTTACCTTATTTTTCCGTTATTATGCTTATTAAGCTATACATTTCAACTTAAAGCGGCTGAGGTTAAAAATCTTGATCAAGCTTTAATTCCAGTTAAAGATCGCTCTAAAACAAATCGGCGAGATGCTTTGAAGCTATGTTTGAAAGAAGTTATTTTGAAAAACTCAGGAACCTATGAAGCGCTGAACAATTCTGAAATAAAAAAATACATTCAGAAACCTACTTCGGTATTAGTACAATACGGCTATCAAAAAGAAGCTAGAGAGTTGGTACTCAAGTGTCGTTTTGATTTAGCGAGAATTCATGCGGTGCTTAAAGAGCAAAAGCTACCTGTTTGGGGAGCTCAGCGTCCATTAACTATGATGTGGTTGGCTACACCCATTCAAAAACAAGATACAGTTATTGCAGATAGTGATCGCTCTCAAGTGAGACAAGTGTTGCAGCATGAATCCGTCAAACGTGGTTTGCCCTTTGTTATGCCGATTATGGACTTAAAAGATATTAAGCAGATTAATATCAATGATATTCGTGAAAACTTTATCCAAGGTTTGTCCAAGGCTTCCATTCGTTATCGAAGCGACTTTTTTGCAGTATCTTATATCAAAAAACAAGATAGAGCATGGTCTTATCAAGTGAATTTGTATACCAAGAAAGCTATACGCAGTGGTTTGTCAGATGCTGTCATGCGTCATTCAGGTGTTGCGAAAAGTCAAAAAGCGGCTGTGATGACGATTATAGAACAGCTTAATATTTATTACGCAGACCGGTATGCAACTTTTGAAAATATGGATCAGGTCGCTACATTAGTACAGTTTAATAATATTAAAAGCATGAAAGGTTTATGGGCACTTGAAGCGTATTTAACAAAACTGAATATCGTGAAGTCTTTCAGTTTGATTCGGTTTCAAAATTATACAGCTTTATTTGAGCTGTCTTTGCGTGGCTCTGATGATGAGCTCAAGCGTAGTTTAAGATTAGAGCCAAGAGTGTCGAAACTTAGGGGTTATGCCTCTTTTGAAAGAGAGTCCAGCGAACAAGAGTTAATGCAGATAGAAATACCTATGTACACCTTTAAGTAGTCATCTGATATGGCTGCAGTGATTTTTTGAAATCATATTATTTTACGAGCTGAGCAAAACGAGAGATCATTTTGCTCAGCTTTTTTATGACATGACAATTTATATAATAGATTGCAGCGTCTTACTGTACTGACGTGTTATGGGCTCTTTTTTCCATACGCGTAAAATAGCTAAAACTAAAAAAGAGCAGCACGCTTAACAAGCACTCTATACTCGAGAACCAGCGTGTTGTCGTGTCGATCCACCACAGGGTTAAGCTGTGGCAGATGTAAAAGCAGAGGACGTAACCAGACCATGAAAAGGTATATAAATTACCTTTTAGAATGCCTCGAAGAGGTAAATAAATAGGTATAAGCCATAAAAGACAAAAGCTTAAAGAATAAACTTTAGGCATTTCAATGGTGAACCAAAAAGTAAGCAGGCCGATGAGTATGCCGTACAGGCATTTGCAGAGAAAAAATAGATTGGGGTGATGCATGGGTGGGTGTGTATTCAACATCTATGAAGCTATCCTTATATAAGTTGTTTGTAAATATCACTTTTTTCTTGAAGATGTTTTATCTCCTCTTTAATAATCGCTGATTCAATATTTTTATCCTTACCTTTAATGAAAGAGAGCGCTTTTTTAAGCTCATTGATGGCATTGCTATATTGTGCACTGAGCGCAAGCAGTCGAGCGTGAGTTTGATGATATTTACTCTGTTGTCTGTCTTTTGTATACGCTTGCATCATAATACGATACACGACAGGACTTATCTTGTAAGTGTATGCTAGGCGCTCAAGTAAAGAGATAGCTTGCTTATACTGCTTGTTTTCGATATATAAGTTTGCAAGATTAGTCACGATGACTAAGTTGTTAGGTTTAGTTGTATTTTGCTGCTCAAAAAGTTTAATGCCTTGTGCATAAGCTCTGCTCTTAGAAATGAGATCAGACTTGAGATCTAGAAAAAATAAATTACCACGATCTTGTTTCAGTAAACTATTAACAATATGTTCTGATTCTTTATACTTCCTTTGTTCAAATAAAGCCAAAGCAATAGCATATTGTGCGCTATTTCGTATGTTTTGCTGGTGATTTTTGGCTTGTTTTTTATATTTCATCAAAATAGCTTCAGGGGTAAAATGCGAAAAGCGTACCTCAATTCTAGCTTTGGCAAGTAAGAAGTCTTTACTTTCATAGTAGGGTTTATTGATATACTGGTGTGCTTTATTTCTGGCTGTTTCGATTCTAGATTTAGGTAAAGGGTGCGTGAGGAGAATCTGTGGTGGCGTGTTTGCAAAACGCGTTTTTTGTGAAAGTTTATTGAAAAAACTAGGTGCGCCTTGAGGATTAAAATTAGCACGCACTAAGGTATTCATACCTAATGCATCGGCTTCAATCTCGTGTGATCGTGTGTGGTTGATAGAACTTTGTTGTGCGATAGCTCCTGTAGTCGCTAAAGCAGCTATACCTGCCTCAGGTGCTATAATCGTGAGAAGAATACTTCCGAGTAAGGTCGCCGTTGTCAAAGGTTGTTTTTTCTTCATATCCTGCATGGCACGAGCTAAATGCCTTTGTGTAACATGTGCGATTTCATGCGCTACAACAGATGCAAGCTCACTTTCGTTATCGGCTATGAGAAATAAACCACTGTACAAGCCAATGTAACCACCAAAAAAAGCAAATGCGTTTAAGTCATTGTTCTTAACAA
>MDTC01235937.1_pt1 | contig 13947 bp, 9 predicted proteins | sample 811181 | NCBI WGS metagenome assembly MDTC01 (sample SAMN05326644, study PRJNA326480) | marine metagenome | isolation source: seawater | place: Pacific Ocean: North | collected 2011
CGCACCCGGCTGTACCGGGGTGGAGGTCGCGGTGGCCTCCCTGCCTGCCTTGTGGACCGACCGCGGCGCCTTCCTGCGCTTCCTGCTCGCCACCCAGGCCGCCCGCGCGTCCGGACCCCCGCTCGACCTGCCCCGCTTCGCCGTCGGCCCCGACGTGTGCTTCGTCGCCGGTCACGTCCGCGGCGCCCTGCGCGAGGCCGCCGCCGAGCTCCCCGGGCAGACCGACCCCGACGAGATCCGCTCCCTGACCCGCTGGCTCGCCAAGACCGTCGTGCGCGCCGGCCTCGAGCTCGTGCTCGCCGACGAGGGTCGCTACGCCCGCGATCTGTGGCCCTGCTACCTGGCGTTCGCCCGCCACGTGCCCGGGCGTGCCGACGCCATGGCCCGGGCGGTGGACGCGGCGGTCAGCCCGGATGTCGACGGCCGGGACCTGGCGTTCCTCCTGGAGGATCTGGGTCCCTGGCTCCTCGGTCGGCTCGAGGGTGCGGGGCTCGCCTGAGGCTCAGCGGTCCGCCGCCCACGCGCGCCAGCGGCCCTCCGGCGTCGGCCCTCGTGCCCAGACGGAGAGGGCGCTCTGCACCAACGGCTTGCTGGCGGGGAGGAAGCCGGCGGTGAAGGCGTAGCGGCGGGACATGCGCTCGCCGTGGAGCACGACCGGGATGCCGCCGCGCTCCCAGGAGAGCTTGCGGGCGGCCTTGAGCAGGGCGTAGTGGGCGTCGCGGTCGGACGCCTGCAGGTCGAGCACGCGCAGCACGCGCTGTCCGTGGGACTCGCCCTCACGGATCATGACCCAGCCGCGGCAGTGGGCGTGGGGTCCGACCTCGGGGCCGTCGGCGACCTCCATCAGCTGGATGTCGTCGGACTCGGCCAGGCGCCAGCGCAGCCAGGCGGCCCCGCGCGCCGGGACCAGGGGGAGGCCCGCGTCGCCCGCGTCACCGGCCGGGCGGCCCGACCACGTCTCGACCTGGGCCCGCTGCCCGGTGGTCACCCGGCCGGCGAGCGCATCGTGGCGTTCGTCCGGCTCGATCACCCGGGGCTGGAGCGGCTCGAAGGGGTCGGGACCGGTGGCCCAGGACGGGAGCGTGTCGAGGTGGCGCCAGCCCGAGCCACCCGGGCGCGCGCCGAACGCGAGCAGGGGCCGGGTGTCGGCGACGTCGGTCACCGCCTGCTGCAGGGCGTCGACCTCCCCCACCGCGTCGATCTGCTGCCAGGCCTCGGTCCCGTCGGCCAGCACGAGGGGCGTCAGCAGGACCAGCCCGTCCCCGGAGCGCACGATGACGCCTGGCCCGGCGGGCGGTCGGAGTCGCCAGCGCAGCCAGGCCCCGGTGCGGTCACGGGCGTCGCCGAGCGCCCACGCGATGCTGTCCAGATCGGCCTCCTCGGCGGAGGCCACGGTGATGCGTGTCATGCCACGCCCGTAGCGCGGGCCGGCTTGTCCGTCCTACGGTCCGCAGACGTCGTACGGGAAGGTGTCGACGTTGTTGTCCTCGAAGCACTCGGTGTACTTCGACGAGATCTCCAGCGGGTCGTCGCCGCGGTCGTCGACCCGGACGACGAGCCCGTCGGTGCCGACGTCCTCGATGGGGACGTCGAAGTGCATCGTGGGGGCGGTGCTGCCGCCGTCGACGCCGTCGAGGTCCTGGGTCTCGATGAGGGTGAGCACGCCGGCGTTGTCGGCCCACAGGCTGACCGGGATGGTGCCCGACGCGGGCAGGCCGCCCGCGTTCCACACCTGGACCTCGACCGCGAGGATGCCGATGCCCGCCATGCAGGAGCTGGCGCAGGCGTCGACGATCTCGACGCCGAGGTCCAGGCTGACGTCGTCGACGACCGGACGGGCGCGGAAGACGTTGTGCACCGACCAGGGGGTCGGCGGCGAGACCGGCACCGTGCCGTCGGGGTTGATGTTGGTCACGCAGAAGTCGTGCACCGGCCAGGTGGGGCCCGACTCGGCCCAGCCGCTGCCGGCGTGGCCGAAGACGGTGATGCCGGCCCAGCCGCCGGCGCCGAAGGTGTTCGAGGCGATGACCACCTCGGTGCTGCCGTCGGCATCGACGTCGGCGATGGTCGGGTACTCGAAGACGGTGCCCGAGGTGTGGGCGCCGGACTCGTAGTGGATGGTGCCGGCCGCGCCGTCGTAGATGCGGAAGTGGGTCTCGTCGGCGAACATGACCTCGTAGACGCCGTCGCCGTCGATGTCGTAGCCGCTGGCGCCCGCGATCCCGGAGTTGTCCTGCATGGTCTGGGACCAGACCCGGGTGCCGTTGGTCTCGAACATGTGGATCTGGGTGTTCGCGGGAATGACGATCTCGACGTCGCCGTCTCCGTCGAAGTCGGCGATCGAAGGGGGTCCTGGGCGGCGGGAGTTGGCGCCTGGCAGGCTGAAGCTGGTGATCAGGCTGCCGTCGTCGTCCATGACGTAGGCCTCCTGCCCGTGCACGAAGAAGCTCTCGCCACCGGCGTCGCCGTCGATGTCGGCCACCGCCTGGAAGGCCGAGTCGCCGGTGCCCACGGTCGACACCGACCACAGCACGGAGCCGGTGGGGCTGTAGACGTTCAGGCCCAGCATGACCTCCTGGATACCGTCTGCGTCGAGATCAGCGGCGACCGGCGTCCGCCAGGAGACGCCTGGGTCGGACAGGGTCGCCTGGATGGAGCCGTCGCTGCCGTTGAGGATGGTCGTGTCGAAGATGATCTCGACGTCGCCGTCGCCCTCGAGATCAGCGGCGATCGGCGTCGAGTGCAGCGACGGTGCGCTCAGCCGCGAGCTGGTCCACTCGACCTTGCCGTTGTGGTCCAGCGCCACCACCTGGTCTCCCGGGGTGAGGACGATGACCTCGGGCTCGTTGTCGTTGTCCACGTCGGCGATCATGAGGCTGCTGTTGCCGTCGGCGCCCGACCAGCTCCACAGCTGCTTCGAGCCGTCGCCGCTCCAGGCCTCGACCACGCCGAAGGACCAGCCGATGAACGCGATGTCTGGCGTGTCGCTGGTGTCGATGCGCCCGTCGCCGTTGTCGTCGGAGAGGTTGGCGATGGCGGGCATGATGATGACGCCCCGGTCGCCCGAGCTCGCGAGCGACACCTGCCACTCGATCTTCAGGTCGTAGGGGTCCTTCACGATGACGACCGGCTTGGAGCAGTCCTCGTCGACCTCGATCTCGGTGACGCCCAGGGGCGTCGTGTCGCACTGGTCGTCGAGGCAGTCGGCGATGCCGTCGCCGTCGAAGTCGTCGTAGCCCTCGTCGATCAGCCCGTCGCCGTCGTTGTCGAGCCCGTCGCAGGTGTCGGAGGTCCGGCAGTCGGCCTCGCCGTCGCCGTCCACGTCCGGGTAGCCCTCGTCGACCTCGCCGTCGCAGTCGTTGTCGATGCCGTCGCACGCGTCGAAGGCGGCCGGGTGGACCAGCTCGTTGCGGTCGCGGCAGTCGTCCTTGCGGATGTAGCCGTCGACGTCCTGGTCGACCCAGGCGGCCTCGGGCTCGACGCAGGCCTGGGGAGGCTCGACCTCGCAGCCGGACAGGCCCAGCGCGGCGAGGACGAACGCAGAGATGGCAGTACGGAAGCTCATTCTCCCTCCCCCTCGGCGCTGGCGCGCTCCAGGATGACGAACTGGACGCGCCGGTTCTTGGCGTGGTCGGCCTCGGTCTCCCCGAGGGTCAGCGGCTTGGACTCGCCGAAGCCCTTGGTGACCAGGCGGCTCGGGTCGATACCGCGGCTGATGAGGTAGTTCTTGACGGTCTCGACGCGCCGCTTGGACAGGTCGAGGTTGTACTCGGCGGTGCCGCGCAGGTCGGTGTGGCCGGCGACCTCGACCTTGAGGATGTCGGGGTTGGCGGCCAGCACCCGGGCGACCTCGGCCAGGATGGGCTCCGACGACTCGACCAGGGTCGCGGTGTCGAAGACGAAGTTGACGTTGTCGAGGGTGACGATCTCGTTGGTCGTGATCTCGACCTGGGGCCGCTTCATGACCAGCTCGACGAGGCCCTGGCCGCCGGCTGGCACGGTCGCTGCGCCCTTGACCACCGGCAGGTCGGGGGCGGTCGCGACCACGGTCCAGCTGCCCGGCGCGACCCGCCAGCTCTCGGTGCCGTCCTCGCCCAGGCTGCCCTTGTCGCCGGGGTCCGGGCCGCCCAGCACGACCCGGGCGTCGATGGGCGTGCCCTGGTCGTCGACGACCACGACCTTCAGCACGCCCTGGCTCGGCTGGAGCACCAGCCGGGCGCGGTTCTCGCCCTGCACGATGTCGATGGAGCCAGAGTTGCGGCTGTAGTTCGGCGCGTCGGCGACGATGCGCATGGTCTCGCCGATCTTCAGGTCGTCGAAGCCGACGAGGCCGTTGGAGCCGGTCTCGCCCTCGTCCAGATCGGCCTCGACCACCGCGCCGGAGATCGGCGTGCCGTCGGGATCGACGACCTCGACCTGCAGCCAGGCGATCAGCGGCTCGGGAGGCGGCTTTCCGATGACGTAGCCCACGCCGGCGAACAGGCGGAAGCGGGAGGCGCCGGCGGCGGCGTTGAGGCCGGTGCCGGCGCCCGCGGTCCAGGAGAGCCCCTTCTTGTAGCGGCCTCGCACCGAGAGCAGCGCTTCCGCGGGGGACTGGCTGTTCGTGACCTCGGTGTCGACGAGGGCGGCGCGGTGGTAGCCCTCGAGGCGCAGGGCGTGCTGGCGGTTCAGGTGCACCGACGCGGCCAGTGCGGTGAGGAGCTGGCCGCCGCCGCGGACGTTGTTCCAGGTCAGGGCGGTGGTGTCGTCGTACTGCACGTCCGGCGTGCTGCGGTAGCCGAGGTTGCCGTCGATCTCCCAGGTCTTTCCGGAGATTCCGGCCATGGCGAGGCCGCCGAAGCTGGCGCCGTTGTTGCCCAGGTAGGCGGTGCGGGTGCCGCTGGGCAGGTCGACGAAGGGCATGACCGACAGCCCGAAGCCGCCGCTGTACGCGTCGGGCATGGCGAGACCGACGGGCACGGCCAGGCGGAGGTCTCCGAAGCCGACCCCCTGGGCACCGTCCTGGCCGCGGGAGGTGAGCCAGACCGGCATGGTGAGGGTGACGGCGACGCGCTCGTGGGGGGCGACGTGGCCCATGAGGTTGACGCCGAAGACGTCGTCCAGGCGCACGTCGCGGTCGAGCACGTCCTGGTCGAGGGTGTAGACGACCATGGGCTCGTCGGCGTACTCGAAGAGCGCCTGCAGGGCGATGCTCTTCGCCTGCTGCTTCTCCGGTCGCCAGGCGATGATCGGGTCGCGCAGGTCGATGTCGCTGGCGGCGACGATGCGCCCGTGGGCGTCGAAGCCGTCGTTGCTGTCCTGCGCGCCCGCCAGCAGGGCGAGGGTGAGGGCGAGCATCAGCGCCTCCGGCGGCGGATCAGCGCGAGGGCGCCGAGAGCCAGCCAGAAGGGCGCCACCGGGCCCGAGCTGCACCAGCCGCCCTGGGCCCACTGGACCGGCACGCAGTCGTCGACGCCGTCGCAGTCCTGGTCGATGCCGTCCGCGTCGATCTCGACCGCGCCCGGGTGCACCGTCGCGTCGAGGTCGTTGCAGTCGTCGCCGCCGCAGTGGGCGGCGAAGATGCCGTCCGCGTCGAGGTCGCAGGCGATCTCGGCGTCCGCGCCGTCGCAGTCCTGGTCGATCCCGTCTTCGGGGATGTCGACCGCGTTGGGGCGGACGTCGTCGTCGTTGTCGTCGCAGTCGGTGCCGCCGCACTCGGGGGCCTCGAAGCTGTCCTTGTCGACATCGCACAGGTCGAACCCGTTGCAGTCCTGATCGATGCCGTCGTACGGGATCTCGATGGCCAGCGGGTAGATGGACGCGTCTTCCGGACCGCAGTCCATGATGTCTGGAATTCCGTCCCCGTCGGTGTCCACCGGTCCGGCTAGCGCTGGGGCGGCGAAGAGGGACAGGCACGCCACCAAGAGCGCACGGTTCATGGGACCTCCCGTATGTGGGCATCCAAGCCTCGATCACCGTGACCGTCAAGAAATCATCTGCAGACGGTGTGCGCGAGGGTGGTACAGGGCCGCATGCCGCTCCTCACCCAAGGCCGCGACAACCTCGCCAGCGCCGGGCTCGACGTCGCGAGACTGAACGGGCAGGTCTACACCCCGCTCTCGCTCGCCGACGCGATCGTCGCAGGACTGACCTGGTCGGACGGCGGGCTGCTCGACCCCGCGTGCGGCGATGGGGTGTTCCTGGAGGCGGCGGTCCGGCGGGCCGTGCGAGAGGGCCGCTCGGTCGGGGACATCGCCGGGTGGGATCTGGATCCGGACGCGGTCTCTGCGGCGCGGACGCGGCTGCAGGGGGTGTGCGACGCGCTGGGTGTGGCTGGTCCCGATCAGCCGGACGGACCGCGGCTGCGGGTGGGGGATGCGCTGGAAATGGGGCCTGAACGCCCGGTCTCGGTGGTGGTGGGCAACCCGCCCTACCTGGAAGCGAAGCGTATGCCGACCGCCTTGAAGGCCCGGGTGCGGGACCGCTGCCCCGTGGCGGCACACGGCGGGTTCGACCTCTACAGCGCCTTCGTCGAGCTGGGCGCACGCTGGCTGACCGAGGGCGGCGAGCTGGCCCTGGTCGTGCCCAACCGGGTGCTCGTCACCCGCTCGAACGCGCCCCTGCGCCGGCTGCTGCTCTCCCTGGGTCGGGTCACCGTTTGCGATCTGTCCGACCAGGACGTGTTTGGTCGCGAGGCTGCGGTGTACCCCGTCGTGCTCGGCCTCGAGCGTGGCGCGGCCCCCGTCTACCGGGTCGTGCACGATGACACCCCCGCCGAGCTGCCCGCGGCGATCATCGCCGACCGCCTCGGTCACCTGATGCCCGTGCTGCCTCACGATCCGGTCCTGCACGGACTCGTCTCCCGTGTGCTCACCGACGCGTCGTTGCCCGCGCTGCAGACCCGCCTGGAGGTGCGCTGGACGGTGTCCTTCCACCGCGCGGGCCTGCGCGAGCAGTACGTCTCCGCCGACCGCCCCGACTCCCCCCACGCCCGCCGCTTCCTGGGCGGAGGCCGCTTCTCCGGCAACCGCGAGCTCGCGCCGTACGCGATCACCTGGGCCGGCGCCTGGATCGACCACGACGAGGAGCGCGCCCGCGCCGACCGCAACGGCCTGCCCCCCCGCGCGCTGTTCGACGCACCCAAGGTGGTGTTCGCCCAGAACGCCCGCCGCTGCCGGGCCGCCCTCGACACCACCGGGCTCGTGCTCAAGGACACCTTCCCCCTGATCCGCCTCCGCGAGGACGCCGACCCCGACCTGCTCCCCTGGCTGGTCCTCGTGCTGAACAGCGCGCTGTTCCACGTGATCTACGAGGCGCTCTTCGGAGGCACGCGAAAAGGGGGTCGCTTCCTGCATTTCCTGGGCAGCTACCTCCACCCGTTCCCGCTGCCGGACCCTCCCGCGGGCGCCCGCGACCTGCACGATGCCCTGGCCCGCTCGCCCGACGATCCCGACCTGCACGCCCGCGCCGAGGCCCTGGTCCGCGCCGCGTACCGGGTCACCCCCGCCGAGGCTGCCGCCCTGGACACCCTCGACGTGCCCGCACCCTGACGCTCCGACCCGCTTGTGGCACCCTGCGGACCTGGAGGCTCGATGCGCGCCCTGGTCCTGCTGCCCCTGCTCCTCGCCGCGTGCGGCCTGTCCGACAAGAAGCCCGTCGCCGAGCTCTCCGAGTCCCAGGCCGACGAGATGTGCGCCGAGTACGACGTCCGCTCGGTCACCTGCGGCGAGGGGGACGTGACGCTGACGCTCGACTTCAACGACGACTGTGCCGCCATGGTCGGCGACGTCACTGCCGAGTGCACCGCCACCGTCGGCGACTACCGCTTCTGCATGGACGCCGTCGCCGCCGCCAGCGACGACGCCCTGTGCAGCGAGGGCATCCCCGGCGAGTGCGCCGCGATCTTCGCCGCAGCCTGCCTCGTCGACGAGGACGGCTGAGCTACGCCCCCTGCCACGCGTCGCGGAACGCGTCGAGGCGGCCGCGGCGCAGGTCCTTGAACCGCTTCACGCTCGCCCCGGTACGCGGGTCGCGGGCGCCTACGCCATCGGCGGCGTAGATCCTCACGATCTCGGTCGGGTGCAGGGAGTCCCAGGCGTCGATGAGGTCGGCGGTGGCCTGCTCGACGATCTCGGCGACCGGGCCCTCCAGGGTCAGCGTCTGACCGGGCTGTTCGGCCTGGGCGCGGGCGTGCAGGGGGATGTCGAACGGGCCGAGGCGGCGCTTGCATGGCTCGACGAAGACCTCGCCCGTGTCGGCGCCTCCGACCGGCACCACGGCGACCGCGACCCGGCGGTCGGGCCCGTCGGTGCGGTGCAGGCGGTGCAGTCCCACCTCGGCGCCCAGCATGGCCTCGGCGGCGGGGCCGTGCACGTCGAGCACCACGCGCTGGAGCTGGCCGCCGACCCGGTGCACGGCGGCACGCTCGGCGTCGAGTCCGCAGCGGCGGCACCACATCTCGAGGATCTGCAGCAGGTCGGCCAGGAAGGGATCGGCCTCGGAGTCGAGGGCTTCACCGCGGGAGAGCACGAGCCAGACCCGATCGGCGGAGTCCAGGGCGCGGCGCTCTTGCCAGGTCAACAGCGCGGACTCGGCGGCGCGGACCGAGCCGGAGACCAGGGTGCCCGCCTCGACCCGCTCCTCCAGGCGCTCGATGGCGGCGGCGTCGCGCTGGTCGCCCTCGACCTGCACGTCCAGGGCGCGGAAGCGGGCCAGCACGTCCACCCGGTCGTTGGACTTCCAGAAGTTCTCGTCGTTGATCCGCTCCAGCAAGGCACTGCGCTGGGCGCGGGCCTCGGCGAGCTCCTGGCGCAGCGGCTCGGCCTGGGAGAGCACGGCCCGGGCGCGGGAGAGCCAGTCGCCGTCGGCCTCCACTGTGTCGTCGAGGCGGGTGTCGGAGAGGCTCGGCGGGGGCAGGTCGACCGGCAGGGCCTGGATGGCGCCGTGGCGGACGGTGAGGCGCACGGTCTGGCCGGCGGAGGGGTTGTCGCGGACCAGCGCCCGGGCGACCGCGGTGGCGACGTGGCGCTCGACCACGCGGCGCAGGAAGCGCGCGCCGTGGCGGGGGTCGTAGCCGTGGGCGGTGAGCCAGTCCAGGACGGGCTCGTCGACCTCGAGGTGCAGGTCGCGGCGGGCGAGCCCGGGGCGCTCGCGGAGCAGGCGAAGCTCGCGGCGGGCGATGTCGCGGATGTGCGTGCGCGTGAGCGGCCGGAAGTGCACGACCTGGTCGAAGCGGTTGAGGAACTCGCGGCGGAAGGAGCTCTCCAGCGCCTGGTCGACCCGGCGGTCCATCTCGCCGGGCTCGTCCTTGCCGGAGAAGCCGACCATGCGGCCCCCGTAGACCTGGGCGCCGGCGTTGGACGTCGCGATGAGGATGGTCGAGCGGCAGCTCACCAGCTCGCCGGCGCCATTGATGAAGGCGCCCTCGTCCATGAGCTGGAGGAAGCGGTCGATGACGCTCTGGTGGGCCTTCTCGAGCTCGTCGAAGAGCAGGACCGCGAAGGGGTGGCCGGCCAGGCGAGCGGTGATGATGCCGCGGCGGACCGACAGGCGGTGGTGCTCGGGGTTGCCGAACAGGGACAGCGCGTCCTGTGGCGACTGGAAGTCCGCCATGTTCAGGCGGATCAGCCGATCGGGGCTGCCGAAGAGGTAGTCCGCCAGCAGCTGTGCCAGGTGGGTCTTGCCGACGCCGGTGGGGCCGACGAAGAGGAAGACGCCGAACGGTCGGCGCACGTCCGACAGCCCTGACTTCACGAGTGCTATCATCTGGATGACCGCGGCCACCGCGTCGTTCTGACCGAGGAGGCGATCGCGGAAGTGCCGCTCGGTGGCCGACAAGTCGAGCGGCATGTCGGGATCGACCAGGTGGCGCGGCACCTGATGCACCCGGCAGAAGTGGTCCAGGACCTCGCCCTGCTCGACGTGATCGACGGGGCGGGTGTGGGCGGCCTGGTCGAGCAGCTGCAGCGCCTTTCGCGGGAAGCGGTCGCGGGCCAGGAAGCGGTGGCACAGCTCGACCGCCATGCGCTGGGCCTCGGGCTCGATGCGGGTGTCCTGATCCTCGGACCAGCGGGCGACGATCCGCTCCACGACGGCGAGAGAGGGCTCGTCCACCACCAGCGGCAGGTAGGCCTGGGCGATGGCGGGCTCGTACTCGAGCAGCGCCTTCATCGCGTTCTCTTCGCCCTCCAGGATCACCGGTCCGTCCATGCCCTCGGCGAGCGCGAGCAGCTGGGACTCGAGGTCGAGGCGGTAGGCGAGGGCGGCGTCGCGGATGAACGGCACGATCTCGGCGCGCATCGAGAACATCGCCTGCAGCAGCTGGCTGAAGGCCGGTCCGAAGTCCTCGGCGGGCTTCTTGAGCGTCGTGAGGATGGCGCGCAGGGAGATCTGCACCACCCGGCGACCGCGCAGGGCGGGCACGGCGTCGACCTCGGCGGCCCGGCGCACCAGCTCGTGCACCAGCGCGGTCTTGCCGGTGCCCGGCGGCCCGATCACCATGAGGCTGCGCCCCGACGCCATGATCCCGAGCGCGCGCAGCACGACGTCATCGCGCTCGTACAGCGGGTCGAGCGCGGCCTTGGACAGGTCCTTCTCGGTCCAGGACTCGAGGATGGCCACGGGGTCGGTGGGCGTCTCGCTCACAGGTGCTCCGTTCTCGAAGGGCGGACCTACCCCGTCCGCTCTCGCCGTGCGGCGGCGCAAGGGGCTCGAATCCCCTCCAGTACCGGGACGCGATGGCCGATTCCCAACCGTGTCTCCCGCTCCCGCCGACCCCATCACGCTCGCTGACCGCGCCTGGCGCGGAGACAGCTCGGTGCGCGAGGCCCTCGAAGAGCAGGCGGTCCGCGCCGAGCGGGCAGGCGATGCGCGGGTGGCCATGGCCTCGTGCCTGGGGCTGGCCATGCTGTGCCTGCGCGAGGACGACGGCCCCGGCTGCGACGCCTGGATCGACCGCGGTCTGGTGTCCTCCTCCGTCGACGCGGACCCCAAGCGCTGGGCCGCCCTGCTGAACTTCCGCGCCCAGCGCCAGCTCGCCGCCGGGCGGCCGCTCCAGGCCCTGGGACCCCTGCTGGCGGTGGTCGATCGTGCCCTGGAAGGCGATGTCGAGGCCGGCCACCGCGCTCAGGCCCGCGCCAACCTGGGCGCGACGCTGTACCTGCTGGGGGATCCGGCCGCGGCGATCGACCTCATCGAGCAGGCCGTCGCCGACGCCAGCGAGATCGCACCCCGGGGTCCGCTGGGACAGGTCGCGGCGCTCGCCGCGGTGGTGCACCTGGAGCAGGGCAGCTCCGATGCGGGCCTGGAGTTCCTGCGCATCGCCGAGGCGCAGCTCGATCGCCTGGAGGGCCGACCCCGGCAGCGACTCTGCGCGATGGTGCGGCGGGCGAGGGCCTGGGCGCTGTGGCGTGAGGGGGCGTTCGAGGCGGCTCGTGATGAAGCAAGGTCGGCATTCGAGGCGCTCTCTCCGTTCGAGGACTCGGAGGAGCTCGCCTCCTGCGTCGAGGTGGAGGTCCGGGCCCTGCGCGAGCTCGGCGACCTCGAGGCCGCTCTGACCCGGCTCGAGCTCGCGGAGGCGCTCGCCGACATGGCTGCCGGTGACGCGGTGCTGCGGCGGATCCTGCGCCTGCGGGCCGAGATCGCTGAACAGCACGGGGACGTGGCCGAGCTGGCGCGCATGGTGCGCCGGCTGACCGATCCCGAGCGCACCAGTCGCCGCGAGGCCCAGGCCGTGCTCGGGGTGATGCGCGCCGGGGTGTCCCGCGAGCTGGCCAACAGTGGCGAGCTGTCCGCGGTCAATGCCGCCCTGCGCCAGACGGTCGACGCCCTCGCCGCCGCCCGCGACGACGCGGTCGCCCAGGCGGACGGCCGCCAGATCTTCCTCGCCCAGATGAGCCACGAGCTCCGCACCCCGCTGCAGGGCGTGCTCGGCTCCGCGGAGCTGCTCCGCGGCCAGCTGACGGTGCCCGACAACATCGAGCTGGTCGACGTCATCACCCGATCGGCGGGGCTCACCCTGTCGATCGTCGACGACATCCTCGATCTCGGCAAGCTCGAGGTCGGGCAGGTCCAGATGGACAAGGCGCCCTTCTCGCCCCGACGCATGGTGTCGGACGTGGTGCGCAACCTGCGGGGCAGAGCCGTCGACAAGCGCCTGGGCTTCGACATCGACGAGTTCGTGCCCGACGTCGTCAACGGCGACGGCCGGCGGCTCTCCCAGGTGCTCTACAACCTGGTCGGCAACGCGCTCAAGTTCGCCGCCGGCGAGGTGACCGTCCGCGTGGGTCTCGCCGACCGCGACGACGTGCTGCGCTTCGAGGTGACCGACGACGGCATGGGGATCCCCGCCGACCTGCAGGCCCGCCTCTTCGACCCCTACGTGCAGGGGCACCAGATCCGCGGCGCGTCCGGCACGGGCCTCGGGCTCGCGATCGCCAAGCGCCTGGTCGAGGGCCACGACGGCACCATCGGCGTGCACTCCGTCCTGGGCACCGGCTCGACGTTCTGGGTCGAGGTGCCGCTCCCCGAGGCGTCCAGCGCCCCGGTGGAGGACGAGGACGACGGCGATCTGCTCGGCCTGCGCGTGCTGCTCGCCGAGGACAACGAGGTCTCGCGCATGATCCTCGAGCGCCAGCTGCGCGGGCTGGGGGCGGATCCGGTCGTGGTCGCCGATGGCACGGCCGCCCTGGAGGCGCTCCAGAAGTCGAGGTTCGACCTGGCGTTCCTCGACCTCAACATGCCCGGTCTCGACGGCGACGAGGTGGCCCGCGAGGCCCGTCGTGCGGGGGTGCGCACGCCGCTGCTGGCCCTGACTGCGTCCGTGCTGGAGGACGATCGCGAGCGCTGCCTGGCCGCCGGCATGAACGCCGTGCTCACGAAGCCCCTGGCGCGCGGTCGACTCCTGGACGTGGTGGCGGCGCTGGCGAAGCGCTCGGTGGCGTGAGCCGCACCTGCGACAGCTGACGCGCCCTACTCGTCCCTGGGCAGGCTCCGGTCCCGGATCAGCCCCTCCTGGGCGGTCGACGCGATGAGCGCGCCGCTGCGGTCGTACCAGAGGCCGCGGACCATGCCGCGTGCGCCCGAGGCCGACGGGCTCTCGATGACGTGCAGGACCCAGTCGTCGAGGCGGAAGGGGCGGTGGAAGTACATGGCGTGGTCGAGGCTCGCGACCTGCATGTGGGGCTGAACCCAGGAGCGGCCGTGGGGCATCATGGACGTGCCGATGAAGTGGCTGTCGCTGGCATAGGCGAGCAGGTAGCGGTGCAGGGCCGGGTCGTCGGGCAGGCTGCCGTTGGCGCGGAACCAGATGGCCCGGCGGGGGGCGCGCACGCTGGGCTTGAGGATGTTGTAGGGCTCGACGACACGGGCCTCGATGGGGCGCTCTGCCAGGGCCTGCTCGCGCATGGAGGCCGGGATGCGATCGGCGACGCGCTCGGCCAGCTGGTGCTCGTTGAGGAGGCCCTCTGGACCCGGCACCTCGGGCATGGGCTCCTGGTGATCGAGGCCGGGCTCGGCGATCTGGAAGCTGGCCGCCATGTTGAAGATCGCCTTTCCACCTTGGATGGCGACGACCCGGCGGGTGGTGAAGCTGCGCCCGTCCCGGATGGGATCGACCTCGTAGACGATGGGGTGCTTCGCGTCACCGGGGCGCAGGAAGTAGCCGTGCAGGCTGTGGACCTTGCGCTCTGGCGGCACCGTCTGCGACGCCGCGGAGAGCGCCTGACCGAGCACCTGCCCGCCGTAGACGCGCCCCCAGCCGAGGTCCTGGGACTGGCCGCGGAACAGGTTGACCTCGAGGGGCTCGAGGGCGAGGAGGGCGACCAGTTCTTCGAGGACAGCGCTCATGCCCGGAGGCTAACCGCCGGGGTGGGGCTTCACTGGCAGGTGTTGTGGATCCGCGCGCAGCCCTCGACCTCCAGTGTCTTGTCGTACGCGACGACCACGGCGTCCCAGGCCTCCATGTCGCAC
>MDTC01215796.1_pt1 | contig 13946 bp, 13 predicted proteins | sample 811181 | NCBI WGS metagenome assembly MDTC01 (sample SAMN05326644, study PRJNA326480) | marine metagenome | isolation source: seawater | place: Pacific Ocean: North | collected 2011
CAGGTATATGTTTTATATTAATAACTATAGAACAATATGAAGTTATACCTTCAATATAATCTTTTATTTCACGGTTTAATATAACAAATTCTTCTTCTTTAATTTGTGTAGAAGAGTTTTTGTTTGCATTTTTAATTTCTTCTTCAATTTTATCATCCATATCTTTAAAAGTTTCATTATGTATAATAGCATGTCCATTCTCATCAAAATTATCTCTTTCATCTAATTCAGGTAATGTTAAAAATTCACTACAATATTTACATATTATATCACCTGATTTTTGTATAATTTCATAATTTTCTAATACATAATTTAAATCTTCTTTTATTAGGTAATAAAAGTGACTACAGCTAAATGGGGTATTATTTTTATTGTCTATATAAAATTTATAATTCTTAGTTCCGTATGTATCATTTAACCAACATAAACTATCGCATATTTTTAAAAAGTAATTATCTAACTGTTCTTTTTTTAAATTTATATTTTTTAATTTATTAAATATTCTACGTGATTCATTATCATATATTTTTTTTTCTGTTTGTTCTGTTTGTTTATATTTTTTTAATTTCAAATAATTAAGTCTTTCTTTATAAGCAGTATAGTCTCCTTTTGCATTTTTTACTATTTCTAAATACTTATCTTTTTCTTGTGCTTCTAATAAATTAGAATAATTAATAATTTTATAAAATAAATTACCATTATCTAATTGTCTATTTAACCAAAATAACCTCACATAATCATAATCAAATTTAGAATTAAATTTTGAATATTTATTATTTGTATCTAATATATCCCATTTTATTAAATTATTATTATTATTAGTTAATATTGGGTTATAGTTTGTAATATTAGAAGTAAATTCTTTGTTATTTTTTATTTCATTAATTGTATTTTCAATTTCATTTTCAATATATTTTTTTAAATTAGTGTCTATATCATTAATATCATATCCATAATTTCGTAATATATCTAATATTTGACTAAAATTATAAAATTTTATATTTATTGTTTTTAAAATATTAGATGGTGATGGAACTACATTTTCATTTAAAAAATTAATAAATTGTTCTTGTGTAATATTTTCTTTTGGAAGCATTACTATTTTAGGTTCTGTATAATATTTACCTGTTGGTTTATTATTTTGAATATTAGGTAAAAGTTTTTCAATATTTTCGATATTTTTAGGTAATAATTTTTTATTTAAAAAGTTTTTTTTTTTTAAATTTCCCATTAATTAATTTAATTGCTTTTGGTATAGGTAAAATATAAAATCCAATTATTTGTACTTTATCTGCAGGTAAATAAGTTTCTTGTGTTGTTTCTTTTAATATATTTAAATCAAGTATTTTACCAGTAATTTTTTTATATTTTTGTTCTTTTATGGTTGGTTCTCTTTCTATATATCTATGAAAAATTTTCGTATCTGGGCCTTTTATTTTATGTATTCTCCATTTAGTATTATCTATATTTACTGAAGATAAAGCATTAAAAAAACTTCTATCATAAAATGTTTGATTATACATTCGTGTCCCAATTGTTCCTATCATATCTTTGTATGTATATTCTGGTGGTAATGGGTCTTTTTGTCCTACATTAATTTTATATCCAATATTTTCATAAGTATTCCAAGTATTTTGTAAATTATCTACATCTTCAAAATATTTTTTTATATTATTTTTATATTTAGTTTCTTCTTCACTAACTTTTTTATTGGTAGTTTTCCATTCTTCCTGTATGTTAAAATGTGTATTAATTGTTTTTTCTATATTTTCTAAAATATGACCATTTATAACTTCATCATAATTATAATTATCTATATATGATAATTGTTCTGTATTTTTTATTTCTATTTTACTTTTAAGATCACTATAATAATATTTTTTATATTCATTTATGATTGGTATTATATATTGTTGTTCAAATATTCCTTGTAAAATTTTTTCAACTGGTGTACTTTGTAGTGTTGTTCTTTCCAATTTTTTCATATTTTCATTTTTAATATCATAAATTTGTATTGTTTCTATTACATCATCTACAAAACCTAAAGTATTTTTTAAAAATTTAATAGTTTTAAGTGTAAATTCATTATCTATATCTAAACACCATACAGAATTTTTTGTTATATCCCAATTTGTTATTTTATCAAATAAATTTTCTCTTAAAATATTTGGTGGAAAAATTCGTTGATATTCTGGTATATATTTAGGTTCCATTTCATATACTATTTCTTCTAAACCAGTTATTTCTTCTAAATCTTTTTTTTCATCATCTTCTTTTTTTAGTCCCCAGTTTTTTAAATCATCAAGTGATATACCCATACTTTCAGCAAGCTCTTCTTCTGTTATATCTACAAAAATTGGTTCATCACTATTATTCATATTTATTTAAAGCACAGATTTTTTTTAATTAATTCTACTATTTGATAAAAAATTGATATAACTTTATATTAAAATTATTTAAACATTATTTAATATAACTTATTACAAAGTTTTATTTTAATTATGAATGTTTCAAGCTATATTATCAATGAAACAAATTCTATTACAAAATCGTTTAATGATGTTTATGAATTATTCATAAATAAATTAAAAGTATATGTAAATACAGATAAAGATTATGATAATTTTTATTTATTAAAAACTAATGAAGAAAAAAGTGATTTGGAAAATAAAGCAGTAAGAGATTGCCAAGGATTAATTTTAGAAAAAGATACAAATAAAATTGTTTGTTTTCCACATAGTAGATGTTATACATTTGAAGATTTTAAATATGATGGAACATGGGATAATATTATTATTAACAATTTAAATGACGGAACAAGAATCCATGTTTGGTGGAATGAAATAGATAACAAATGGATGGTTTCTACTGGTGGGTGTATTGATGCAAAAAAAGCAAATTGGGCACATCCAAAAACTTTTTGGGAGAGTTTTACAGAAGTATTAAATAAGTATCAAGATTCATTACTTTATTCTACATTTATTAAAAATGAAACAAAAATGGATAAATCAATGACCTATATGTTTATGTTATGTAGTAAAGACCAAAAAAATATTATAGAATATAAAGATAATAAATTAATTCATACCGGTTCTCGTTGTAATATAACAGGTAATTATATAAATTTTTATTTAGGTATTCCAAAACCAGAATTAGTTAGTAAAGAAGATTTTAATATGGTAAGAAGTATTATGGAAGGAAGTGAACCCGATAGACTTAATAATAATAATTTTGGTTATATTATAACTTTAGAAGATAATACCAGATATAAAATTGAAATGAGTAAATTAAAATATCTTAAAGAATTGAAAGGAAATAATCGTGATATGACTTATCATATGTTATGTTTAAATAAAGAAAATAAAATAAATGAATTTCTTAATCATTTTCCAGAGTATGAACCTATGTGGAAAGGTATTTTATCTGGAATAACACATATTTCAAAACAAATTTTTCATCAATATCATCAAAAATATGTAAAGAAAGAGGTAGTAACATTTACATCACAATATTATCCTACTATTATAAAATTACATGAAGATTATATGAAATCAAGAAAACCAACAACACCAGATATGGTATATTCTTTAGTTAATTCTTATCCAAGTAATTTACTTACTTCTCTTATTAAATCTCTTTAAAAAATTTAATTTTAATTATAATTAAGTCGAAATAAAAAACTTAACTATAATTATATATAAATGATGTTTGATTTAAAAACTATATTATTAATAATAGGATTATATTATATTTTAAGTCCTATATATGAAAATTTAGGTAGTGATTTCTCTCATAGAGGATATTTAAATTATATTCAAAGTGGTGTTGATAAATTTATGAAAGGTGTAGAAAATTTTGAAAACAATATTGAACCAGTAGTTAATTTCCATGAAAATTTTAATGGTGGTGGTGCTTCAGATTGGCATAGTTCATTCAATACCGATATTACAAAGGTCAGTGAGTCAAACCTTCAGGCAGCTTTACCGGGAAGCAGCAACCTTGCAGGATTCGGGGAACAGAATTAACACCAGAATGCTTTCCAGTAAGGTATAATTAAAATTTATTTAAAAAATTAATAATATTAATGTATATTATTAATTATGAGCGATTTTAAAAAAAATCCATTATATAAAAACGTTAATTCTAGTGCTTTTTTTACTAATAAAGAAATTCAAAGATTTTCTTGTAATAATTCATCTAACTGTGAAGTTTCTGTTGTAAAAAAACATGAACAAAATAATAGTTTTTTTACTTTTTCTTTTATAGAAAATTTATTACCTTTTTTAGGAAGAGAATATAATTCAAAATAACTTGCTTTTGGTGTAAGCAACGGTGAAGGTTGAATAGATTGCTCTGGGGTAATATTATTTTCATCATTTGATAATACGACACTTACAGTATTTTCTTGATTTAAATATTCAAAATTATTATAAAATTCTTCTTCTTTATTTAGAGAATGATAAATCGACTGATCAATAATAAGTGTTTTATTTTTAGTCATATATAAATATTAAATATTATTTTTTTCCCAGTCTAACTTTAAAGAATAAATTTTCTTTTTAATATTCTCTAAATTTTCAATCAATATATCATTTACATTATATTTTTTTTTTACTCTAATACGAATTCTACACTCTGGAGTTAAAGGATGTTTCATATTATATCCACAAAATATAATTCTATCATCATTATTTAATTCATAATTAATTAAATTTCCAATAGTATGGTCTTCATCTTTAATATAATAATCAGTTAATCCTTGTACTTTATTATTTTCATTAATATCAATTTTTTCATTATTATCATAATTTTCAATACTTAAAATTATATTTGTAATTTTTGTTATTAAAAAATTTAGTGCTTCATTTATTAAATTTGTACCATCTCTATTACCACATAATTCAACATTAAAAACATATGTATCAGGTTCTCCTTTATCATCTTTAATATAGTCTTTTTGAATATCGCAATTTATATAATTTCTTTTTTCTATTTCAGTTTTAAATTCAGATAATCGTTCTTCAGTAGGTTGTTCATATTTAAAATAATAACCAACACTATTAACAGCTTGCCAAATAGCATTCATTTTAGAATACCCTTTTATTGCTTTTGCATTAAAAATTAATGTTTCTCCTTTTCTTAATTCACAAATTGGAACATTTCTTATAAATATATCTTTAGAATTTAAAAGTTTACCTTCATATTCGATTGTACAATCTTGTGCATATACTGTAATAAAATTTTCATCATTATTTTTTTTAGAATAATTTATTATTAATGGTTCATTATCATTATAATTTTTTATTTCATTAAAATAAATTGGTATTAGACTAATACGATGTTTAATATATTCATTATGTAATATTGTAGTATTTTCTTTCATATTTATATTAGTCTCATTAAAAGCAATTGTTTCTATATTTGCAATTAATACTCTTCTAATTCCATTTGCTAAACTGGTATTTACCTTAGTTAATTCAAACTTAATATTATCTGTTGTAATTTCTTTATTTTTAAAATAAGTCATTTTTGTTTATTACTAGTAAGTAAAATAATTTATAATAAAATTCAATCAATTTTTTATTTAAGTTTAAATTATTATATATTTTTTATATGATTATAATAAAAATAAATGTCAAAACAAAATTTAATATTTTATAGTAATTCTTGTGATTATTGTCGTGATTTAGCCAAATTAATGGCAGAAACCGGTGTTTTAAATAATTTTAAAAGATTTTGCACTGATGATCCAAATATAAAAATACCTTCAATTATAAAAACTGTACCTACAATAATTGTTAGAGGAATTAATAAACCTTTAAGTGGAACCGATGCTTTTAATTATATTAAACAATTAAAAAATAAAGATAATACAAATAATTCAAATGTAACTAATAATCAAACAGAACCATTACCATCTACTATTTTAGATAGTTATAGTAATACATATAGTGCTTTAGATGATTGTGATGATATGTCATGTCCAATTAATACAGTTTATTATTCTGGAATAGATGATAAATCATCAAATAATGTTAAACAATTTAATAATAAACCAAATATGCCACATATGACTAAAAATGAAAGTACAGATGAATTAAGTAAAAGAATGGAAGAAATGGAAAATATGAGAAGACAAGATATTCCAGATGTTAAAAGAATTTAATTTGCGTCAAAATATTTAAAAGATAATTTATATTATAAATATAAATAAAATGAGTAAAGGAATTACTTATTTAAAAGCATTTACAACACAAATAAATAGATTTTTAAGTGATCTTGTTGTAATATTTCCAGAAGAAAGACAAATTAGAATGTATAAAAATAGTATAGAAATGGTAAAAATAGTAAATCCAAGAAAGATTATGGAAGGTTTTACATATTATATATTTCCATATAAAACACAAATAGAAAATCATGATGAAAGATTTTTTATGGAACAAAAATATGATGATATTATAGATGAATATTCTATAGATAAAAATTCTAAAGAAGATAATCTTGTAGAAGCACTTGCTTTAAAAAAATTATGGAAAAATTTAGATCAAGATAAAAAAGATATTATATGGAAATATTTTGAAGTATTAATTAAAATAGTTGAAAGAGATGCTATGTTAAATAAGTAAATTAATATAAATTTTGCGGAAAACAATATATAATAATATAGAAATTAATATTATTATATATGTCAAGTACACAATTAGTACACTTTAAAAACACATTATCTGATTTTAAACGTGATTTATTAATCATGTTTCCAGGTCTTAAGGAAAAATTAGACAAATATTATAGCGATGATAAAATTAATAATGGAGATATTATTGAAAATGTAAAAGATATTATGTTATCATTACATCCATATATAGAACAAATATCAAAAAATGATGAAAATATATTTAATACTAATGATAAAATTTATTTTTTAAAAGGTATTAATTTCAAAAAAATATGGAAACAAAATCTTAATGAACATACCAAAATTAGTATTTGGAAATATTTAAATAATTTATATATGAGATCATATTTAATATTAAAAATGAATGGAGAGCTTAAAGATTTTTTAAATATTCATTTTGATGAAGATAATCCTGAAGATTATTCAAAAATAATTTTTGATAATATGAAAAAATTAAATGAAAAAAGTAAAAAATCTCAAATGAGTAAAGAAAATTTTGAACAAAGTGCTAATCATGTAAAAAATATGTTAGGTGCAAAAGATAATAATATTTTTGGAAAAATTATTAATGATGTTGGACAAGAATTACATAAAACTATGACTGATAATTCTATGAGACCAGAGGATATTTTAACAGGATTATTAACAGGAAATCCAGATAATAAAATTGTATCTATGATGGAAGGTATAGGTAAAAATGTAGAACAACAATTAAAAAATAAAGAAGTAAATGAAAATGAACTATTAGAAGCTAGTCAAAAAATGATGAATATTATGCAAACTGATTTAAAAGATAAATTACCTGGATTTGGTGGAAATACAACTTTAAATCAGGAATCACAAGTAGATAAAGAAAAAGAAATAAATAAAATAGAAAAAGATATGGATAAAATTGTGAATGATATAGAAAATATAGCAGAAAATACAGATCCTAAGAAAATAAATTTTGGAGATAATATCCATGCTAAAGAATTTGAGACATTATTTCAAAGTGAAGATATTGATATTGAAGCAAAAAAATTATTTGAAAAAATGACTGCTGGTAATAGTAAAGATGAAGATGAAAATGAAAATGATGAACAAGATAAAGATGAAGATGAAGATAAAGATAAAATTTCAGAACAATTTCAAGAATTATTACAAAATGTCAACGTTGAAAAACAAGCAGAAATTCTTTTAGAAGAATTAAAAAAAAACAAAAATGAATAAATTAAAAATAATTATATAGTATATAATTAAATAATGAGTGATCCTTTTTGGACTGATGATATTAGTATATTATATGATATGGATAGATTACGTGAATTTTATCCATCACCCGATATGACTGATGTTGAAAAATTAAATTGTATTGTTAGATTTTCTTTATTTTTAGGAATATTGTTATATTTATATCATAGTAAACCTATCTATTTTTATATTCCAATTGTTATTATGACATCAACATATTTATTTAGAGAAATAAGGAATAGAAAAGAATTAAAATTAGAAGATTTTAAAAATAAAAATAAAGTAAAAGAAAAAAAATGTTCAAAACCAACATCAAATAATCCATTTATGAATCCTAATTTTGTTACAGACAATTTTGAAACAAAAGAAAAACCCTGTAATCCATTAGAACCAGAAGTACAAAAAGATATAGATATTAAATTTAATGAAAATTTATTTAAAGATGTTAGTGATGTATATGGTAGATTAAATAGTGATAGACAATTTTATACAGTTCCTGGTAGTCAAGTACCTAATAATCAAACGGAATTTGCAAATTGGTTATATAATCGTAAATCTTGTAAAGCTGATAATGTAGGTTGTTTAAAATATGAAGATTTAAGACAACAAAAACCATTTCTTCAAAAAGATTTAGCTTAATTTAATTTTAATTTTAATTTTATATAGAAAAAAAACCTTACATAATATTATACATAGAATGAATAAAAATTTTATTTACAATAGTGAAAATATTCATGATGATAGTTCTGTTAAGACAGCATCTGAAAAACAAAGCTCAGCTGTAGGTAATTATCGTCTTGCTAATTTTTCAAGTAAAAAATGTGATGCTGTTTTCAATGATGTAGCATTTCAAAGAGGTGTTAATTTTGATGAAGGTTATGGTTGGATTGGTGCAGAAGGTTGCAAAGTTGATAATGATTCTAAACTTCGCAATGGTAGAATTAGTACAAATAAAAATGTTCCACAACAAATGGGTTCTTTCCCTTTACCAACAGCACCATACAAAGGTCAATCAAATTTAAGTTTAAAAAAAGTTGATCAAGAATCAACATTACTTCGTAGTTCAAATACAAGACCACTTCGTTATGATAATCCTATGAGTGGTGCAAGTCAATTTCCAGCAAGATTTGAAAAAATACCAGATAAAATAAATCCACAAAAGGTTAATCGTATAATATTACCATTTCCACAAGGTGGTATATCTACAAGAACTATTAAAACAAATAAAAAATGCTAATTTAGATAAATATAAAATCTCAATTATATCTATATATAAATGAGTTTTAAAAAAGAGTACGATATGTATATAGAACAATCAAAAAAAAGTGGTCTTTATATGTTAAATGATATATATTCAACTCATGAAAAAAAATGTAAAGCACATAATAAAGGTAGTAATCAACACTTACAACCAAAAGTTTCTTCTATAGTTAATATGGAAAATGATATAACAAATAGAATAAGAAATATTAATCCAAAGGATCCTACAAGTAAATATCAACCTAAAAATTATAATTTAATAGAAGATAAAGGAAAAAAAGAAACAAATAATACTATGATATGTAAAAAAATAAATTTTGGTTACGCTAATGGTGATTCTACTAGAGATCATTTAAGTTTAAATGAAGAATCAAAGGATATGAGTAATTATATATTTTTTAAACCAATTAATAATCCTCAAAATTTAGAACATATTATTTTGGATAGACCTGAACATACAAGACTTAATATGAAAGATAAACATAAAGAAAAAAATTTATGTAAAAAAATTCAAAATAATGATTTTAGCACAGAAACAGCATCATCAATTAATAATACAGGTTTATATTCTGGTATAGATGTAAAAAAAGCACACGGTCATTGTAATACTACTTGTTATTTTAATAATTAAAAATTATTTAAAAAAATTTTATTATTTATCTAATAATGGATGATGAAATTTATATTACACCAAATATTATTGTAAAAAATAAAACATTTTATTACACAAATAATGAAACAAATAGATTAAATAAAATTAATGATAGAAATTGGCATAAAATTATGTGTGATGATGGTTGGTTTAAAATTGATTGGTCTTGGAGAGTAAGATTAAATGAAAACGCACAAAAAACTAATAAAAATTGTACGTATGGCATTCGCGATTGTGGAGGTGAAGGAAATTGTTTATTTGAATGTATTGCAACTGCTTTAAATTATACAAAAGCTATAGAACCCAGTTTAAATATTATAATTGACAATAATTTAAAACAAGAATATTATACATCTCACGATATTAGAAAGATTGCATCTTCATCTATTACAATTAATAATTTTGATTGTATTATAGAAAGTTATAAATTAGCAAAATTAAATAATGAATTTTATGGAAATTGGAATCCTTTTAATATATTTAAAATAGAAGATTTACAAAATGAAATTATGAAAATGGGAGATAATTTTTGGGGTGATCATATAATAATAAATTTATTAGAAGAAAAATTAAATGTAAGTTTTATATTATTAAATAATGAAGAATATATAATTCAAAATATTATGAATAACATTAGAAGTCATAAGTATGTAATATTATTATATTATTCTACAAATTTACATTTTCAACTTATAGGAAAAATAAATAAAAATACATTAATAACTATTTTTGAAATTGAAAAGTTGCCAATTGAAATATTTAATATTTTTAATAAAGATTGTCGTGTTGATAATTAAAACATAATATTTTTTAATATTTTAAAATATTATCTGTTAATATAGTAAATGGATATTACATTATATATAGTTACTAGTTTAGTTGGTGCTGGTTGGTATTTAAATAAAAATGGAAAACAACAACGCGCTAAATGTACTACACGTAATAATATATTAAACGAAGAAATTCCGGTAGGAGATAATATTTACAATTCAAATAGAAGTGTTGAAGTTAGAAATTATGAACAAGATTTAAGTAATAAAAATTATGAAAAATCTAAAAATCCTAAAAAATCTAATATGGTACCTTTAGTTCGTGATTTAAGTGATTCAAGTATTCCTATTGATAAACCAATTATATTAGATACTAAAATTAGAAATAAACCAGAAGAAGCATGGGAACCAAAAAGAGATATGCCTTGGAAAAAAGGATATAAAGAACAACCAATTGAAAAAGAAATTGGTGTTAAATATAGTAAAGAATTTGAAAATGAACTTGAACAAAAAAAAGTTAATAATTTGGGATTTTTAGGAGAAGATGATGATGCTTATGCTAAATGGAATGAAACTATTGAAACAGCACCTAGAAAATATCGTGATGCGGGTGGTTGGCAAAATATAGAAATTGAAGAAAATTTTACACATAATAATATGGTCCCTTTTTTTGGAGGTAGTATTAAACAAAATGTAGCACCTAATGCTACAAGCAGTCATATGGAATATTTTACTGGAAGAGGAGACACTTATAGAACTAAAGAAGAAGTTAATTCTATGTTTACACCAGAAGAAAGAGCTAATTCTGGTATTCCTTTTGGAAGTAATACTAATTTATCTAATAGTAGAGATTATTATAATGTTAGTAAATATCAACAAGGAATTCCTCTTATGGAACCAGAAAGAGTAGGACATGGTTTAGGAATCGGTCCAAATCAAAGTGCTTCTGGTGGTTTTCATGATACATATAGACCAACATATAAAAATGTAAATCAACTTCGTGTTAAAACTAATGAAAAAGTTTCATTTGAAGGCAGAAAAGGTCCTGGTGTTTCTAATGTTAAATCAAGAGGAATACAACAAGAAGTTTCTGTAAATCGTCCTAAAACTGTTACAGAAAGAAAACGTGATGATTGGTTACGAACTACTGGTTCATTTACTAAACCAGAATATAAAGGTGAAGTTGTTCTTAAAAATACACAACGTAAAGAATCTATTGTTCAAAGAGGTCCTGCTTCATATCAACAAGGTAATAAAATTAGGACACTTAAAGAACAACCACATCTTATGCAACCAAAGAGACAAGAACTTGGAACTTATGGTACTCGTCATGTAAGTGCTACAACATCTAATATGAAACAAAATGATATGGGTAGAAACTCTATAAGAAATGTTGTAACTAACCGTTCTACTATGTCTACTAAAGTTCATAATTCAAATGTAGCAAATTGTAATCAAACAACAGTTCATTATGATGATAATGCTAAATTTACTAAAAAATCAGAAACAGAAATTAATAATAGACAAAGTGGTAATTTTAATTCATCTTCACAATTTTCTCAATCAATTCGCCCTCAAGAAGAACTTAGAAAAACTACTAAACAAACAACATTATATTGTAATTCTGGAAATATTAATCAACCTGCAGGTATGATTAAAAGGCAAGTTGATATACAAGATAAAATTAAATGTACTAAAAGACAAATTACTTCAGATTTTGAATATCAAGGACCCGCAAAAACTGCAGCTGGTGGTGATAAAATGGAAAATAGGCAAGCAGCTAAAAATATGGTACAAAAAGATACTCGTGACCACACTCTTAAAGGTCGTGAACCTACAAAATCAAATGTTAAAATTAGTAATGGTAGTGATAAAGTGAATGTTTCAATTAAAAAAGAAGATTGTGATAGAAATAATCCAATTAGTGTTAATGAAATGCAAGGAACATTAATACCTGGTGGTAGACGTGGTAATATAGGTTGTGTCTCTGATACTGGTAAAAGAGGAAATGAAAGTGACAGAATTGACGATATACTTGTAGAACAACATAAGAAAAATCCATATACACAATCATTACATTCTTATTAATTTAAATTTTATGCGTTATTATATTAACTATTTTTTTTCGTATATTAATATCTATGGAAGAAATTAGTCTTAATTTATTAGTTGATGCTAAAGAAGAATATACTAGACAACTTACAAGAATACTTGTACCAAGAATGTATGAAGGAATTTCACACATTTATAGTGAGGCTAAAAATTTAGCAAATGAAAATGAAAATGAAAATAAAATATTAGTAATATTTCAAAATTTATTAAAAAATATACCTCTATGGAATCAAAATATTATAGAAAAAGAAACTAACCGTATTATTGAAAAATCAGGTATTGATTGGTTAGAAGATTTAATAAGTGCTATATTTGTTATTTATTCAAAAATTTTGAGTGCTGTTAGAGTAACTAATCATAGTAGAATACATAATTTTCATTTAACTGTTCCTAAACTTCATCATTTTATTCATGAATGTTATATTGAAATGGCAAGAAAGTTTTATATGAATACTATGTTATTTAATGATGAACTTACACCAAATGAACAACAAATAAATGTTAGAGAATCTTATAAAATTGTTAAAGAAGCAATTGTAGAAGCAATAAGAATTTTATTACCAGTTAAAGCAATTTTACAAGAATATTTACAAGCAAGTTATGAAGAAGAATTCGGTAATGATAAAATAGATATTTCAAAAAATAAATTAACTGAAAGAAATAATGAAAATATTAAAAATATGATTTCAAGAGACTTAAGTGGTTCTAAAAATGATGAAGAACCAGATAGTGAAACTGATAGTGAATCAGATGATGATGATTTTATAAATAAACTAGAAGAAAATATTAATATAAATAATGAAAAAGAAAATGAAAGAGAAATGAATGAAATTGAACAAACATTATTTGCTGATAACTTACCAGATGAAGTATCTACAAAATTACCTGAAGAATTAAAAAATAAGGATACAGATGAAAATTATGAAAATGAAGATGGTATATCAATTGAAATAAAACCTAAACAGATGGATGATGGAATTGATGATAATCAAATTAAAGAAATTAAAATAATTGACAATAAAAAATATAATGATACTGTTTCTAATAATAAAGAAGAAGATAATGAGATAGATACTGAAAATAAAGAAAAAAATGAAGATACTGAAAATAAAGAAAAAAATGAAGATACTGAAAATATAGAAAAAAATGAAGATACTGAAAATAAAGAAAAAAATGAAGATACTGAAAATAAAGAAAAAAATGAAGATAATAAACAAAAAGAGGCCGCTGAATTAGCAATTAAACC
>MDTC01102243.1_pt1 | contig 13945 bp, 14 predicted proteins | sample 811181 | NCBI WGS metagenome assembly MDTC01 (sample SAMN05326644, study PRJNA326480) | marine metagenome | isolation source: seawater | place: Pacific Ocean: North | collected 2011
CTATCACTATCATAAACATTCATTTGGCAACCAAAAGTTTTTATGTAAATTCTCTTTTTCAATTAATTAATTATATTTTGATTTTTTATTTTGTATTAAATTTATACCTTCGATTACTTGCTTCCTGCTTTCATTAGTAAGTTCTTTTCTATTAATGCCGCTTGAAGAAGTAACTGGATGGAAAACTACGCTAGCTCTTACAGAACTGTAATTTAACAACCTTCCTAAATGGGTAATCATATTCATACCACCATACCATGCTATGGTCGGTCTAAATCTATTATCAAGTGGCATATTATTAATATGTGTATAACAAAGTGAAAAATTTTGCAATCTTAATGTAGGATTATCTTCGAAAACCTTAAATAAACTAGTTCTAAATTTTAGTATTTTTTTTCCATTGTTGGTAGTACCTTCTGGAAAGATTATGACCGAGAATTTACTACTCAAGCTGTCTGAAACTTTTTTAAAACTATCTAGCGCTCTTAAGCTATTTCTATCTATAAATATTGAATTTTGTATCTTTGCTAAAAATCCAAAGAAAAACCATTTTTTAATCTCAGACTTTGCTACAAAACAAACAGGCAATAGTGATGATAATATTATTATATCTAAATATGAACAATGGTTACCAACTAAAACCAACGGTTTAAGATTACTCGGCTTTCCTAAAAGAGACAATCTGATGCCCAAAATTTTTAACAGGATTTTATGAAAATAAACGGGTAGCAAGAACCTTAATTTACTTTTTATAAATATAAAAATAAGCTGGTATGGTAGTAACAATAATATCCATACAATAATTAAAAAAACTCTTAAAAATAATAACAATTTGGTACTTTAAACTAATTTCTATCGTAATGAAGTTTATACCTACTAGCAATTTTTTCCGTAGGTAAAACTATACAAATATCAGTAGTATTGAAGTCATAATCAATCACTGCCCCATTACCTACAAGAGCACCTAATCTTATATATCCCTTTATCAAGGGAGGGATAGATGCTAAGAAATCTTTAAAAGACATTTTTTTATAAGCCTCACTTTTCATTTTTATAAATCTTTCCTTTAAAGCTGTAGGTCTAATTGCCTTAGGAGCTAAATAATTTCTATATAAATAATCAAAAGAATTTTTATGAATATTAGGATTTACCCCAGGAAAAGAAGCGCATCCGAACATTATATCAATTTCGTATTTTATAATATACTGTGCTATAAAAGACCATAAAAGCTGCATTGTTGCCCCTGTCCTATATTTTTTTGCCACACAGCTTCTTCCCAGTTCTAAAATGTTACCTCCGTTTTCAATAAGTGGTGTAATATTATATTCACCAGAAGTGTAAAACAATTTTTCACCGTTATTTTGGCCTCCCCTATTTAATCTATAAGTTCCAATAACTTTATTATGAAAAGATCCCTTTATATTATTATTTAAAACAAGAATATGATCAAAATAATGATCAAAATCGTCAAAATCTCTTTTTTGCCTTGTTTGTTTTAGACCTGCCTTGGCTTTCATTTCCTGATAAAAAACCTTATATCTTAGAGCCTGTGCAGCGTCAATTTCCAAGCTATTTTCAGCGAGTCTAACTTCCAAAGAGCCAGATTTTAGATTAAGTGATAAAGAATTTATATTTTCAGCTACAGCCATAAGGATTTAATTTCAATTACGTTTAATTTTCTTACCAAACAGTTCCATCTTATGATCTACTAACTCATATCCCAACTTTTTAGCTACTTTTTTTTGTAATTCTTCTATTTCTTCGTCCATAAATTCAATTATTTCCCCTGTATCTACATCAATTAAATGATCATGATGATGATCGGTTAATTCCTCATACCTTGCTCTTTTACCACCTAGGTCGATTCTATTGAGAACATTATTTTCTTCAAATAGCTTTATAGTCCTGTAAACAGTGGCCAAACTTATTCTATTATCAATTTTATTAGCTCTCATGAAAACTTCATTAGCATCAGGGTGGTCACTTGAGTCAGTTATCACCTTGGCTATTATTTTTCTCTGGTGTGTTAACTTTATACCTTTATCTAAAAATGACTCTTCAATTCTAGAAATTTGTTTATTTTTAGTTATCATTAATTATATTATATTATAATTTATATTATAATATAGTAAAAATTTATATAAAATGTTTTTAGATTTGACTAATGATAAATGCCCTATAACTTTTGTAAAAACAAAAGTTGCACTCGAAAAACTCAAAGAAACTCACAGATTAACTGTTAGAATTAATGAGGGAAAGGACTTGGATAGCATGAAAACTAGTTTAAAAGAAATCGGATTTCAAATCACAAAAAATAATAAAGTTGGAAATAACGTTGCTGAGATAGTAATAACTCATATTTAAATTAAATTTTTAAAACCATAATAAAAGCATTTTGAAAACCCTCTGGAGTTTTATAGTAATTTTTTCTACACCCTAATTTGCAAAATCCCATCTTTAAGTAAAGTTTAATAGCTGCAATATTATTCTCTGATACCTCCAAAAAAACTTTATTAATATCTTCTTTTTTTGCCTTTTCAATTAAACGCTTTAAAAGTTTAGAAGCGATGCCTTTTCTAAAGTTTTTGATATTAGTTGCTAACGCCAAAATCTCATATTCATCTAATATTTTTCTGAAAATCAAATAACCATGTGAAGATCTGTAAGAAGAAAGAAAAAAAATGTTTTTATTTAAAAAAATATTAAAAAAAAATTTCTCATTCCATTTAGTTCTATCTAATTGCTTAACCGATATATATTTTTTATATATTTTCCTAATATCACTTCTTTGCATAATGCTCTTTAACATATAGCGGAGATAAATTGCTGGAAAAGCTTTTTTTAAAATCGTAACTTTTATTAGTTAGCATATTTTGAATTCCAAATTTATTAGGCAAACAAAAAAAGTAATTTCTAAGATTATACTTATTGAGAAAGTTTCCTATACATAAACAATTTTTTTCTAGCTTTTTTTCCTTTAAATCCTTAAGAGTAATGACATAGCTTTTTCTTTCAAACTTATTATTAACAAAGGTTCTTTTGAAAAACTCATCTCCCGGACCTTTGATTAGTACGTTGATCTTATCAAATTTTTTTTTTTTATATGCTGTTAAAAACTGACAAAATATACTTTGGTAATTGGAAAATCCTTGAATTTTTATGCCGGTTGAAATAGAGATAGCTTTAGCAACAGAAATACCTATCCTAATGCCAGTAAAAGAGCCTGGCCCAAGAGATACCAAAATTAGGCCAATATCTTTGAACTCTACACCAGCATCTACAATCAATTGACTTAAAATTTGATTAATGTCCTGCTCTATACTTCTTTGGGAACTGGCAGACCTAATGTAGACATTTTTTTTCTTTATTATAGAAACCATTATTCTGGCTAGTGAAGTTTCTATTATTAAAATATTTTTATTTTTCATAATAAAGTAATAAGATAAGTAGTATGGCATTAATAGAGATAAATAAAAATAATTTTGATTTAGAAATTGAGTTAAGATATTCTTCAAAAAATAATATTACAGGCAGAAAAATATTTAAAGAAGGAAAGTGCTTTTTGCATAATGTTGCAGCAGAAAAACTAAATCTTGCAATTAAAATAGCATACGACTTTGATTGTAAGTTAAAAATATTTGATGCCTACAGACCCCAGTATGTCCAGGAAGAATTATGGAAAAGTTCTCCCAATCCTGAATTTCTTGCAGATCCTAAAAAGGGATCTCCTCATACTAGAGGCATTGCTGTTGATTTAACCCTTACTAAAAATAACTTAGAGTTGGATATGGGTACAGATTTTGATGATTTCACTGAAAAAGCTTTTCACCTATCTAAAAAAGTACCTATTAAAGCCAGAAGGAATAGATCTTTATTGCTTTCAATTATGACTCTCTCTGGATTTGACTTTTATCAAAAAGAGTGGTGGCACTATCAATTATTTCACCCAAAAGAGTATCCAATTATTAAAAAATTAAGTTAAAACTAAAGTTCTACTACTTCAGTAACCTCAGGAAGATAATGCTTAAGCATATTTTCAATACCCATTTTTAATGTAGCTGTAGAAGAGGGACAACCTGAACAACTTCCTTTAAGCTCTAGTGTTACAATGCCCTTTTCGAAGCTATGAAATGTAATATCTCCTCCATGACTAGCTACTACTGGCTTTACCTTATTTTCTAGTAATTCGATAATTTTTTTCTCCACAGGACTGTCTGAATTGTTATGATTTGTTTTATTAATATTATTATTGAAAATTGTGTCTTTTTTTTGTAGTGCTGTTCCTATTTTCGCAGTAAGTATAGTTTTTAAAACATTCCATTCTTCATTCTCTTTTTTAGAAACAGATATAAATTCAGAGTTTAATAATACATTTACAACTCCGTCTACTGAAAAAATTGCTTGAAGAAGGCTTGAGTTATTAATTTTATCTTCTCTAGAAAACAGTTTAGTACCTTTAAAGTCTAGACTTTTTTCTGGAATAAATTTTAAGGTGTTAGGATTTGGTGTCTCTTCTATTTTTAAAAACATAATCATTATAATTATCAGGAACTATGGTAATTGGCAAGTTTAACTTTTTTCTAAAGCTGCCTGTTAATGAATTTATTAATTTATTTGTGTCGTTTCCTTCTAAGGCTAACCCAAGTATAAGATTTTTAATTTTGTATCTTTTATTATTTAAAAGCTTCAATATGCTGTCAACCTTATCTCCCCGCTTGATAATAGTCTTCGCTTTGAGTTTATAATTTTTCTTTATCTCAAGAAGATGCTCGTCTAATAATTCCTTAGCTTTGGTTTTTTGTTCCTCCAGCATGATAGTTTCTACGCCCTTCCAATGTCTGAAATTAGCAACCTCAATAATATACAATAATATTAGGTTTATTTTTTGTTTTTGGGCATTTACACAAGCATAATTAAGGGCCGCGTAAAATTCATTTGACTCATCTACACAAACTAAAAAATATTCATTATTTGAAAATTTATTACTATTTTTATGCATTTATTTTCCTCATAACTTCATTTACTAAAAATCCAAAAGAAGCAGCGATTAAAACGGCAAAAATACCATAAATTAGACTATTTTCTGAAGCAAATATATAGACTTTTTCGCCTATCCCTGATTTAGAAACATTTATAAAAGATCTTTTAGAACCTATTACCTCTTCGTTATTTAGAAGCAACGTATCAACAATATACTTTCCATCTGATATATCTGAAGGAAAACTAATTTCTGTTTTAAATAAATACTTGTCTATAATCTCAATCTTACCATTTGAAGAGTTATAATTTCCCTTTTTTTTCATGGTTTCAATTATTCCATTTCTCCACTCTCTTCTTTTATTATCCATAATCTCTTCTGCTCCTTCAAACCTCAAATTATCTAATCCAATTTGGTTTATTTTTAAAAAAGCATCATTTTTAATTAGGCTCAAAGGTTTACTAGATGCAACAAAATAATAAGTAGGTACATCTGAAAATAATCTAGACTTAGAGTTTATCCAAAACAAAATTTTTTTCTCTTTTTTTAAGACTTTAATTTTTTTTCTAGGCCCTGTAACTATAATGACTATATCACCAGGTATATTTAATGCTCCAAAATAAGTAAGTTTATCTCCAGTAAAACCGACATCAATGTCTATTTGATTATCTAAGAATTCTGCAATCAAATTTTCTTTGCATAAACTTACTTTACTTAAAAGACTAAATATTAAATATAAAATAATAAAAGTTTTCATCTTATAAACTCAATCACATAAAGCAAACTTGGATCTATTAATAATTTGGAAAACAGAAAAACACACAAGGAAAAAATTAAAATACCTAAAAGCAGTCTTATAATCTCCCCTGATATTTTTTGTACTATAAAAGCACCTGCTTGAACACCAAATACGCCTCCAAAAAGTAAAAAACCAGATAAAATTACATCTACTGTTTGATTTACATAAGAGTGCATAATTGTAGATACGATTGAAACAAACAAAACTTGCATTAAAGATGTTCCTATCACTACTTGAGTTGACATTCCTAAAACATAAATCATTGCAGGAACCAGAATAAAACCTCCTCCGACACCTAGAATAGAAGCAATGATTCCAATAATAAAGCTAATAAAAAATGGGGGAATTACACTAATATATAATTTTGAGCGTCTAAATTTTAGTCTAAATGGCAGTCCGTGAAACCATCCATGATCATGTAACTTTATCAAATTTCCTAATGCTTTATTTTTTTTTGTACGAAGGCTTTCAAATAACATATATATGCCAAGAATTCCTAAGAAGAAAATATAAGCTACTGCTATAACTTCTTCTAACCTACCTATTGAAGATAGATATTTAAAAAAATATACTCCTAAAACAGATCCTATTCCGCCACCCAGTATCATGACTGAGCCCATTTTAAGATCTACATATTTTCTTCTAAAATATGTTAAAAATCCGGTTAATGAGGAACCAACAATATGGTTTGCTTCACTGCCTACAGCAACTGCAGGTGGTATTCCGCTTACGATTAGTATAGGCGTGGTTAAGAAACCTCCGCCAACGCCAAACATACCGGATAATATCCCAGCAAAAAATCCTATAGTTAAAAGGAAAAATAAATTCTGTGACGTTTCAGCTATTGGTAAGTATATATCCAAAGTAATTTCTTTTTAATAAAATCCTATAATTTTTTTAATATCTAGTAAATTTATTTTTGAATCTTTCTCAGCTATTTCCGCACCTTTTTTGAGTACGGACTCCAAGTAATCTGAATCAAGTAGTATTTTTTTCATTTCCTTTCCTATAGGAACTATTCTATTAATTAAACTCTCTGCTAAGTACTCTTTCAAACTGCTAAAATTCTTACCTGCAAATTTTGCTAGAACCTTTTCTTTAGAATTATCTTCCATAGCACATAGCATGTTAATTAGGTTCACGGCCTCAGGTCTTTCGAAAACAATATCATTTTTGAAGTTACCTTGATTGTCTAGAGACTCAGCACCCATAATTAAACCACTATCTGTTTTAGCTTTTCTAACTTTATTGGCAATAGTATCTTCATCATCGAGCAAGTTGATTCTAGAATAATCTGAGTCATCTGACTTTGACATCTTCTTGTTACCATTTCTGAGACTCATAACTCTTGTGGCATTTCCGAATATTAAGGGATTAATTTCAGGAAAAAAATCTACCTTGTAGTCAAAATTAAATTTATTAGCTATATCTCTTGCTAACTCTAAATGTTGTTTTTGATCATCTCCAACTGGAACTAAATTAGCTTTATAACATAAAATATCAGCAGCCATCAAAACAGGGTAAGAGTAAAGGCCGACAGATACCTTCTCTCTATTTTTACCTGCTTTTTCCTTAAACTGTGTCATTCTGTTGAGCCACCCTATTCTGCAAATACAATTGAAAATCCAAGCTAGTTCTGAATGACAAGAAACTCTGGATTGGTTAAATATTATACTTTTATTTGGATCAATCCCGACAGCTATAAATGACGCAGCCGTTTCTAATGTTTCTTTTTTCAACTTTTTTGGATCTTGCCAAACAGTAATTGCATGTAAATCAACAATACAATAATAAGCCTTAGAAATATTTTCTCTTTTTTGGATCTCAACAAAATTTTTGATAGCGCCCAAATAATTTCCAATATGGAGATTTCCAGTAGGCTGAACACCTGAGAATATTCGACTCAATAAATTACTCCTTAAAAAGCTTTTTTAACTGTCTCTTACTTAAATCTTTTATTCTAAAAACTTTAAATATTATACAAAATAATATGAAAGTAGATATTGTTATTATTGCTAAATAAAATAAGAGTAGAATTTTTTTTAAAATATTAGAAGTAGATATGATATCAAAAAAAATTATAGAATATTCAACTGCATTTAAAATATTTAATGTGATAAAAAATACAAAAAACAAGCTCAATAATCTTTTAAAAAAAGCAAAATCTATTTTCCAATAACCTCTTATATGAATAAACACATACAATATCAAAGCATTTATCCAGCTAGAAATGCTCAACGCAAGTGCTATTCCTAAGTGTCCTAAATTATCTACTAACATATTTATCGCTACTAAATTTAATATCATTGAAATAAAAGAAATTCTAAAAGGTGTTTTAGTATCCTGATTAGAAAAAAAAATTACAGAGAATATCTTTATTAAACCAAAAGCTGGAAGCCCGGCTGCGTACATTATCAATGCACCACTAGTTGCCTTCACATCCCCATAGCCAAATTGACCTCTTCTAAATAGGATATCTATTATGAGATCTGATAGTACAAATAAGCCAATACAACTAAGAAGAGATATAGCAAGAATAATTTCTAAGGATCTTTGAATCTGTTTTTTTATTTCTAAAAAGTTATTTTTTAAACTAGGGTTTGAAAGACTTGTGAGCAATATTGTTGTAATAGAAATAATGAATATTCCTAAAGGCAATTGTACAATTCTATCAGCATAGTAAAGCCAAGAAATAGCCCCAGGAATTGATGAAGCGAAAAAAATACCTATGAACTGATTTATTTGAACAACGCCTCCTGCCAGTAAATTAGGAAATAAAAGCTTTAAAAACTTTTTTATTTCTTTTGAGAGCCTTGGTTTTGTAAAAATAAAAGTAATTTTTAAATATCTGCTCCAAAAAAGTATTGTAAAAAATTGCACCAATCCTGCTAATGTAACCGAATAAGATAAGATAGTTCCCACATCTAATAAATTTTTAAATGAGAATACCATTCCAACTACCATGAAAAAATTTAAAATTATTGGTAAAAATGCCCACATTAAAAATCGGTTATTAGCATTCAATATCGCTCCTATAAATGAGCTTGCTGAAATGAAAATTAAGTAAGGAAACATAATTGAAGCTAAATTCGCTGTTTTAATTTGCATGATTGTAGAAAAATTTGGAGCTAAAAAATTCACAATTTCAAGCATGAATAACTCTCCAATAATTAATATTAATATCAAACCTAAAATTAATAATAAGAATAAGCTTCCGCTAAATTTTTTAGCTTGAATGCTATTTTTCTTTGAAGAAATAGATAAATATAAAGGAATAAATGCATTATTAATCGCTCCTTCCGCAAACAATCTTCTAAAAAAATTTGGTATTCGAAATGCTAGTAAAAAACTGTCAGCAACTGGCGTAGCTCCTAAGATAAAGGCAAAAAATAAATCTCTTACATACCCAAGTATTCTGCTTATTAAAGTTAAAATACTCATAAAGCTAAAGGATGCTAAGAAGCTGGGATTATTTCCTTTCATTTATTTATCAGCTTTCTTCAAATTCTTTTGAATTTCTGAAAGTTTTTGCAAAGCCTCTAAAGGACTTATAGCATCTAAATTAATTGACTCGATCTCATTCAAAGATATTTCGGCATTAGTTTTACATTTTTTTTGATCGTTTTCCTTGAATTTTAATTTTAATTGTTCGGTCGAATCTAAAAAATCATAATCATTCTGCTCTAGCTTTGATAATATATTTAATGCTAAATCCGTTACCTCTACCGGCAGTCCTGCCATTTTACCTACCTGAATTCCATAGGAACTCTCTGCTAAGCCTTTAATTATTTCATACAAAAAAATTAGTTCTCCTTTCCATTCTTTTACTCTAAATGTATTAAGATCAATACCTTCAAACTTTTTCGCTAAATTAGCTAATTCATTATAATGAGTAGCGAATAAAACCTTACACTTAATTTTTTCCAATAAATACTCACTCGTTGCCCATGCTATAGAAATACCATCAAACGTTGATGTTCCCCTTCCTATTTCATCTAATATTACAAGTGACTCTTTGGTAGCAGCATTTAAAATATTTGCTGTTTCTAACATTTCTACCATGAAAGTTGAATTACCTTTAGCTAATTCATCTCCTGAACCTACTCTGCAAAAAAGTTTATCACAAACTCCTACAGTAACTTCCTTTGCTGGACAAAACCCTCCTGATTGAGCCATTATAAGAATAATCGCATTCTGTCTTAAGTAAGTTGACTTTCCTGACATGTTTGGTCCTGTAATTAATTTAAAAAACTTATTTTCTTTTTCGCTAAGCACACAGGAGTTTGATATGAATTTTTCTGTGTGTGACTTTTCAACAGAGGGATGTCGCCCTTCAATGATAGAAAAATCTTTATTTTTTAATAAAGCAGGTCTCACTGCGTTATACTTTTTTGAGTAGTTTGCCCAACTTTGAGCAACATCAATTCTAGCTATAGTATCACTCACTTTAAGAATTGATCTAACATTAATTTCAATTTCATTAATAAGTTGGTTGTATATTTCCTGTTCTTTTTTTATAAAAAGGAAATTAGCATCCAGAATTTTCTCTGATATCTCAATTAATTCAGAAGTTGTATACCTGAAAGAATTTTTCAAAGTTTGTCTATGAATATATCTCTGATCTTCATTTTTTAGAAGCTTGTGATTAACTGTGGAAAGATCAATAAAATATCCTAAAAAATTATTATATTTAATTTTTAAATTATTTATACCCGTTAGTTGTTTTTCCTTATTTTCTATTTCAAGAATAATTGATTTACTATTATCTCTAACGCTCCTAATTTTATCCAACTCAAAATTAAAACCTTTCTTAATAAAATCACCCTCTTTATTTTGCAATGGTATATTTTCTTTAAGTGCTTTTTTAAGAAGATCTACGATTTTTAACAAAGATTTATTTTTCGATAAATCATCAACGAGACTGTTAAATGCATTTGTAAGTTGGCTTTTATCAGCCTGCCTTTTTATTTCTATTACAAGCTTTTCAAATTGTTCAAGTCCCAGCAAAATACTTAACATATCCCTTGGTCCGCCTCTTCTTAAAAGAAGTCTGTTAGATGACCTTGCAATATCTGGAATTTTTTTTAGTTTTTCTTGTAAGTTTCGACTTATTAGATTGTAGTTTTGAAAAAAAAACTCTACTAAGTTTAGCCTGTGATTTATTTTTTCTACCGAGTAAAGAGGATTTTCTAAATCATTCAAAAGTTTTCTTTTACCTGCAGGAGTAAAAGTGTAATCTACACTATGAAATAGGGATCCTTCTTTTTCTCCTTTTAAAGTTGCGCTTATTTCCAAGTTCCTTTTAGATGCATTATCAATTTGTAGCAGTGTGGTTTTTTTTATCTGTGATGGAACTTTTAAATGCGGCAATTTTCCATTTTGAGTATAAGAAATATAACGCAGAATAATACCTACGGAAATTACTTCACTTTCTGAATATTCATTTTCAACCAATTCTGTATTGTGTCTGTAACTTAATCTAAACAAGGCTTTTAGATTTTCAAAATTATTTTCTTCCTGATTGAAAAAGGTCAGAGGAATTGAGCTGGGTAATTTTTGCATGAATTTTTTGTCAAAAAAAGTATCTGAAATTACTAATTCTGAAGGAGAAATACTTAAATATATTTCTAACAATTCATTGAATTCCGTACATCTCTTACAGTTTACTTCGCCAGTAGATATATCTGCCCAGGCAGCACCAAAATTGTCTTTATTTGCAACAACATTCATTAAGTAATTGTTACCCTTATCACTAAGTTCAATTTCTTCAGTCAAAGTTCCCGGAGAGGCTATCCTAACAACTTTTCTTTCAATTATTGCGCTGTGGCCTCTTTTCTTACTCTCTTCGGGTGTTTCTGTTTGTTCGCATATGGCTACTTTATATCCAGCCTTTAATAGTTTAGCTAAATAGCTTTCTCCTTGGTGATGGGGAACTCCACACATAGGAATGTCTTTACCCTCTACTTGTCCTCTCTTAGTCAATGTTATTCCAAGTATTTGGGAGGATACTTCTGCATCCTCAAAAAATAATTCGTAAAAATCGCCTAATCTAAAAAAAATTAAACAATCTTTATATTTATCTTTTATATCTAAATATTGTCTTAATAATGGTGTTAGCTTTCCTTTAGCCATTTTACTAATTCTCTTTACCCTCTTTTAAAAAGATACTATATTAAAGTAATAAATAAAATGGCTGATTTAACTTCTAGATCTAATATAACAAAAAAAGATGCCCTAGATTTCCATAAAAATGTTAAACCTGGAAAACTAGCTATTTCGCCTTCAAAGCCACTTTCTACAGCGAGAGATCTGTCACTAGCATATTCACCAGGAGTAGCATATCCGTGTCTTGAAATTAAAGAAAATCCGGACTTTGCATATGATTACACTGCAAAGGGAAATATGGTTGCTATAATCTCTAACGGAACAGCAGTTTTAGGGTTAGGAAATTTGGGAGCTTTAGCATCAAAACCTGTGATGGAAGGAAAGGCTGTATTATTTAAGAGATTTGCAGACATCGATGGTATTGATATTGAGGTGGATACTGCTGATGTTGATGAATTTTGTAACTGTATAAAACATTTAGGAAAATCCTGGGGTGGAATTAATCTTGAGGACATAAAAGCTCCTGAATGTTTTATGATAGAACAAAGGTTATCAGAACTTCTTGATATTCCAGTATTTCATGATGATCAACATGGTACTGCTATAGTTGCAACAGCAGGATTAATTAATGCCTTATCAATTACAGGAAGAGATATTAAGAATTTTAAAATGGTTGTAAATGGTGCAGGCGCTGCAGGTATAGCATGTGTTGAACTTTTAAAAGCAATGGGAATGCCTTCTGAAAATGCAATAATGTGTGATAGATCAGGAGTAATCTCAAAAGAAAGAAAAAATCTAGATCAATGGAAGTCAGCGCACGCTGCTGATACCGATTGTAAAACTTTAGAAGATGCTCTTAAAGGAGCGGACGTTGCTTTTGGACTTTCTGTAAAAGGTGCATTTACTCAAGATATGATGAAAAGTATGACAAAAAACCCAATAATATTTGCTATGGCAAACCCTGATCCAGAAATTAGTCCTGAGGAACTTAAGTCGGTTAGGCCCGATGCCATAATTGCTACTGGAAGATCGGACTATCCAAATCAAGTAAATAATGTTTTAGGTTTTCCTTATATTTTTAGAGGAGCACTTGATGTGAGAGCAAGTGCCATTAATATTGATATGAAAATCGCAGCAACTAAAGCATTAGCTGACCTTGCTAAACAGGATGTTCCTGATGAAGTATCTTCAGCATATGCTGGACAAAAATTACAATTTGGGCCAGACTACATTATTCCTAAACCATTTGACCCTAGATTGCTTACCTCAATTCCACCAGCAGTTGCAAGAGCGGCTGAAAAAACTGGAGTAGCAAGAAAACCAATAGTAGATGAGTTGGGTTACAGAAGAAAATTAGCTGCAAGACTTGATAGAACAGCAACTTTAATCCAAAAAGTTGCTGATACAGTGATAGCTTCACCAAAAAAGATAGTCTTTGCTGAGGGAGAGCAAGAGACAGTAATTAGAGCAGCAGTAGAGTTTTACAAGGAAGGCTATGGACAGCCTATTTTAGTAGGTAGAGAAGATGTAGTTAAACAAACTATGAAAAAAATTGGTATTAATAAAACTGATGGTCTTGAGATAATTAATGCCAAACTTTCAAATAAAAATCATGATTACTTTGAATTTTTATATAATAGACTCAGAAGAAAAGGTTATTTGGAAAGAGATTGTCAAAGATTAGTAAATCAAGATAGAAATATATTTGCAGCCTGCATGGTTGCAAATGGAGACGCTGATGGAATGGTAACTGGATCTACTAGAAATTATTTTGTAGCTTACGATGATATAACAAAAGTAATTGATCCTGCACTTAATTCTAGAATTTTTGGACTTTCCATACTTCTGGTTGAAGGCAGGACATTATTCATTGCTGATACAACTGTACATTACAGCCCTTCTAGTGAAGAGCTTGCTGATATTGCATGTCAAACAGCACAAATTGCAAAAAAGTTAGGCCATTCTCCAAGAGTAGCCCTTCTATCCTTCGCAAACTTCGGCAATCCTGCACTTAAAGGAACTGAAACAGTGCATTCAGCTATTGAAGTTCTAAATAATAGAAA
>MDTC01099432.1_pt1 | contig 13944 bp, 10 predicted proteins | sample 811181 | NCBI WGS metagenome assembly MDTC01 (sample SAMN05326644, study PRJNA326480) | marine metagenome | isolation source: seawater | place: Pacific Ocean: North | collected 2011
AACCGCCAGAAGTAACTAATCATGAGAAACTTGAGGTGCGATATCCTCTGGGAGTAGCATGGAGTCTGGCGTCCGGAGGATTACTCACACTCGTCTCATTGACCATGATGGAAAGGTCAGAGAAGGTGATTTTCTTCTTCTCGAAGATGGCTCATTCTCCCCCAGTACTGGAGATGAGGATGTTTTAGAGACTATAGATGGAAACGACCTTCTTATCACAAGATCTCTACAGAATTGGCATACTCATCTTCCAATGACCCTCAATAGAAGCATGGGAGAAGGGCTACCACTGATGGATTGGTTACAGACTAGTATTTTCCCGAGTGAGAGAAATCTGACTCCAGAGCTGGCCACAGTTGGTACTAGGGCCTCCGTAGCTGAAATGATTGCTGGTGGGACTACTTTCGCCTGTGATATGTATCACTTCCCGGGTTCAATAGCCCCCATAGTAGCAGAAGCAGGAATTAGGGGCATTATTTGCGGACCAACGACAGATTGGCCTCCTTCTGAGGATGATGGGTCAGACAGTGGTAGAGCTCTAAAGGAGTTGGATTCCTTGATTCGCTCTGGACCTCTAGGTTCAGGAAGAGTAGAGATTGGTATTGCCACACATGCTGTTTACACCTGCTCAGAGGAGGTCTTGAGGAAGGCGAGTGAGATGTCGAGGGAATTGGGAGCTAGGCTCAATATCCATACCTCTGAGACTAGGGAGGAAGTAGCTCAGTGTCATGAGAGGACGGGGATGTATCCAATAGAATATCTGGATTCAATAGATTATTTCACTGAAGGAACCGTATGTGCGCACTGTGGTTGGGTTACCAAGAAGGAAATGAGAATACTCGCTAAAAACGGTTCTCATGCAGTTCACTGTCCAGTCTCAAATCAGAAATTAGCATGCGGCGGGACTATGTCTTATCCAGCGATGATTGAAGCCGGGGTTGATGTCAGATTGGGAACTGATGGCGCTGCCAGTAACAATGGCCTGGATATGCGGGCGGAGGCCAAAGCAGCGAGTATTGTGCAGAAACATGACCACTGGGACGCTAGTATACTTGACCCCATTGAGACATGGCAGGTTGCTACAAAGGACTCTTCAGATTGGGTAACTTGGGATTTGTCCGATATCAGGATGCGACCCAGAGGTAGGGAAGGCAGGAGGATACTATCGAATCTGATTTACTCGGGAACTCGGTGTATGGATGTTTTTGTGGATGGAGCGGCAATTAGAAGGGATGGTAAGACCCTTACTCTAGATGAGGATAAAGTGTCACTCGAACTAGAGGATGCGGCACAGGAATACTATTCCGAGATTTGATGAAAGTAAACACTTCTTCAAATGTAGTGGCGCGATGTGGTATTGTGTCTTTACTAGATTATCTCTTAGCACCTAGGGAAGATCATAGAGGTTGGAAAACCCCTAGTGAAGCCTCTAGGATACTATTTGTGATAGTAGTGGGTTCTGTTTCTTACTGGGCTTGGCCCGTTACTGAAGGAAACATTGTGATGTGGGCAGGGACTGTGATAATGGTCTCTACAGCTTTGCTCTCCCTGGGATGGTGGTTACTCTCACTTGCCGCCAGAAACAGAGTACCCAGGAAATTGACATCCTCTGTGGGGAATGTTACAAAAAGGCATAGAAAAAATCATTCATCTTAACATGTTAGTGAGACGGTCAGGCTGGTTCTATTGAGTAATCTAGTGTGATTAACTCAACTAGATACTCGACATCCTCGCCATCATCCGTATGAGCACATCCAATTGCTCCTCCAGTTTCAGCTGTAACACTGATATCAAGTGCATAGGCCCCCAAACCAATACCTCCAGAATCTAGTCTCATAATGATTTGAGATTTTGAAGCATTACTAACGTTCCCTACTATCACTGGTGAGTTGTACCATTCCACTTCTACCAAATGTGAGGAGGGGGGCCCATCAGAGTTCTGGCCACTCTCTGTAGCATTGTATTCATCGTGTACCATCGTTGCAGTGATTGTGTCTGGATCTGAGTTGGAAGCCCCCGGCGCATTACAGCCAATTCCAGTACTAGTCTCATCCTCAGAATAAGTTAGAGTCACTCTGACTCCTACGATATTGAAGTCTTCTGCATCTTCTATCGAGTCTGTGTGCATATCTATTGAAATTGTCTCTCCATCATTCACATACTCGAACCCGTCAGCGAGTTGCTCGCTCCCGAAGGTTGCCTCCACAAACCAATCTCCTGATGGTCCGGATATTGAATCGACTGAATCTGGCCCAGATATTGCATAAGTAGCTTCAATTGCTCCAAATGGAATAATCAAGGCGGCGGCTATGGCCCTTGTCTTTCTGTCATCGGGCCAATCATATCTGCCGAGAGGCGATATGTCGGGAAATCTTATCTTATTCATAACGAAGTGTGTTATGAATGCGGCCCCCATTCCTGGAATTGACTCAAATACCTCATCATTGAATCCCATAAATCTCCACACGATAACTCCCGTAAGAGCGGCAACCATCATTGCCATGGTGTGAGTGGTGTCAGGCTCATAGTCGGCCCACCTTATTATGAGGATGGGGACGAAGATAGAACCCAGGCCGTATACTGCAAGAACTACGAGAGAGAATACTGAATCTCCCCCTGGGACATAAAGTCCGAATATCGAGATTGCAGTAGCAAAGGCCGCTACAGCCAACGTGACTATCTTTGTCTTCTTATGGTCTTGGCTAATCTCAGGCATTATGTCGTCAGTGAATGCGGCTGTACATGCCAGAACCTGACTATCTGCAGTAGACATCGTTGCAGCAAATATGGAAGCTAGGATTAATCCAACCCAGAAAGGACCCAGTGTTTCCATTGCAAGCATTGGTAAACCCAGCTCTGGATCGAATTCCGTTCCAGTGAAGACCACTCTACTAGCCAGACCAATAATGACCATGATTAGGAGGAATGGAGTCTGCCACGCAAAGAACCACCACATTGCTGTCTTCCTATCCTTGTCAGTACCTAGTGTCATTACACGACTGACGACCTGCGGTTGACCTGCCACACTAAGGCCTCCCAAGAAGAATGCGAAAGCCCAGAGGGTAACTCCGAATCCCAAATCGGCTGGAACGATACTGGTCAGATTGGCATTCTGTTCCTTTAGGCCTGTGTGTAGTCCGTCAAAACCGCCGACTTCGCCCATGGCTACCCAACATAATAGTGAAGATCCTACTATCATTACGCTTGACTGGGCGGCATCAGTCCAAATCGAGGCCCTTATTCCACCGGCGTAGCAGTAAGCGACGACCAGGACGAATCCGATTAGTATTCCAACAACCTCGGACCATCCTAGCATTACATACAGTGCTTTGCCACCACTAGTTAACTGAGCCGCGGCATATACTGAAAGGAACAAAATCGAAAGTATGGCGGCTAGCTTTGCCTCTGGAGAACCGGTTGCTTCAGACACCAGTGAAGATAACGACCTCAGGCCTCTCTCATTTGCAGATTGCTGTATGAATTTGTATAGCCATAGCCATGCCAAAATCTGACCCATCATAGATCCAAAGGCTATCCAAACAATGGAGTATCCCATAGTGAATGTGAATCCGATGAATCCGATGAACATGTAACCAGAATTCCATGTACTTACCGCAGAGAGCGCGGCAAGTGCTGGATGCATTCCCCTTCCGGCAACAAGATAGTCATCGGTGGTATCTTCTTTTACTAGCATGCTGGCCAATCCAATTCCGGCGAATGCAGTCATGAATAGCAGGAACGAGCCGATGAGAACGAAGTCCACGCTATGATGCATGGGGTGCTTGACTATCAACAATGGGATTGAATAACTCTCACAAGAGAAGTTGAAGGATCGTTTAGCGAACACCGATTGCGGAGGTTATCTGGATAGTTAAGATTCTTAATCAAGAATTATCTACAATCTTCTTCTCAGTCTTTCCATTGCTGAATCTGCTTCGCCTAAGGACTTCAGGCATGATTGAACATTTCCTTCCTTCAGCATATTCTCAGCATTGGATATCGCTCTGAGAGCTATCGATCTATCAGAATCCTCAATCCCAACGCCCTTAGAGTCAAGTTTCCTACTCAGTGAAGACCATTCTGAGTTTACGAAATCAATTAGCTCTTTGGCATCAGATGCCTCTGCTTCGAAGGACTGGAGATCAGTGGTTAGTGATTGTAATTCTGATGATGCCTTTGACCATTCAGCAGATTCTGACAGGTGCTCCACAAGAGCAAGTCTCTCCATCCAATCTCCAGAATTTGGGAACCTTGCTTCAATCTTATTTCTTTGCCTAAGTGCCCTAGTAACCTCATTAGCTGATTCTGAAATATCTCTTACATCTCTAATGATGCTATCAGAAATTCCCTTTGAAAGTGAGTAGTTACCCTCGTCATATGCTTTTCTTGAGTCTAAAAGCATCTCCATATGGTTTGCAAGAGCTTCACTTTCTAAGGATTTAATAGACTTTTCAGCTTCTTCCATGGCCATTGAGGAATCATGTTGTAAACCTACTAGACTCCCTATGTGATCAGGGACATTCAAGGCGATTTTTTTTGCCATGACCGGATCTTCTGCATCAAGAGATTCCTTGGCAGAATCCAAAATACTTCTGATATTATCAGAGGAATGCCCTTCAAGATTGGACAGTAATCCCTCTGCTTCCGAAATAGCGTCGACGGCTTCTTGCCAGTGTTCGATGACCACAGATGCCCTTTTCTTAGCCGTCCTGAAAAGTATCTCGGCATCTCTCAGTGACCCAAGTTCAGATTCTCTTACTCCCATTTCGTAGGCTTTCCTAGGTGACTTTGCCATCTTAGAAATACTCTCGGCAGAGACTACAGATGATAGTGAGTCAGCCTGTATATCTTCGAGATCCTGAGATATGGCGATTACGCGACTCGCCTCGCTCTCAGCCTCCTCTATCATCAGCAGTCCCTTCTGAGGGTTCTTCCATCCTATTTCTCTAGCATTGGTCAGGATAGAGTGGGCTTGTTCTAATCCAGAGTTATTTGATCTTAGTGTAATCATTAGGTCTTCTGCCTTCTCCAAATTTCTAGAGAATTGCTTTCTAATGTCATGCATCTCATCTTTGGAAAGTAGGTCAGGAAGTAAAGTGTATGAAATTGAAATACCCACTAATATCCAAATTTCGGTATTCGAGCCTAGTGTTACCATTGTCGCAATAGCCAATGCTAGAGCCACTACACTTGTTGTCCCCCTCAGTCTCTTAGCGGCGAGAGAGTGATCGAAAATAGATTGTGTCACACTCCATAAATAGACTGCTAGAATGAGCATCAGTATAGATGATATCTTCTCATCGTTAGATGAATATTCTGATCCGGCGACTACGATTAAGCTAGGCCATACTACATTCGAGATGGAACCAATTCTAGATTTCTGTACTGGACCAAAATCGATTAAATCAGATAGTAGAATGGCTGATACGAAAAGCAAGAAGACATGACTCGACCTGGATAGTAAATCAACCTCTCCATTTACTGCTGGCCACAGCCACCAAGCCCCGCCTAGTATTATCGTTAGGAGTCCTAGTAAAGCGATTTTCTCTACTCTCATTTTATGCTCGTTGATGATCCTTGTTGGGTAGTCAGGGAGTAGGACCATGTAACTGTGGAGGCATCATCTCTCATGAGCTTCACTGATTGATGATTATCATCTAAGGTCTCATTGATTCCTTTCCCCACAGGCGATTTACAAGAAAGCTGAGGACGAGTAGTACCGAAAGAACGACAAAGAATGATTGGACTTGGTAATCTGAGCTATTATAATCTCGCTCTAAAACGATTATTGTTTCATAGAGATTCAAAGTTCCAGATTCTCCATCTTCAGTACCTATCCACTCGATTCTGATATCCAAGGGGCCTGCCTCTTGGAGTTGGATATCAAGATCTAAATCGAAGTATCCCGAAGAAGAAGATGTTGCTCCTGGCATCATAACATAGGCTGAGCAGGTTTCATCATAGCACATTCTGGCTGAGCCGACTGATGATTGTGAATTGTTAATGGAAGTTTGGAAATTTATTGTGTTTCCAACTATCTGGTCCCCCGAAACTTCGATTTGAATTATTTCTAAATTGAAACCCTCCTTCGGTTCAATGGAGAATTGGAATGATATATCTCCTAGATTACCAGCAGAATCAGTAGCTCTAATGTTCACGAAATAAATTCCTATTTCTAGATTTGACAGCTCAATTTTCTCTGCCTCTGACCATGAAATATTAGTATATTCCTGAATATCATTGATGGACACTGTCCATAGAGTATCAGATATACTATCCAGATCATCAAAAGATTCTGTTAGTATCAGAGTTACTGTGTCTCCCTCACGTGCGGGATTTGAAGGGCTTACTCTGGTGGAGTTTGCATCAAGAGAGGGGATTATGACTGGTCCAGCGGAGTCCTCAACAACAATATCCCATGTTCTTTTGATAGTATTACCTGCTTCGTCAGTAACATTCAACAGAAGCTCCCAGTGGCTGTTTTCCCTATCTTGATGCCTATCCTCTACCGGCAGATGCATGCCATTTACTTGATCTCCTTGGTTGAATGTAGCCGAGAAATATAGCTCATCATTGGAGAAATGCCTCCAACCCTGAGACTTATTCGATGCCACTTGTACGGAGACTGGTAGATTTGAGTTATCCGAAGTCAAAACATCAACAAAAAGTTCGCTATCTGATCTGATGAACATACTGGATTCAGATTCATTGCGCTGAATCTCAATTCCCTTGGATGTAATTTCTGTAAATCTGATATCGTAGCTTGGATTCTCTCCATCGATGATAATATTGTCATACCATGAAGAGGATGTTCCGAATGAGTCTATACAAGTGAGCTCTGCACTGAGAACATCTCCAGTCAGGTAACCATACTCCCTAGGATCTATTGATACAACAGTTACTTCATCAGAGCCATATTGCCCTGTTGAGCTGTTGACTATTGTCCCGTTATTGGAAAGCTTCCATTCGAATGAGGGAGTCTCCAAAATACTATCTTCACACTCTGAGAAGAAAGATATGGTACGATTCAGAGGAGTCGAAATCGATGACCCGCCCGTCCTACTGACAGTCACTGATGGAGGAGAGTTCTCTCCAATGGCCATTCTGATTGTCGAGTAAACGGGAGATTCTGATCTATGGACAGTGAAATTATTTGGTTCGCCTGAGATTATAACCTGCATTGCGCTGAATCTCAATTCCCAGGGCTCTTGTAGTGAGATGACTAGGGGAATTTCCTCAATTATAGATCCTGTTCTGGGCAGGTCGAGAAGCCTCGTTGTCCTCAAGTCGCTGATAGCTTGTAAATCAACAGACTCCGTCCATCCCCAGGTTCCGATACCCTCTCCATCGACTGGGCCAACAGACGGAGGCGTGACAGTCACTGTGACTGTGTCCAAGATAGATAATTGGTTATAGTCGAATATACAACAGCCAGCCGCTTCTGAGTTTGACCATGACCTCGCATTTACTACGAGCTGTATGAAGTCAGATAACTCGGATTCAGTAATATTTCCATCAGCATCACCTAGATAATTATCTATCTGAGACCTGATTCCTATTGACTGATTAGGTAGTAAATCAGTACCGTAGTCCTCGGGTATCGAAATTTCTAAATCCCATGTAGCATTAATTTGTGAGTCTGTAGTAAAGTTTTCCAGAAATGAGAGGCTTGCCTGACCTGTAATCTGATTCTGATCTGTTGAGATGTTCTCTTTGTTATTTGAATCGGCGAAACTTAGAGGCGATATTGTAACTATCATCATCATAGAGAAGACAAAAATTACTTTGTTTGCTGACATTCTGATCATCCTTCAAAGATAATTGTTGATCCTTTATGGTCCATTCCTAATGGAATTAGTCTATTTTTACCCTCTAGTTTTTCCAGTCTTTTCCTAAGGGATGATTCCCCATGAACAAGGAAGAATCCTCCTCCTCCTGCCCCAAGTAGCTTGGCACCAGATGCCCCTAGCGACATTATCTCATCATGCAGAGAGTCAATCTCACTACCAGAGACAGCGGCTGAAATGCCTCTCTTCTCCTTCCATGCATCTCCCAGTAGAACACCTAGTTCAGATAGTTTACAAGAATTGAGATATTCTTCTGCAATATCTGCCTGATTTCTAATTTTCCTAAGTCTGTTTAACTTATCATCTGGATCATCTGGATCTTCCTTGAGAACTTCGGACGCGCTTCTGGATAGGCCTGTGAAAACTAGAGTGAACTCCTCTCTAATTTTAGATTCACAATTGACTGGAATCGGATCCACGGAAACTCCGTTAGAATCGAAGGAAATAGCATTGACACCTCCGAATGCCGCCGCATACTGGTCTTGTCTTCCTATTGGCTGATTGAGGACTTCAATCTCTATCGAACATGCCTCTTCGGCCAGTTGATGAGGAGAGGCATCATGGCCTGCAAATTTGTGTAAGGCATTCAATAGACCGACCGTAACAGTTGATGAAGAGCCTAGTCCAGTACCCCTAGAAGGTACGTCTGCGATAGTTGTAATCTCGACTCCGGATGTCACACCAGTTACTCTCATAGCCTCCCTAACGAGCTCATGTTTTAGATCCTCGAAATTATCCACTAACTCCAGAGATGAGTATGATACTCTGACCCTATCATCGAATCTCTTGTTCACTAACACATGGATGTACTTGTCAATAGCCAGAGATACGACCTTTCCACCATTCTCCTTTGAATGAGAGAACCAATCGATATCCGTACCTCCACCGCAGAAAGATGCCCTGAGTGGAGTTCGACTGATTATCATCAGCCTTATGGGGCCGTACACTACACATCAAGACGACGGTTTACTGACAATAATTAGTTACTGAGTAATGACAACACATATGACCTTCCCACCACCGGAGCGAAAGGAGCGCGATGTCTGACGTAGTGACCATGGATGACCTTAGTAATGAAGAAATATTGTCTATCCTAGACGATTCAGAGAGACTTGTAGCTGTAGCAAGGGGCGATGTTCACCTTCCTCTTCTGGAAGGAAAGGTTCTCGCCAATATGTTTTATGAGAACTCCACTAGGACTAGAATGTCCTTTGAGGCGGCGATGAAGAGGCTCGGCGGGTCTGTCCTTAACTTCAGTTCCATTGGTACCTCTGTGGCTAAGGGAGAGACGCTATTCGATACAATGCAAATGGTCGAGGGTTATGCCGATATCGCAGTAATCAGGCACCCACAACAAGGGGCGGCACAATACAGTGCAGATGCAATTAATATTCCAATCCTCAATGCCGGAGATGGTGCTGGAAATCACCCCACACAGACAATGCTCGATCTTTTCACAATCAGGGAGGCTCATGGGACCATCGAGGGACTGAATGTGGTTCTAGTCGGCGATCTGAGGTATGGCAGGACCGTACATAGCCTATCTCATGCTCTGACCCGTTTCGGAGCTGAGCTGACTCTGGTCTCTCCTGAAACACTGATGATGCCTGATGAGATTGTTAACGATCTTCGCTCTACTGGAGCCACAATTTCAGAGTCTACCGATTTGATCGCCGCCATTCCTGATGCCGATGTAATCTACATGACGAGGATACAGAAAGAGCGTTTTCCAGATGAGGACGAGTATGCGAAGGTTGCTGGAATATACATGTTGGATGCCAAGGACATGAGTGGTGCTAAGGAGGGCATGATTGTAATGCACCCTCTTCCCAGGGTCAGTGAGTTACATCCTAGTTTAGACTCCACAGTAAATGCTAGATACTTCCAACAGGCATTCAATGGTGTCCCCACTAGGATGGCACTTCTTTGCAGGAGTCTTGGGGTAAAGATACCGAAGGAGGTGAAGAAATGAGTGAGATGAGAAGGGTTACAGCAATCTGCAATGGAACGGTCATAGATCACATTCCTGCTGGTCACGCACTGCAAGTGATCAAGATGCTCAGAATCGACACAAACAGATCGAATCCGGTCTCACTTGTGATGAATGTCCCTAGTGATAAGATGGGAAGGAAGGATCTACTGAAAATCGAGGATTTAGAGCTGAATCAGGAGGAGCTAGATAGGCTCGCATTGATTTCACCGAATGCTAGTGTAGCTATTATCAGGAACTATGGTGTAGCGGAGAAGAGGGTTGTTGATCTAGCGGAAGAGATGGTAAATGTTGCAAGATGTACCTTCTCTAACTGCATCACTAAGAACCCTAGAGAGCCTCTTCCTCAGAAACTCATACTCTACAGTCGGGACCCATTAGAGGTGAGATGCTACTACTGTGGAAAAAGACAGGATTTAGATGATATCATCGATAATCTCATCTGAGTCTTATTCAGATAAAATTGCTTTTGCATCGATAATATCTGATGCAAAGATTTTCAATATTGCAACTATTGCAAATATCAGTGCGGCGACCAAGGCAATCATTGCGCCACTACCTGTGTCTAACTCAGCTGAGAAATAGAGTCCGAAGAAGACAGCGCTAAGGGCAAATATTTGTGTCCAAATTAAACAGGAACGGAAACTTCGACTAATCAGTTGTGCAGTTGCGGCAGGAGTGACTAACAATGCTGTTACGAGAAGAGTCCCGACCACCTGTACCATACTAACTACCACTGCCGCAGTTATTGCACTGAATAGTAGACCTATCGCTCGGACGGGAATTCCTTGTACCTGTGCGGCTAGAGGGTCAATAGTTGTGGCCAACAATACTGGACGTATCACTATCAGCAGAAGAAATGATATTACAGAGATTGTAGATATTAAGTCCAGATCTTGGGACGAAGTAAGCAGAAGGCTGCCCCACAGATAGCTCTCTACTTCTACTGTTATTCCTACTCCCGAATACCTCAAGACCACGAGCCCTAAGGCTAACATTCCTGTGAGAAATATCGCAATAGAAGCATCACCAGTGAGAATCTCTCTTGATTGTAATTCGAAAATAAGAATGGCCGCAGAGATGCTGAAAACTAGTGCATACCACAAGGGAGAGGTAGCTCCGAGAACAATACCGACAGCCACACCCCCGAAAGAAACATGTGCAAGACCATCTCCAATTAGTGCCAGATTACGTATCAAAAGGAAGGTACCCAGAAAACCTGCCACCATGGCCACCATTACTGCTGCGAGCAACGAACGTTGGAACATTTCTAAGGTGAAGAACTTCGGAAATATCACGCCGGGCATCATCGGAGCGATAGATTCCATTAGAGGAGCGACAATCTCCAGAATAATAGTGCCAATCCCCATCTTTATGCCCTCCTTAATTCGCCTCGTGCATATGAACGTCATCATGAACAGGCTCTATTCCTCTCAAATCAGCAAGTCTCTCCAGATCCGGGAAGTTTCTGGTAGGTCCGTCAAATCTAATGGTCTCTTCGAGGAAAACCATCCTATGCGCTGTTTGTCTCATGGCCGCTAAATCATGGGACACCATCAAGATGGTCTTTCCCTCCTCATGACAGAGTCGGTCGAGTAATTTTAACAGTGAGTTTCTTGAGTCGCGGTCGATGCCTACTAGTGGCTCATCTAGTAGAATGAAGTCTGCTTCTGTAGCTAAAGCACGTGCGATTACTGTACGCTGTCTCTGACCTCCCGAGAGACTGGAAATATCGATATTTTCAACATTCTCAAGACCTGTCATTTTGATTGCCCTATCTACTCTCTCACTACGACCATTATCAGCCAAGTCGAACATATTACCAGAGTTTATTGTGCCTAGTCTTACTAATTCACGCACGGTAATTCTGATATCTTTTGGAAGATTTGCAGCCGCTTGTGATACCCAGCCAACCATTCCTTGGATCTTTCTTGACATCGGGGGGTTACCATATATCTCAATTGTCCCAGTTCGTGCCTTGAGAACCCCAAGAAGAGCTAGCAAAAGAGTTGATTTCCCACTGCCATTGGGACCTACAATACCAACAAACTCTCCCTCGTTTATGGTTAGACAAATATCCTTTATGATTATCTTTCCAGAACGAGCAACCGAAAGATCACAGACATCAAGGATAGGTATCTCCATCTCTTTCACCCTCTACACTGGCCTCGCGTTAAACCTGTATCGCTATACAATATCTCAGACATGAATGTATGGTATCCTGAAAGGGAGTAGCAATCGCTAAGCAAACTTTACCCTCACATACTCAAATCCCAAATAAATGACGAGAACCAGGAATGTTGACCCAACGAAGAGAGGGGGCAATGCCTCAGATAGGGACATACTCTCAACCCTCTTCGCTGGTTCTTCACGTATATCGGGTACTAGCACCCAATTCCAGTTACTATGTTCACGATGTTCTTGTCCATCATAGACAGGTAGTCATCCGTATTGTCACTGGGACGCATCTCCATTGTGTACAAGATTTGCACTTCCACACCAGTCTCCTCAACAATACTCTGAACAGCAGAGGGATCGGTAAACTCCTCAACGAATAGTACAGTGATTCCTTCTTCCTTGATTTTCTCGACGACCTCAGCGATTTCTGCTGGGGAGGGCTCGCCCTCTGGATCAAGTCCATGGACACTCACTACATCGATGTCGTACCTGACTGACATATACGAATATGCGTTGTGATTAGCAACAATCGTCTTGGCGGATCCACCCGTGACACAGGTTCCCTGATCTCCCAACGCCACTTCAAAGCGATCGTGAAGCTGGGTGAGTTGTTCCGAGTATACCTCAGTATTCTCTGCGAATACTTCAGTTCCCTCTGGGAATGTCATTGTTAGCTTGTCCTGTACTAGTTTGAGTTGTTCGTTGAACGAAAGCGGGTCAAGCCAGCTATGTGGGTCGTAGTCGAACTCTTCCTCTCCCTCATCAGCTTCAATCCCATCGCTGTGGTCTTCATCGCCATGGTCTCCCTCCTCGTCTGAGTGGTCGTCATGGTCTCCCTCCTCGTCTGAGTGGTCGTCATGTTCATCGCCGTGGTCGTCATGGTCATCGTGGCCCCCCTCTCCCATTATGACATAGAATTCTATGTCGCTAGGCATAGCGAATCCGTAGTCGCCTTCTTCCTCGATATGGATGATTACTGCTCCTACATCATGGTGATCTTCATCGCCGTGGTCGTCGTCATCATCTTCTGAGTGGTCACCATGGCCTGACATCGTCTGCATGCCACCATCGCCGTCGTGGTCGTCATCGCCGTGGTCGTCATCACTAGGACCACTGTCAGCAGCTGTCCACATCAAACCGGCAGCATCGCAGTCTTCTTCAGTAGTGATCGTACTATCGACGGCATGTATGTTCATGTCATAGCAGACCATGTCATGGTGGTCATCATGGCCAGCTTCTTCCATAAGGCTCCATGGGAATCCGCCGCATCCGGTCGCTAAATTGCTAGCGTCAGCGCTCTCGGCCGACAGAGCGTCTGCCTCTGTATCAGCACCGAAGGTGGACTGGCAGTAGTACAGCTCTTCCATTTCCCATGTCCAGTCGTACTTCGACCAGAGGCCGGGACTAAACTCATCATCCTCACTGTTCTGGGCTACGGCCCACATGTCATGATTGTCATAGTGTGTGATAGTGTTTTCATTCCATGAATCTGAGTCAATGGAGTGTTCTGTTCCCCACTCATCCATCCAGTTTCCAGCTATATGTATAGGGAAAGAGAGAGAGTGAGCAACTCGGTCCGCATGGATTTCTGGGAGATCATGGTCTTCATGGCCCATCCACACATGGCCCGCGGCCTCGCAGTCCTCCTCTGTCGACTCGTAGTTCTCGTGGGTGTCGGTGTTGTGGCACATTTCGTCCTCATGTTCACCATGGTCGTCGTCACCCATCCAAGCATGTCCTGCGGCCTCGCAGTCCTCCTCTGTCGACTCGTAGTTCTCGTGGGTGTCGGTGTTGTGGCACATCTCATCGTCATGCTCCCCCTCCTCGTCTGAGTGGTCGTCATGGTCCCCCTCCTCGTCTGAGTGGTCGTCATGGTCCCCCTCCTCGTCTGAGTGGTCGTCATGGTCATGGTGAGCGTGCCCTCCTAGC
>MDTC01219243.1_pt1 | contig 13944 bp, 16 predicted proteins | sample 811181 | NCBI WGS metagenome assembly MDTC01 (sample SAMN05326644, study PRJNA326480) | marine metagenome | isolation source: seawater | place: Pacific Ocean: North | collected 2011
GTAGGAGGCATTTGCCTCTTGTGTTTTATGCCGGGTTTCGGAGCGAATTTCAGGAAATCGCGCCACGTCTCCCAATGAACTTCCCTTTCTTACAGTTGGGGCATGGCTTCTCGCCGAGATCCCAAGTGTCAGTAATTTGTTCAGCCTTGCACTTCGGGCAGGCTGAAATTGGATCCCTAGAGTCCACCATGAATTCTTTTCCGCAAGAAAGGCACAGATGCGGCGAGTCGTTCCCAATGCAGCGAGCTAAGGCTTCATGGTTGGGATGATAGGCATATATTTTTCTGTCCACAGGCCTGCCCTCTAAATCAATGGACTTCTCGATGTAATACGGATTGCCGTCATCCCAAGATTCAACGGTATGCCCGCACCCATTGCAGATAAAGATCGTTTGCTGTGCCATAGTTGAATGATAGGTCTCCGCCGAGTTATGGGGGGGAGCTAATTCTGGGCCGCAGTCTGCGAGATGTGATCGCCGAACCTAGCCGTCTTCTTTCAAGGCGTCTAAGTCGGCCTTCATGCCGTCCAACATCTTTTTGGCACGGGGATTTTTGCCGTATGCTTCCAGGTAGGCGTCATAGCCTTTTTGGAACATGGCGGAATCCTTGCGCTTTTTGGAAACATTTAAAACAGCGGACCAGAAAGATCGGTTGAACTTAGAGGGGAACTTCCCTTCGTTGGCCATTTCGTACAAAAGGATTTCTGTATCGGGCCAAGCTTCCTTGTCTCGACGCGTTGTGCGTATCAGCGTATCGATTTCAAGGTCTAAAAGGAGGGCGTCAATCTCTCCGACTTGGACTTTCCATTCTTTGGCACCTTTCCTGGGCTTCTTCAAAGCTTCGCGCCGACCCTTGGCGTCCTCGAAGTTGGCCGCACCCATTTGAAGTTCTAGCAACAAAAGGCGGCACTCCAAGCCCGGAACACCTTTTGCAACCTTCTTGCGTAGGCTCAGCAAGTCATTTGCAGCACTTGCACCAGCTTTGAAAGCGTCCATGTCTCGACCGGTCGGCTTTCCAATTTTGTTGCCGTCGCCGTCGAGGTAGATGAGATAGGGGAATCCAGTGCCGCCATAGTCGCGCAGCAAGGCATCGTTTTCACGATCCGGAATCCGGGTCATCACACTCAGGAAAGGCACCACATCGTTTTGGGCCCAAGATTTAAAATCGTCTGTGGAGAGTGAACCACCCTCCAATGATTTACAAGGTGGTCATGGTGAATAGGATCGCGTGAAGTAAGCGAACACAACTTTGTTCTCCCTCTTCGCGCGAGCCAAAGCAGCAGTTAAATCTTCGCTCCAACCGCCGTGGGCAACCCAGGATTCGGCGATTTTTGCTTCGTACTTGGCGACAAGGTCATCGTCCTGTGCCGCCAACGGAGCGGCCGACAGAATTCCCACCACCAAAAAGGCTGAAATGAGGCTAGCTTTCATGCCGGCATCCTAGCACGGAAGGGACGCTCGTGGGCTTTGCTTTTCGCCCTGATAGCGGATTTTCTTGAGCTTGGATGTGTGGTCGCGGCCCCCTCTCTTCGCTATTCTTTTTGGCATGACTGCCACCACCGTCTGGTTTAATCCGAATTGTTCCAAATGCAGAGCTGTGCGAGAAATTCTCACCGAGAGAGGTGTAGAAGCCGATTATCGCCACTATTTGGAGACTCCTCCGACTTTGGAAGAACTTGCACGAGTCTTGGAGGGGATGGATGGGACAGCGCAGAACATCCTTCGCTCGAAGGAGGCCGCTTATGGCGAGCTTGGGCTGGCAGAAGCTACCGATGGCGAGTGCCTGCAGGCTTTGACTGCACATCCGGAGCTTTTGAATCGCCCTATTTTGGAGCATGAGGGGAAGTCCATTGTGGCGCGGCCTGCTGAACTCGCTCTCGATCTGCTTTAGGGGCGGATTCTTCTGGAACAGAGGCTAATCTAGACAGCATGGCTGAATCGATAGACCTTCATAAAAAGCTAGAGACCATTCGTCAATTTTGGCATCCAAAAATCATTGGCGAAGCGAATGGTCAGTACATCAAGCTTGCGCGGTGCGAAGGAGAACTTGAATGGCATCGCCACCAGGAAGAAGACGAGGTCTTTTTGTGTTTGGAGGGTCAATTGAGACTCGAAATGCGAGACGAGGAAGTAGTTCTGAATCCTGGAGAATTGTTTGTGGTCCCGCGCGGCGTGGAACATAAACCTCATGCGCAACCCAATACTTCCGTTCTTCTGGTCGAGCCGAAAAGTACTCAGCATCTCGGTGAACTTGAAAGTCCAAGAGCCGTAAATATTGAGGAGCAGATGGAGTGACCGGCCCAACGGAGTCGATGCAAAGGGTCTGGGCCTCGCTTTGGATTGGCCTTTTGGGAGTGTCTACTGGGGCAGTTTTGGTCAAGCTGGCAGGCTCGGAAGCCCATCACCTGACGATTGCTTCCTGGAGATGCTTGGTCGCCGCCGCCATCCTTTTTTTGATTGCCCCTTTTCAGATTGTTCGCTCCTGGAAAAGTTTTGAAAGGCGAACGGTTGCGAAGTTAATGATTGGAGGTGCACTTTTAGCAGTTCATTTTGGAAGCTGGATTGCATCCCTCCAGTACACCTCCGTAGTGAGCAGCCTGGCCCTTGTTACGACCACACCTCTTTGGGCTGCGATTTTCTCCCATTTTCTTCTTCGTGAGTCTGCAACAAAACGTCAGATTCAAGGAATATTGATTGCAGCCTTGGGGTTAGGTTTCTTTGTCCTTAGCCAATCGTCTGCAACAGTAGGAAGTCGGCCTCTCCTGGGGAATGCCCTCGCACTTCTTGGAGCCATATCGTTCAGTTTGTATTTGATTACAAGTCGTTCTCTTCAAAAGACTCTTCCTGTCATCCCTTTCCTTTCCTCTGTCTATGGAGTTGCTGGGGTGCTTCTATTGAGTGTGGTGCTTCTGACCCAAGAGAGCTTCCTCGGCTTTTCCTCTATGACATATCTTTGGCTTTTACTGTGCGGAATTCTTCCCCAACTCATTGGGCATTCTGGTTATAACTTTGCTCTCCGTCGGCTCTCACCCCCAACAGTTTCGATTGCACTGATTGGCGAGCCCGTTCTGGGTTCGATATTTGCCTGGGCTGTATTAGGGGAAGGGGCTACCTCGGGCGAAATTTTCGGAGGCTGCATTATTCTTTATGGAATCTTTTATGCGTCCAGGAAGCCACACTTTCAATAGGAAGGTAAATAAGAGAGTAGGCTCCAGAGTTTGTTCACTTTAGTTCGCTAGATTTTTCTGCGGGCACCCAGGTGAAGCTCGTTTTCTTGGATCACTGACTTGACTAATATGTTGGCATCGCTCGGTCTACATCTCTCTGCCAAGCTGCGATGCCACCCGTTAAGTTCCTGACATCGCGGTGACCAAGTTGGGAGAGAGCAAGACAAACCTGCGCACTTCGTACACCGTGGTGACAGTAAACAATGGTGAGCTCTGCATTGCCTGCCTCTTCCTCTAGCCACGTATTTGCCGAGGACAAAGGGCGGAAAATCCCGCCTGGAATCCGGCATATATCCCACTCTTCAAGCTCCCTAACATCAAGAATGCGAAGGCCTCGATTAAGGAGGGCCTTTTCCTTGAGTTCTTTTGGGGAGATGGGTTCGATTTCCGGGGAATGGTTTTCTTCCACGGAGAGAGGATATCGTTTTCCAATGAGTGCATCTCTTCTAGAATCTCCTAGTGTTGATTCTCCTTTCTCCCACAAAAAAATTAGGTACAGAGCATCCTGCTGGACTGCCGTGCACAGGGCCAAGCTTTAAGAAGGAGGCAAATCGCCTTGTCCGAGGATTACGTCAGCTTTCGTCCACTCAGTTGGGATCCTTGATGAACTTAAGCGATTCTCTAGAAAAGCTAACCTATGATCGGCTTCAATCTTGGTCACCCAATCCAAAAATTGGTCAAGCAGTTCCGAGTCTATTTGCATATCAAGGCGAAGTGTTCTCAAAGATGAACCCAGCGGACTTTTCGGAATCCGAGTTTGATTTCTCGCAGAAACACCTAAGGATTGTCTCTGGACTTTATGGGCTGTTGCGTCCTTTAGACTCCATCATGCCTTATCGGCTTGAAATGGGCCTCCCATGGTCTTGCGGAAAGGGGAATAGCTTGTACGAGTTTTGGGGTGAAAGAATCGCCAATGCGGTAAATAGCCAGCTTGCATGTCAAGGAGATGACATTGTTGTCAATCTTGCATCCAATGAATACATCAAGGCTGTGCAACCGAATAAGATTGCTGGCCAGATTCTGACACCCATCTTTAAGGAAAAGAAAGGTGAGAAATTCCGAGTTGTGAGTTTTTGCGCGAAACGCGCGCGGGGACTAATGAGCCGCTTTATTATTAAAAATAAAGCGAAAGTGCCAGAAGAGCTCAAAGGCTTTCGGGAAGATGGCTATCGATTTCAGCCTAAGCTCTCTTCAGAAAAAGATTGGGTTTTTACGCGGCCGACCCCTTAGCCACTCTTCTTTGCGCCACGCAGTTTGATTTTTTTTCTCGTTCAAAACGAGCGAATGCAGCATCTACAAGGAGTTGGGTGAAGCCTTCATGGCCAGCAGGGTCGTTGGCCAGAATGAAGTCGGCGCTACCAGCCGCATCCTCGGGGTAATAGATTCCGCAGTTGGCGTTAATCTCCAACATGTAGGGCGTCCCATCTTCTGCAATGCGGATATCGCAACGGGCAAAGCCAGCTCCGTTTAGCTCACGAAAAAGATCAGCGGACTCTTTGCGCAATCGTGCGGCAAGGACAGGATCTTTGACTGGAGTTGTGCTTAGGCCTCGAAATTCTTTTTCGTCCCACTTTAGAGCCTCATGCTTGAAAGTATCGCCCTTAGGGAATTGGTATTGAATGGGAGTAAATGTAATAGGAGAATCGGGGTCTTGCGGATTCTCGGCGACAAGAACAGTGCACTCATCCCCCTCGATGAACTCCTCGACAAGGGCGGCGCCGTGCTTTGAAATGATTTTATTTACTTGTCGCCACAGGCCCGCTTCGGTTGTGACTTTGGAATGACGACTCAAATCCACGCTTGCGTAGCTACTGTAGTGTTTGACGAAAAGTGGGAATTTCAGTTTGCTTAAAACCTTGTCCAAGCTTTCTTCCTCGCCGACTCGCACCGATGCAGGAGTGTGGATGCCAAGCTTTCGACAAACTCGCTTGGTCTTTTCGCGCGAGGGCTCCCAGAACTCTGCATTAGCGCCTGTATAGGGGACTCCAAGCCGGTCAAGAGTTTCGACTACTTCTACGCCGGGATTGTCTTCTTCGCATGCGGAACCATCGCAAAGGTTGAAAAAAAGGTCGAAGCCGTCTTGAACAAGGGACTCAACTTCTTGAACAGAGGTTTCTTTGTCTTCGATGTACCCCAAATGCCATTCAACATCAGGGAGGAAGGGGCGAGGGTCGCAGGGCCAGTCGTCTTTAGGGAAATCCTCAGAGTCAATGGCTTGATTTGTTAGGAGGCAAACGCGCACAATCCTATTTTAGCAAAATAGATTACAATGCAAAGCATGAAGTCCCCTCTCATCTTCGCTCTACTTTTGTTTTCTTCCCCCATGCTTGCGCAGACAGAACTGCTTCATGTGGAGAGTCCAGGTGGGAAAATTGAATTTGGTCGCAACTGTGTTGGCGTTGACGATCAAAATGGGGATAACATCCCCGACTTTTTAGTGGGTGCGAATAAAGATAAATCGATTGGCATTCAAACGGGTGCGGTTCGGCTCTATTCTGGTGTTGACGCAAGTCTGTTGCACACTTTTTACGGTGAAGATGAGTGGGATCAGCTCGGTAGTTCCATGGGGAACTTTGGCGACCTTAATGGAGACGGGATAACTGACTTCGGGATTGCTGCAAGCGGAGATGACGACAACGGCGATGGCTGCGGAAGTGTTCGGGTGGTTGCCGGTGGGACTTTCCAAACTCTTTTCACTCTGTACGGGTCTTCCGCGAACGACCGTTTTGGCTCCACAATGGCCTCATTGGGTGATATCAGCGGCGATGGTGTTCCGGACTTTATTATTGGAAGTCGCGATTCAAGTTCTTCTGCAAGTTATGCTGGTGCTGCGCAAGTTCACGCCTCCGACGGGGCACTCCTTTTTCGAGTTGAAGGCCCTAACGCCGGAGACTTCTTCGGGAAGCGCGTCGCAGCTGCGGGTGACATAACCGGAGATGGTGTCCCCGATTTCTTTGTTGGTGCAAACAGATTTGATGGTGCAGCAGGGCTTAACACTGGGGCAGTCTTTCTTTTCTCTGGTTCTGACGCATCGTTGGTATTCAGGATTGAGGGCGAAGTTGCTGGCGACAAGATGGGAGGGAATATTTCTGGCGGCCATGACTTGAACGGTGATGGCGAACCAGACTTTTTGGTTTACGCTCCCGCGGATGGCCCTTTTGGAATTCAGAGCGGGCGAGTGAATGCATATTCTTCTACTGGCACGAAGTTGTTCTCTCTTTACGGCGAATCGTCAAACGAACGGTTTGGGGATGGGCTTAGTTTTGTTGAAGACATCAACGGCGATGGAGTTTCGGACATAGCAATTGGTTCTCCAAGGTCGGACATCGCTGGCACGGATAATGGCGCGATTCGTTTTTTCTCGGGTGCAACCCAGGAACTTCTTTTCTCCCACACCGGCACATCATTGGGTGCGGAACAAGGCATCAATGTCTTGCCCATCGGTGATATTAATGCCGATGGTTTGCCCGAATTCATCTCCGGTGCACCGCTCGCCGATTCAGCCTTGGGCTATGATGCGGGCCGAGTCATTATTTTTTCCGTGGGGAATCATGGGCCATCAATCTGGACGGAGTCCCTCATCGCGGGAACCACGGCTTCTCTGAAATTGCGCAATGCCACTCCAGGCTCCGTCATATTCGGGTGGTCCCTCGCTGGTGGCGGGCCGATTTCTTCACCTTGGGGAACGGCATCACTTTCGATGCCCGTTCGGGATGCCTCTGCTCAGGCAGACGCAAGTGGATATGCTTCCATTTCAAACGCAATCCCTTCCAGCCTTTCCGGCCTTTCGGTTTGGTTCCAGGCAGTTGATTTGGGGACAGGCACCTTGAGCAATGGTCTTGCCCAAATAGTGCAATAGGCCTTCTTGAGGAAGTTTTGCGAACCTCTCAAACTCTACCTGCCCTTAAATTAGGGTTTGATCTGAATCGGAATTGGATTCGACGCGAAATCGATGGGGTTCAATGTGACAAAACAGAAGTGCGCCGTTTTTCCAATTAACGAAGAGGGGATTGGACCCATCGTGTCAATTTTCGCCGAAGCAAAACCATTCGCGTCTAATGTGCCGCGGAACGATTGGAATCCCGGTCCGTTTGTCTTCTGCATGACAAATTGAGTGAAGGCGTCATTGTTTAGAGGGGCAACAATGCCACCCGGCAGAGTTGTACCTGGACTCGTTCCGCTGAAGCCTCCAACAATCCAATAATCTCGATTTCCGCGATCCGATCCCGCAACAATGTCAAGCTCGAGAGTGTCGCCAGTGGAGGCCGTAAGCACCCCATTGCCGGGCCACAGCCACTTCTGGTAACGGCGCACCTTGAAGATTGAAGAGCTTCCCTGGGGCTGAATGTCCCAAACAACATTCCCAGCGGGATCGACTTCAATGAGGCGGCCATCTTGACCGCAGCAAATAAGAGTATTCCCATTGGGCTGCCGCTCACATCCGGAAATGGCTGACGAATACATATTTGAAGGAGGTGAGTCTGTCCAAGTCCAGTGCGATGTTGTGGGGCCAAATGGGCTAGTTGCAGGGACGGCGTAGTTTCCTTGTGCGTCAACTGCTGGGACAAGTTCTTCAATGGAGGAGTAGCGGCCACTGGGTCGACTATTCCCATTGTTGTATAGGAGGATATTGCTTTCTCCTGGATACCCATCAGGAATCCAGTTCGCATCATGCTGGCCAAATAGGAGGCGATCGGAAGAAGTCCCTCGGTCGTAGCACTCGGGATTGCCCCAACGGTAAAGAATGTCACCACCTTTTCCGTAACGCCCACCGGAGTGTCCTGCCGCTTCTGCCGTTGTCGTGGAATGGTCAATAACCCAAATTTCACTCCACTCTCGACTACTAATTAATATTTGGTCAAGTGCGGGGTTGTAGGCCACGGAGTTCAGATGAATCCAGTCACCGCGATTTACGGTCCGTGCTGGATAATTCATGCTTAGTAACTCGGGATGGTCTGCGACCACGCCATGACTGGGAAGGCTTGAGTCGTAATCTTGGACAACATGGTCCCAGATTCGCCATTGCCAAACGATGTTGCCTGTTCCTCGCTCAATTTCAATCACTCGATCGGACCAGAAGTCTTGGCCTTGAAGATAAGAAGGATTTCGACCCGCGGCAATGGCCGAACTTCGCCCGACATTCTCCCAGGCTAAGGCCAGAATGTTTCCATTTGGGAGGATTGCTAAATCGTGATGGAGATGCTCCGTTGTATTTGCGAGTTGGAAGTCCCATAGGATTTGCCCATCCCAGTCAAATTCGCGTAGGCCGCCACCACTTCCCCCTAGTGCGGCTCCGGGAAAACCAGAAATTTTGTAGAGGCGAAGAAGATTTCCCTCTGGAGAGAGATAGTTTGCGAGACCTGGGTTGGCCTGCCCTTGCCAACTATGCATATTGTTTCCTTGGATATCAATTAGGTGCGACTCTTTTGAGTTTGAAAGCGAATAAAGAGTCATGCCGTCTTGAGGGACGTACTGGGGGAAAGCTGCGAGGATGAGGGGAAGAAGCATGTCAGCTAGTCTTTATGAGTACACTTTTCGCAAGAGGTGGTTCTGGGAAGATGGATTATTAAGCAGAGGGAGGCCGCGCGAAGCCTTTTCGCCCATTCTTAGGGAACCACAATCGAGTTAACGAGGCTAAAGGATCCCGAAGGTCCTCTCGAGGCAAGTGCTTGAAACCAAATCGTGCGTCCCGACCAAGCTGGGTCGAGCGGCAGGCTCAGGCTTTTCCATCCACTTGCGTCAAGCTTGGCATCGTGAAGAATAGAAAGAGCAGACAAATCGAGTCCAAGTTCGCCATAAATAGTAGAGAGGCTCCCCGTTGAGGAAGATCCTGCAATCCTTAGGCGTGAAGAAGGCATGGAAAAACTGCCAAGTAGAACAGCGCCCGAGTTGGTGGGGTCGACCAGCGACCAAAATGGGGTGTCCTTTGCCGAGGCTTCAAAGGAAATATGTTCGGTTGTCTCGATTTCGCGAAAGGAATTTTCTTGGCCCTTAATTTCGGCGAGCAAAAAGCTAGTCAGCAGTCTGCGGTGCGCTAAATGCTGGAATTCATAAGAAAGAGAACCAAATCCCCATAGTAGATGCACATCAGGGTCTGTAGACCCAAAGTGATCGCCACCTTGAATAAGGGCCCAAACTTTTCGGTTTGCACTACTTGCTTGTTCGTACCAAGGGCGAACAATAGCGCTCCAATTATTTGTCAAATCCTGGTCGCCCGCAATGACAAGCGCACTTCCGGAGTAGTTGTCAAATGAGGCAAATCCATTTTGAGAGTTTCCAACAAGCGTCCCCTTGTAGGGCTCAAACATGACAACTGACTCGACGCGTGGCTCATCTTGCACTAAAAAAGAAAGTGCGCCACCGCCCATTGAGTGGCCGAAGGCACTCCACGCCAAATTGTTTGTCATGCCAGAGAGCCATGACGCGGTCTCCTGGGATTCGTCTTCCACCCACTGCATCAGAGCGCGAGTGTCTTTGGCTTGCCGCTGCATTTTGACGAATAGCGCACCTGTTTCGGTGTCATTCGACATAACCACAAAGCCCCAGCTTGCGAGATGGCTGCAAACATCGTCGTAATCACTCGCGGGCTCTATCCATCCATGCATGAAGCCAACAAGAGGGAAAGGGCCCTGGGAGGGGTCTGCGACTGCACCTTGCCCTTCAGTGGTAGCTGGATAGTAAATCCGGCCATAAACTTGTCCACGGTTGTAATGTGGATCATTAAAGTCGACATCACGCCAGCCGACTAAATATGGACCATCTGCACCTACATCCTGTGCGTGGAGAGGAGAAGTCGCGAGAGTTAGGGCGAAAATGAGGGTTCGACTGAGTCGCATTTTGAACCTCCACCTTAACCGGAAAGAGGATTTCTCGCAATTTGGATTCAATCAGTGCCGATGTCGTTTTGGCGAGGGTCTGCCTCAAACCCTTTCGGGTACACGGTCATCTTGGAAATTACACGGTGCATCCAAAACAAGGCGACAGATGCGATAAGAAACATGAACATCCAGCAACTTGTCCAAAGGCCGGTCCACTCGAGCAAGTATCCAAAAATAATTGGGCAAACAAATCCGCCAAGGCCACCAATGACGCCGACCATCCCGCCAACAACTCCAACCTGGTTGGGATAGTATTCAGGGATATGTTTGTAAACGGCAGCTTTTCCGATTCCCCAAATGCTGCCCAGGGCAATGACAAGGACTGCAAAAATCCAAATATTTGCCTGGAAGTAAATCCGTGTAATCCCTTTGGCCAGAAGTTCGCGACGCTTTACGGTTTGTCCAACAGTGACCGTAGCTTTATGCCATGTGTCTTTTGAGGGGAGAACCAAAGTCTGATTGTCCTCCACCATCTTGGTTGGCTTTGGGTCAATCTCGTAAACGCGGTCGCTTACTTTGATGGAAGTGGCGGTGATTTCTTGGACAACACCGTCAGCCTGAGCGGATATTCCGCGACCAGGGGAAACGATTTCCATTTTTGGAATTGTCACCATAAGGCTGACAAAAATAGAAGCCCCAAGAACCCAGTACATTACAGAACGGGCCCCCAGCTTGTCAGAAAGCCAGCCGCCGAGTGCTCGGATAACGCCAGAAGGAAAGCTAAAGAATGCCGCCAGCATTCCCGCTGTAACTAGGGTGACGTTGTACACATTGACGAAGTAGGGAACGAGCCACTGTGAAAATGCGACAAAACAACCAAAGACAAGAAAGTAGTAAAGGCCAAATCGCCAGACTCGCATTTCTTTCAGGGGCTGTAAAAGTTCAGGAAGCGTTTTATTTTGTGCGGCGGGCTTTTTATTTTTAGCAAAGAGGAGAAAAAATAAGCCCATTGCCACCATCAGGCCTGCGTAATAAAGAGGCAGGGTGCGCCAGCCTTCGATGTTGTCACCGTTATGGGTCAGCTTGTTAAGGATGGATGGCGCAAACAAAGTAGTTGCCGCGGCGCCGGCGTTGCCAGCCCCAAAAATCCCCAACGCGGTGCCCTGGTTTTTCCTCGGATACCAGGCAGATGTGAATGCGATTCCAATTGAAAAGGAGACGCCTGTCATGCCGAACCCAAAACTACACAAGGCGAAACCTAGAAAGGAGTCAGCATGCGACAGTAGGTAAAGTGGGATGGATGAAAGAAAGAGCAAGCTGGCGAAAACGGGCTTCCCTCCAAACTTATCAGTCAGGATTCCGGCTGGAAGGCGGAAGATAGAGCCCGTTAAAACTGGAATTCCAAGAAGCCAGCCAATCTCGATAGGTCCCCAGTCGAAGACTTGATTGCTTGAGAGCCAGGTGACAAGAACGCCATTGAGCATCCATGTAGCAAAGCAAGTCGTGAATGCCAGGGTGTTGACAGCGAGAATCTTGTGCGAGGCAGCAGTGGCGCGGTTTTCCATGGTCAAGGAGGTTTCCTAGAAATTAGGGGCGGCAGTTTAAGAGTTTCCGAACTGTCTTTCTAGAGCTAGATTAGACTGAGCCAATGTTCCTCTCAGCGCTCCTCCTTGCAGTTCCCCAGGCTCAGCACATGGTTCACTCAGTTTCAGATATCAGCCAGGAATTTAGTTTCTACATGGATGGTCGGTTTGCTAGGCAATACCTTGACGGCTATGGTCGCGATGTTCGAAACTGGGGCAGTTTGTCGAAGCTCGACCTGTCTAATGCGAACCTATTGCTGCTGACTGAAGGCGATTCGCGGATTCCATATTCCGATGGTGCGATAGACAACGTGAATTGTTTTTTGCAGGAAGGGGGCACGGTTTTGATGATGTTGAAACCCGTTGTTCAAAAAGGGAAAGAATTTTCTTTTAACAAATCTCCAGGCTCTGTTCTCGCGAAAAAATATGGCGCAAGGATGGCGGATGTTCTCCACCTGGACCAACAACATGTATGGACGATTAAGCATGACGACAAATTGGATAATCCTCTGCTTGCTTGGCGAAAAGTAGGAGAGGGTAATTTTCTTGTCGGTAGTCGAAAACTCTTCGGTCACCGCCCAGATGCGTCGGACCCCATCAACGCCGAATGGATCACTCCACTTCTTTTAAAATTAACGAAAGACAAAAAAGTAGACCCGAAGACAGCCTTCAAGGGGCCGTGGGCAGAGCATGAGATGAGACTGGGGCCATTGGTCGTGGAGTACCATGATGGAACTGAACCCTTTGCTCGTGCGATTGGTGAGGAATATCAAAAAATTCGGCCTCACCTCGTAGAAGTGACCGGAGTGGAACCATCGGAAGGGATGATTAAGCGATTGCTGATACTCCCAACCGGCGGCGGTGGTTTTTCAAGCGGAGCACGTATTGCGATTGGGGCGTGGTGGGGGAATTACCCCAAGCAGCGGTACGGAATGGTGGAGCTAATCGGGCATGAAGCAGGGCACTCTTGGGTTTTGCCCCATGCAGAGCCGCTTTGGAATGAACCGATTGCTACTTGGCTTGGTATTCAGGTAGGCAAACGGATGGGAATGCCTAAGGCCGAAGAAACGTTGAACCGCCAGCTAGGCAAAGGCCGCAAGCTCGACCCGGATTTCACCAAAATCAATCCTTTGTCCCAAGATGCCCCCCGCGACCTAATTTGGGGCAAATCCTACTTCGTTTTTGAGGAAATGGAACGCCGCTTCGGGCCCGGTGCCATGGCAAAGTACTTTCGAACCAAGCGTGCTACGGTTTCTGCGACTCATTCTTCTTACACCATGGACGACTGCGTTGCGATATGGAGTCTTGCCACTGGGGAAGACCTTTTCCCCTGGTTTCGGAGCTTGGCTTTTGATGTTCAGGCAGAGCGGACTAAGTTTTATCCCTAAAATCCAACTGAAACAGAAAGCGTAGGGTCCGTGCCGTCAAGTAGAAGAAGGCTCAGGCTCCAGTCATCTATGTAGCGAGTAAGGATTGGATGCAAATTTGTTCCGTCCCACATCACTCGTGTGTTCCACTTGTCGTTGATTTTGTAATTCAAGCCTGCTGGCATTTGCCAGAGATCTCCATTGGGCGCATAACTTGCCGAAAGGTAGGCGCTCCAATCTTTGGCAATGCTCTTCGCCGCGCTCAAGGAGAAGGCCGAGCCACTAGTTTTTGAAGATGGCCATGCCGTGCTTTGCCCAAGAGCAATGGCCGGCCTTGTTTTTGTGGCTTTAAGAATCCTCCAATTCCAAACAGGAGCCCATCTTTCATCTCTTGGCATGTATTCTAATCCTGCCCGAAAAGAAGGAGTCCATTTTCGAACGAGCGAGAATTCAATGGGTGCCCGTGCACTTCCAGTTACGAGTACCCGCCGCATAGACAAACTCCATGGGTGGCTTTGTAATTTTCCTGCGCCCCGAACCGGAGCACCTTCTCCTGGTCATCCTGGTCACATCGGGATAATGGAGAAGTCTTCCTCTACGCCTTCTTGGGCCATCACCGAGGAAAATGAAAACAAAAGATAGAAGAGGAAGATAAGAGGCGTGTAGCGCATGAGAGCATGCATCATAAATATAACCTTCAGTGCCAAAGCTATAAATATAGGCTAAAATCATTTCATGATTTCACTTGCCGCTTTTTCCGCGTTAGCCCTGGCGTTTTCTGCCCAGGCTTTCCGGGACATGGCCGAGAACCCTGTGGTGGCCGTTGCGGCCGGTGCGCCACTCGCCGCGACCACCATACTCGCGGATAGCTCAGACCCCACAATCACCAGTTTTGATCTCGATATGAACGAGGGAAGGCTTGTTATCCACGCCAACGAGCCCATCAACCAC
>MDTC01071691.1_pt1 | contig 13941 bp, 6 predicted proteins | sample 811181 | NCBI WGS metagenome assembly MDTC01 (sample SAMN05326644, study PRJNA326480) | marine metagenome | isolation source: seawater | place: Pacific Ocean: North | collected 2011
GTATAACTGGTTAAGTAGCCACTATCATTTGTAAAATCACTTACGTTAGTTGGTTGTACATAACTTATTGCTCCAGTACTAGAATTATATGAAATATTTCCAGCTCCACTTAGTAATGCTCTTACTCTTGCAGATGTATGATATAGATTACTGCCTTCTGTTAGGTTATCAGTTGTCTTAGTACCAAATCTAGTATCAAAAAGTGAATTTGTAAAATATAAATTTGATGAACCTTCTGTCAGACTATCAGTATCGTGATTTGATAATGATGATACTGTACCAGTTACATTGCCTGTAACGTTACCTGTAACATTTCCTGTTAGATTGCCTATAAAAGTACTTGCTTTTAAATCTGAATATGCAGATATAGTAATGTTTCCATCTGTGGAACCTGTAGCAGTTGTTGACGCAAGGGCAAACTGGTCTTCACTTTCGTCCCATATAATTGCAACATTTGCAAGTGAACCACGTTCTAATATAATACCAATATCAGATGAATTTGTACCTGTTTCATCATTGTTTAGTGCGATAAGTGGATCATTAAATGCAGTAGCATCAGAATTTATGTTACTTACCTGTATCTTCCTAAAACTCATAGTAATACCTTTTTGTCTGCTTTTATGTATTTATGCTCAAGACAAAAAAAGAGCAGGGCGAACCCTGCTCTCTAATTATGTGTTTAGATATTACAATGTAATTGTGCCTTCTAAGATTTCATCAATTTGCTTTTGCATTTTCTTAATGGTTTCACCTTGCTGTGCTATTACATCACTTTGCATGCCTAATGTTTTGTGAGCATCGCTCAAGTTTGCTGTCATCTCATTCATACCTTGAATTAGAAGTCCTACCATGTTACCATAAGCAACACTTAGGTATCCATCTTCATCTGCAACGACTGCTTCTGGTAATACTTTTTGTACATGTTGAGCAATAACACCAGTTTTTCTTCCTAGTACATTACCTTCTCTGTCTTCCATGTCATATGTAAAACCATCTAGTTCATTAATTTTGGCTAATGCATCTGGAATTAGTTCAACATTGCTCTTAAGTCTTTCATCTGAAAATGCTGTGATATCACTATCAGCAACAATACTACCTGAAATATCTAGACCTGACGTTGTAACACGTAGTCTTTCTGTTCCAGCAACAAATATTACTGAGTGAGAATCATTTGACCATGCAATATAGTCGTTTGCATCTCTTCCAAAGTAACCAGTTGAAAGTACGTTACCTGAACCAGCGTTAAGTCCAACACTGTTAATTCCACCTGAACCATCTCTATATGCAATAGTGTTTGCAGAAGCGGCTGTAGTTGCGTTTGATGTTACTGTAAATGTAGCACCTTCTGCACCTGCAGAACCACTTAGACCATTACCTGCTACTGCACCTGCGGCAACATAATTACCTGATGTATGTGTACCAAGTGTAACAGCATCGTTGGCTGGAGTCACAGTAAGTGTTGGGTTACTTGCACCGTTAAAGGATACAGAACCATCTACTGATCCATCAATAGTAAAAGTTCTAGATGTTTTCCATCTTGAAGCTGTACTAGCGTTAGCATCTAGTTCACCTGAACCACCAATGCTTAGGTTAGAACCTGAAGCACTAATTTCAGCACCACCTAGTTTAATTGTTGAACCACTTAGATATAGGTCACGGTATTTTAAATCAGCTGAACCTAAGTCATATGTTTCGTCTGCGGCTGGTAAAATGTGTCCAGCTTTGATTGTTTCTGTACCTGTAGTCCATTGGTCATCAGTTTCGTTCCATAAGAACGACACGTTTGTTGATGTACCACGTTCAATCTCAATACCACCATTTTCACTTGGTGCACCTGTTTCATCACTGTTAAGTGTTAGTGTGCTGTCACCAATGTTAACAACGTTAGAGTTGACTGTTGTGGTTGTACCACTAACTGTTAGGTTTCCGCCGATTGTTGCGTTACCTGTTGTTGTTAATGTAGTAGCCGCCACTGTTGATGCTGAACTAGCACCAATTGCTGTACCATCAATAGCACCACCGTTAATGTCAGCAGTTGTAATAGTTGCTGTACCACCTGATACAGTAATACCACCTGCGGCTGTAATTAGACCATCTGCACTAATTGCACCTGCGGCTGAAATTGTAACACCAGTTGAACCGTAACCACCACCAAGTGTGATTGAGCCGTCTACTACTGCATTACCATCCATGCTTAGATCACCATCAGCACTTAATGTTACACCAGTTGATCCGTAACCACCACCAATGGTTGTTTGTCCACTAATTGTAATTTGTGCTGAAATATCAACATTAGCGTTAATATCAACTGCGTCATCAAAACGAGCAGAATCTTTAAAACGTGCCGCATCTGTAAATTTTACTGGAAAACTTGCATCATCAGCATCAGTTGCCGCACCGTCTGTAGTTTTAAGAGATGCCGCCAAAATAGACACGTTACGTTCTAGGTCAGCAATACGTCTTAGGTTAGATTTACTACCTGTAAAGACGATATCTGTAGCACCTTCGTTACCGGTAAATTCTACGAGAGTACCGGCGTCATTATATTTAAATTTTTTGGTTCTATCTAGTTGCGTTGCACTAGTAGCACCACCTGATCTCAATTTTCTTGCCATTTTCTTTCCCCTATGGTTAAACTAACACGAGCTAGTAACTCTGTTACAGCAACATGTAGGAGGGTTGGCTCCCTCCTACACTTGGTTAGTTATATTATGCGTTGGCGTGCTTTAAGCCAACTACTTCTACTTCGTCGTTTTCGTCTAGGACGCCCTGGACGATTGTTACAGTGCTTCCACTTACACTATATTCGTCTGTTGGACGTAATAGTGTTCTGTTTAGGAAGATCTGGTAAGTCAATGCTGTGGCTAGATCTGTAAATGTTAGATCAATTGTTCCACTTGCGTTGTTAGTTGCTTGTGTAGAACTAATAACCTGGTCCGCACTGTGGAAGTGTACAAAGTCACTTACATCAGCTAAGGAACCATGTAGGTTTGTAGCATGTACGTCAGCAAACTTAGCCGCTGAGCTACCAAGATCATGTGTGTTATCTGCACTTGGAATAATGTCTGAAGCAACATCAGCAGTAAATGTAACAGTATCAGTGGCCGCATCACCTAATGTAATGTTACCCTGAGCAGTAATGTTACCACTTGCTTTAATGTCGCCAACAACATCTAGAGCTACTGTTGGACTTGCTGTACCAACACCAACTCTTCCGTTTGTAACATCAACAACAAGGTCGTTAGTGTTAACAACAAAGTCTGTTGAGTTATCTAAGTTAGCAGATGTAAATGTTGGAACACTTGCCGCACTTTGTGAAATAACAACAGCCTGTGTACCTGTAGGCATTGCACTTTGGAATGTAATGTTTGTTCCAGAAATGTTATATGATCCTGTGCCTGCGCCTGAATCATATACGTCCTGGATAACACCACCAACATAAACACTTGCACTTGCTTCTGTTGATGTAAATCCTAATGCGAATGTAGTTGTAGAACCATCACCATCTAGTGTTACACGGTTTGTAGTTCCGAATACCACTGTTGCTGGATCAACTAGTTCAGTTCCATTAGCACTTGAGTTAACTCTTAGTAGAAAACCTTCTTTACTTGTGAAAGCATTATCTGTTACGTCTGTTAATTCTAGAATACTAAAGAACTTATCACCTGGTTCAAACTTACTTGCACCATTGTTCCATACTAACACCTGTCCTGCTGTTGGAGCCGCTGTCGCAATGTCAACGTCACTTAGAGCATTAATGCTGTGGTTTGCAAGACTGCTAACTGTACCTGTTACATCACCTGTTACATCACCTGTAAGATCGCCTACAAAGCCACCGTTACCTGTAATTGCACCAGTAAATGTTGATGTGCTTGATACTGCTAGTGTGCCACCAACTGTTGCGTTGCCTGAAATTGCCGCTGAAGCGGAGTTCATCGCACCAGTAATAGTGTTGTTACCACCAATAGTAACGTTACCACTAAATGCACCAGTTGTTGCTCCTGTTAGAGCACCACTTGTAAATTGTGCTGATCCATCAGTAAGTACGTTGGCAGTAATTGTTGCGTTTACAGTTACGCCTGTAAATGTAGCCGCGGCTGGTGTATTTGCACCAATTGCACCGTCCACATTACCTGTTACGTTACCTGTTACGTTACCAGTTACGTTACCAGTTACGTTACCTGTAACATCACCAGTTAAATCACCAGTTACGTTACCAGTTACATTACCAGTTAAATCACCAGTAACATCACCTGTTACGTTACCTGTTAGGTTACCAGTTACATCACCTGTTACGTCACCAGTTAGATCACCTTCAAATCCTGCCGCTACAAAAGTTTCAGAACCTACTGTCCACTTATCAGTTGTTTCGTTCCAGATTAGTGTTTTATTTGTTGCTGTACCACGTTCGATTTCAATACCACCGTTTTGTGACGGAGTACCTGTTTCATCGCTGTTTAGTACAATAATGTTATCACCAATGTTTACTGTATTGGAGTTAACTGTTGTTGTAGTACCGTTAACTGTTAAGTCACCAGTAACAATCATATTACCAGATGCTGTTACAGAAGTTGCTGTAAGATCATCTGTGCTTAGTGTACCGTCAACTGTAACGTTGTTAAATTGTACGTCATCACTTGTGCCAATTGCCTGTCCAATAGCGATTGTCATCTTATCAGAAGCCGCTGACATAGTTGTTGTTACACCAGTACCACCTTCAATATCAAGTGTATCTGTTGCAAGGTTAAGTGTATCAGAACCACTATCACCAGTAATATTTAGAACAGAACCAACAGTTTGACTTGATGCAGATGTAATACGACCCTGCTGATCAACTGTAATAATTGGAACTGATGTTGAGCTACCATAAGTTGCTGGAGTAACCGCTGTGTTATCCAATGTTAGAGTTGCTGTATCTGAAGTTACTGCTGAAGTAATACCAGTACCACCTGCAATAGTTAGTGTATCAGTTCCAATATCAATTGTGTCAGAACCACTATCACCTGCTACTGTCATTTGAGTTGTTGGTGAGGTTGTTGTTACTGCTGTAACAAGACCTTTTGAGTTTACAGTTACGACTGGAATTGCTGTACCACTACCATACGCACCTGCTGTAACACCACTGTTTGCTAGTGTTGCTGTAGCACTTACGTTTGCAGAGCCATCAACACTTGTAAATGTACCTGTAACATCACCAGTTAAACTTAGATCACGAGCTGTTGCCCACTTAGTTGCTGTACCTGCGTTTCCTGAAACGTTACCAGTTACATCACCAGTTAGATCACCAGTTACATCACCTGTTACATTACCTGTAACATTACCAGTTAAGTTACCAGTTACGTTACCTGTAATTGTAGATGAAGCAGTAAGTGTAGTTACACTTGCCGCCGCTGGAGTTCCACCACCGAGAATACCATCAACGTTACCTGTTACGTTACCTGTTAAGTTACCTGTTACATTACCAGTTACATTACCTGTTAATGCTGATGTAACACCACCAAATGTAACTGCGTCTGTTGTACCAACAGACTGACCAATTGCTATTGTAACTAGGTCATTAGTTGCATCAATAGATGTTGTAACACCTGTTCCACCTGTAAAGTCAATTGTGTCTGATGCTGTATCAATACCATCAGAACCACTGTCTGCTTGAATGTTTAGTGTAACGCCTGGTGTTGCTGTACTCATGTTTGAGATACGACCGTAACCATCTACTGTAATTACTGGTACTGATGTTGAGCTACCATATGAACCTGCCACACCTGTTACTGTGCTTAGGTCTACAGTTGCCGCTCCGCCTTCTGCTACACCGTTTGTTACAACAATGTTAGAGTTACCAGCGTCTGCAATAGACTGTACATAGTTACCTGTTGTATCTGTACCTAGTGCTACGCTGTCTGCACCAATTGTTAGAGCAACGTTAGAAACGTTTGCACTTCCATCAATGCTGAATGAACCAGTTACATCACCGCCACCAAATGTTACAGTGCGAGCATTTGCCCATGCACTTGCTGTATCTGCATTACCAGTTAAGTCACCAGTTACATCTCCAGTTACATCACCTGTTACGTTACCAGTTAGGTTTCCTGTTACGTTACCTGTTACGTTACCTGTAACGTTACCAGTTAAATCACCAGTTACATCACCAGTAAATGTTGCATCAGTACCGTTTGTTCCTGATTCAAGTACTTTACTTGTTCCGTTTGATGCATAAATGTCACCAGTTAAATCACCAGTAAACATAGCCGAAGCAAGTGAAGCCACGTTTAGGTCTGCCGCCACAAATGATGAACCATCAAATACTTCTGCTGACCAACGGTCGTTTGTTTCGTCCCAAACGAACCTTGCATTGTTTGTGTTACCACGCTCTACTTCAATACCAGCGTCCTCACTAGGAGCACCAGTTACGTCTGCGTTAAGTAGTAAAATATTATCGCCTAACTCAACTGTGTTTGAGTTGACTGTTGTAGTTGTGCCGGAAACTGTTAAGTTACCGCCAATTGTTACGTTTCCTGTTGTATCAACAGTTGTAAAGTTACCTGCGGCCGCTGAGTTGGCGCCGATTATTGCGCCATCAATAGCACCACCATTAACGTCAATTGCCGCGAATGTTGAGGTACCTGATGATGTAATATCACCAGTAACATCACCTGTTAAGTCACCAGTAGCCATACCTGTTGAAGCATTAATAGTAAAGTTGTTATTAATGTTCAGGTCTAAACTTAGTCCTACAGATGTAAAGTTGGCCGCGGCTGGTGTGGTACCACCAATCGTACCATCAACGTTACCTGTAACATTACCTGTTACGTTACCTGTGACATTACCTGTAACATTACCAGTTACATTACCTGTTACATCACCAGTTAAATCTGATGTGACACCGGCAAAAGTTACTGTGTCTGTTGTTGCCACTGCTTGGCCAATACTAATCGCACCAGAGTTTATTGTAACGCCTGTGCCTCCTGAGGCATATGAATCAAATGCTGAATTGTGTCTTGCTGTTGTAAAATACAGATTACTCGAACCTTCAGGTACATTATCAGTAGTACCTGATCCTAGGAGGTTTGAGACTGTAATTTTTGCCAGGGCTGAGCCACTGTTGTCGAAAATCACAAGAGCATCATTTGATAAATCGGCGTTCGCTACTGCTGTTTGCGAACTAATTGCAGTCGCCGCTAACTTTGAGTTTGTAACGGCACTGTTGGCTATCGCAGGGGTTTTAATTTGTCTAAAAGCCATTTTTGATCTCCAAATCAAATATCGATATTTGATTTCCTATATTGAATAGGAAATTACAATAGGATCACACCTATTGCTAACATATTTACCTGTTATTTGAGGGAATTAAGTACTTTTATTATACAGGAAAGTATCTTATATCAATAGAATGTCCACCACTTGGGGCGGCATTAAACTGTAATGTAGTACCTGATATTGAATATTGATTTGGACGTTTTACTGAACCATTTACAATTACAAGAACGCTACTTGTATTGTGTCCTGCATCTATAGTGAAATCAGTAGTGCTACCATCTCCTGTATATAATGAACTTGAGTAAGTTAAATTTAATGCTTGATTAGTAATACTTCCGGCGGCTGGAGAAACTGCTGTCGCATGTGCTGATCTATGTTTTACATATAGTTCTGAGCCAGTATCCATAGCACCATTTGTAGTAATTACTGCACCACTAAGTGTAAAGTTTTCTCCTACACCTGGACGCTGTATTACGCCATCAACATATACATCAATTGATTCAACATCATTAGGAGTTGTTGTTAATGTAAAGTTAATTGTTGTGCCATCACCTGTGAATATTTCATGTGAAGGAATTGTGCCAGTTACTAAACTATCTTCAAATGTAAAGTTACCGTTACCGTCTGTTGTTAGCACTTGATTATTAGTACCGTCTGTTATTCCTAAGTCAGTAAGTGATGCTGGAATATTTGCTGTACTAAAAGTAATTCTTTTGTTTGTTGTGTCTGCTGTGACTGTAATATCACCGTCAGCAACAATATCTAATGTGTCACCACTTACTGCTAATATAGAATCTGGAGTTGGATCTGTTGGACTTGCATAAACATCAAATTGGTTAAATGCACTTGTTTGTGCTCCAATAGTTCCTACACCAAACGTACCAGTATATACTGCACCAGTAATGTAAACACTTTTACCTGTAAAGTTTACACCATTAGGTAAATTATCACCAATAAAATGCAATACACCGGACTGATAATCAAAGAACCATTCGTCATTGTTACCAGAACCGGTTGTAAAGACTTTATTAGAAATACTAATGGCGCCTGCAGGATCACCACTAGTATGAATGTAGACGCTAACCAGATATGTACTACCAAATTCTGGCGGAATCCAGTCTGTTGTTCCTGTTTTCCATGTACGATTTGCTGTGGCTGTTACGTCACTTGTACATTCAACTGGATTAGTACTTCCATACACTGTAACTTCACTTGTACTAGTGCCTGGCAGGGTAGCAGGAATACTACTAGCCTGTTGCCAAACTTTGTCACCTCTTAATAGTAGCGGACTTGCTATAGCTTCGTTAGCGGCAAGTTTATTAGCATTGGTGTCAGTCTTAGAAACACCAAAGCCAACTTTCTTAAACAAGTAATCAAGTTTTTGATCATTGGAAATAGCCATTAGCTTGCTTCTCCAATGCTTATACTGTTAATTGAGTCTCCGCTATCAAGAGCTACTCTTACTAATACTACATTACCTGTAGCGTTGGACATGTTTTCACTACCAAGTGTCATTGTGTACGTATCGTTAATACTTTGATTAAACGGTACAACATCAGCACCTGTGCTTGCACACCCATCACTACCATTACCTCCTCCACCAGTGTTACTGCCTGGAACGCCTGCACCTGCGTATTGTGAGCCAGTGTCCAACCAACCATTTAGGCCACTAGCACTATCAATACCTGTACCAGGTGATGCAATCCACAATCCTGCAATACCTGTTGATGAGTTAATAGCAATGTCAAAGTTTGCAACAACTTGTCTACGAAACGCAAAGGTAAAATACTGTCTACCAGTATCTCCGGATCTGTTTGGACCTGCAGGTAAGAAACCACTTGATAGGTTCGTTGTAAAGTGTTGTAAGAGACCCCACCTTATAGTTGCTTCCCTAGTTCCGCCTACCGAAACTGCGCCTGTAAATGTGTTGTTAGTGTAGAAGTTAGTACTTCCAGTGAATGATGGTGTATCAGTTGTTTCACTTAAGAAATCTGCAATACGTACTCCGTCGTCAGTGAAGTTGCCGTTTCCTAACGAATTCGCTACGGGTATTGCTGTTTCAGATACACCGCTAGGATTTGCTGTGTGTACTTGTACTTTTGTTCCTGCAATTTCTTGATAAGAACTTGTACCTACTACGTTGCTAATCCTAAACCTTAAAGTCTCAACAGTAGAAACTGAACTACTTGTAAGACTTATATCTATATCTCCTAATGCATATGGGTTACTGCTATCCTTACCTGTGTTAGCGTTTGGTACGCCTCCTGTAAGAAATGGTGTAGCACCTTCAATACCTGAATAATTTTCGTATTGTGTACTTACAGCAGATTGTGATCTGCCTTCTGAGTTTGTGCCACTTGCAATCTCAAATATGTTTGAAGAATCTCTGTATGCTTGGCCAATCCAATTATAAACTTCTGCTCCTCCTATTGTTAAAGTAGGACTTCCTGAATTATAATATGGTATGCCAGAAATATATCTATATGTTCCTGCATTGTTTTCTGTAAGAGTTGCACCAGTCAAATCTAATGTTGGTGAAGTTGTTATATCGTCTCTTACAATAGTTACATAGTTTGTATTACCAGTTGTTGAATGCTCTATACGAGCATCATTAACACCTACAGGTAAACCTGATAGTGTTTTTGCAATTCTAGAATCAAACGTTTGATAAAAACCTGTTGGGTATGTAGAACCACTAACTGTATCATTAGCATCTCTCTGATCACTTACTACTAATGCATTATTTGTTCCATTCTCATTTAATGCTGTAGTAAATGATTGTGAACCATCTACAGTACCATTAATATTAACACTTACTGTACCAGACGTACCATCATAAGCATTTCCGGCTGTAGTACTGTCAATAGTACCAGTATTTGCATAGCGTCTTACTGTACTTTGGTTAAGACTAGCACCTGCTGATATGGGATTCGTTACACTATTGTCTGTAAATCCGTGTGCTAATTTTGGTGATATACCTTCAGCACTATCACTAAGTTGTATTGTTTTAGAACTTAATCCTGCCGGAGCCGCCGGCACAGCATTTACCTGAAATACAATACTATCTGTATCTGTTTGTGCAGTAATATCTGGAGTACCATTTGCTGTAAAGTTAAGTGTATAATTACCAGGTGTTACACCTGTAAAATCGTGTGTAATTACTTGATTAATACTACCTGGACTTGATCCATCTTCTGTTACTGTATCGTTTGCACTGCCATCGTTCCAATTATAAACATAATCATCTGCGTTTTGTGTACTGTTTGTAACTTGAACAAGTGCATGGTTTACACCATCATATGTAGTGCCATCATATACATCTAAAGCATTATCACCTGATCTATCACTTACTCTAGTTGCAGTGCCTGAAATTGAGGCACGTACATCTGGTTCAACATGCACTGTAAAACTTGCTGTTGTAAATGGACTATTTGAATGATCTGTTTGTAGTTGTAAATTACCTGTGTAATCTCTTGGGGTGCCATTTGCTTGTTCACTTGCACTTAAACTATATCTGTGAGTAATAGTTCTTCCGTGATCTCCACTTGCATTTGAACCTGCATTTACGAATTGTGTATCGCCATCTCCAAATGTATACAAATAACGATTTCCAAAAGTTCCAAAAGAACCTACTGTAGTTTCTGTATTGTTTGTAAATGTAACTGTTACGCCATTTGAAGATTGTTCATTTATTCCTGATGTAATATCAAGTGCAACTTCTGGGGTATGGTCATCATAAATTTTAAATAAAGCGTCATCATCAGTTGGAGTTGTACCTGGTGTTGCTGTACTATGACTATCAAGTGTTAGTGTAACGGTTCTTTGTACCTCTTGTTCTGTACTAAGAGCAAACGTGTGTGCAATTCGTCCTCCGCCAACACCGCCTGCTACACTATCTGAGCTAATTACATCATCAGATGATCCATCTCCCCATTCCCAAGTATATTGGATAGTTGCACCACTTGTATTTGTAGTTGTATTTTCAAAATAAATTGTATCGCCATCGTCCCATTGAGTTATTGGCGAACCTCCTGTTGGTGAGGAATAAGCCGCAAAACTAACAACAGGTGTTGCTGTAAAGATTGTAACAAAGGCAGTTTTTTCTTTGCTTGCTGTACTACCTGTACCAGCGCCTGAATTATTAAAGGCCTCAACATTTACTGTAAATGGAGAACCTGTATTGGTTGTATATGTATGTGTTGGTGTGCTATCTGTTGTTGCTGTATCTGTTGAACCATCGCCCCAATCAATAGTAAATCTATTTGCGTTACCAACAGCACTAATGTTAAGTGTTACTGCTAAACCAGCACCACCAACTAGTGGTGATCCTGTAAAATCAACCTCCTTAACAAAGGTATTGTTGCGAATATTTTCGATTGTTTCGTTCAGATCATCAATAGCATCTGTTATTGTTGTTCCTGTTGTAAAAGTTTGTAGAGCACCATCTGTTGTAAGACTTCCATCTGTTGGTGTTCCTAGTGTAAGTTGTCCACCTGAACTTGTTGCGTTATCTACATATGATTTTGTTGCCAAATCCTGTGCATCAACAGGATCTGTTGCATTTTTAACAATTTTTGCAGACACGTCAATGTTATTAGATGAACCTGCATCTAATTTTAGATCTGCGTCAGCTTTGATTTTGTCTGAGTTGTGGTTGATATTAATTGGCAACTTTTCACTTCCTTTACAACTTTTTTATAGTCTCTTACTAATGTATTTAGTTAAAATTTAACTTTTGACTATAATGTCACTGACGCCCTATTAACGGCAATGATTGACCAACCGGCTGTATCATCTACATAGAGTAATGTACATGTTTCGCCTGCTGTTGTAAATGTTACTGAAGTGAATCCATTAGGAGTAGCTGGTGTTACTACTACTGGAGCACCTGGTGCTGAAGTTGAAACAAACATCTTAATTTGACCTGCTGTACCATTTGCTAATGACACTGCGGCCGGCGTGCTTGCGTCAATTATATCAACTGACTTTGTTATATCTGCTGTTGCTGTACTGCTAGTTACAAAAGAATTTAAAAATATTTTATCTACGTGTAATTCGTTCCATGAACTTACAGGACTACCTAAATCAAATGAATCTGATGTTGCTGGTAACACATCACTGTTGATATTAGCATTTAATGAAAGACTTCCTCCTGAACTACCAAGTGTAACTACATCACCACCTGCAACAAAAGTGCCTGCTGTATATAGGTTACCACCGACGACTGCACCGCCCTGAATATTAAGGGCCGCATCTGCGGCGGCGTGGTTGGCTGGTAGATTGTTTAAGTCAACATCATCTGAATTATCAATAGTAAGTTTACCAATATTAGTTGTCGAAGTAGTTGCTTTCAATGCTCCTAATAGATGCAATACTCCGCCGTCTGGTTTAATTACTGATGCCATAATAATCTCCAATATATTATAGTATTATTTATGCTTAATCAGCTCATAAAAAAAGGGAGGAAAAATCCTCCCTTTTCTGTGTAAGAGTAATTCTTACTGGAAGCTAAGGTTACCGCTGTTAACGCCAATCTTGCTTAGGTAGTCTGCCGCATTACCAAGGGATGAAGCTTGGTTTGTTAGCTCTACATAGCCATAACGTGTCATAAATGATACTACTGGCTCAAATGTAGCTGGATCTAGTACTGTACCAGAAGACATTAGTGGGATATATGGGCAGTAGAAAGCGGCCGCATCCATCTCACCATCACCTTTGTAACCAACGATGATGTCTGTGCTATCTGAAGCATACTGGTCAACGAACACACGCATTGTACCGTTTAGTGTACCTACGAATTTTGTGTTTGTTGGTGCTTCAAATGGGCCTTCAGTTGTTCTTGCGAACGCTGAAGTTGTAGCACTCTGTAGTACTGTTAGAATTGTTGGGCTAACAACAGCATAGTTACCTGCGCCACGTCTTGTACGTGAAGCGATTAGGTTTGCTGATCTGTTGATTAGAACTGCTAGAGCCGCATGTTCGTCACCAACGAATGTTGCCTGACCTGAAACCGCGCCTTGGTTATATGTATCAGTTGCTGTACCAGCAAGTGTACGTAGGCTTGTTAGGATTTCTTGGTCGATTTCTGCTGTAATCTCTTGAGCTAGTGCCTGCATGATTTCAGCTTCAACGTCTAGTCCGTGCATTGAGTTGGCGTCTTGTGCCGCTTCAAATGTCCAACGTGCAGATAGCTTTCTTGTTTTCGCTTCTACAGTTTGCTTTAGGACTTGGATGCTCATCTTACGGCCAGCTTCTGCTTCTAGAGCAGATGTTGTTGTTGCTGTGCCTGCTGTGGCATCACCTGAGTAACCTTTTGCAATAGCAAATGGTGATAGTGCTTCATCACCTGCGTTTACGCCGCCAGCTGTTTGGCTGTAACGTACACGTAGAGTGTGAATCTGACCTACTGGGCCAGTCATTGGCTGAACACCAACAAGTTCGTTTGCGATAACTGTTGGCATTACACGACGGATTACTGGTAGGATAACTTTATTTAAAGTTGCAATGTTGCCTGCCATTGTGGAACCGCTTGCGGCGGCTTCTTGAAGATACTGTTTTGTATTTTCAAGAGTTGACTCCATTACTGCTTTTTTGTTGCCTTCCAAACCGTCAGTTAGGGCGTCTTTAGTTACGTCCCAATTTTCAAATAATGCTTGTGACATTTTGGTATCTCCTGATTTTAATTAA
>MDTC01135929.1_pt1 | contig 13940 bp, 8 predicted proteins | sample 811181 | NCBI WGS metagenome assembly MDTC01 (sample SAMN05326644, study PRJNA326480) | marine metagenome | isolation source: seawater | place: Pacific Ocean: North | collected 2011
AAAAAAAGGAAGAAGGAAGCGTAGATAGCGGTCTAGGAAAACAATAATAGAGTGTACGCGAGGTCTCAGTTCGAAGCGAATTGATTATTTATTATTACTACTGTTATTTCAAGCGTGTCATCATTTTAAAAATCAATATTTCCGCCGCTCGTATATAAACGTTCAGGCGTCCACGACGTCCCGCTGATACTTTTTGTCGGTACGAGAAACGCACATTTGCGTTTCTCGTTCTTCTCGAATTCTTCTCGAGCTAATCCGACTGTTTTCGCGCGTTCAGTGATGCGTTTTTCGAGAATAGACACGCCCGAGAATGTCTCGAACTCTTTCACGGACCTTTTATGTCCGATGTTAAACTTGTCGCCATCGTATATGATAAGCTTCCCACCGGCTGCGTCTTCCGAAACTGCACCTTCGCACACGATTTGAAAAATACGCCGGCGCGAATATTCGTTCAATCGCGTACGTCGATTGACCGCTTGCGGTGTCCCGTATCCGGCGTCGTAAACGGTCGCGTATAATAAACGACCTTTGCGTCTATCCTCGAGAAACGATTCGCGTCGGTGCCGCGGATCGTGACAGTGTAAAAGCGGTACGTTTGGAGGTGTTCTCGCGTCCCAATTTTTTGTAAATAACTTGATAGACGTGGACACTTCTTCGCCTAAATACAAAAACGGCGTGTGCACATCCGATGGACAGTCTCGAATGAATGCCTCACTGGGACCAAACATAAACAAATTCGAGACGAACGGCGATTTCAACGACCTTTCTGGTTTTGCGTGCAACTTGGACGCGGATAAGTGTGGAAATTGCTTCCCGAACGTGTGCGCGGTGAGCATAGCCGGGGCGTTTCTTTCCTCTTTCGCCGGGAAAATTCTTTTGCCGTACATGAACACGTGGTGATCCGTCTCGTACGTTTCTGGATTCAAAACGGGAGAAACTTCGAGGTCGTATCCCAACGGGTGCGCAGTTAAGACGACGCCGTTCGTGTTTGTGTTCTCTTTCTTGTTATCCTTCTCCGCTTCTTCCAACTCGCGAAGCAACGTCTCGTCCCAATCGGCGTCGAACGCCGTTTTCGCGTCAACGTATAGCACGTGCGATTCACCGCCCCATAATCGATTGGCTAAATGTCTCGAATAACACGGTCCATCCGATGAATCCCAATTCACGTGCGTTTCTCTCACGTTCTTCAACCATTCCTTCTCCTTCTCGTTTTTGACGCCGTCGAAAATAGTGCGCACATTGTGTGCTTTCTTCTCCTTTTCGTCTTCAAACTGTTGCACTTCCAGCTGCACTTTCCTTACGTCGACCATTAGGTACTTCTCTGGATCTTGTTCACCTTTCATTTTAGCCGCTTCTTCCTCCGCTTTTGCGGTTATGCGATTGACCGCGTGGTGCAAGCGACAGACACATCGTTCGTGTTCGCCGGTTATCGAGGAGACTTCAGTGGTCGTTTCTGTTTTGTATTGCCAACAAATGCCGACGAATACTCGCGACGGGTCCTTGGCATTTTCGAATAAAGAGCGAAGGGTGTGCTGGGCTTCTAAATCGCGGTAAACGCTGAGAGAAACGAAGATGGTCTTCTTGGTTGGATCGCACGATTGTATTTTCGTCATCGCGGCGGTTGTCGTATTTTTGAGCGCTTGGTCAAGTTTTTCGCGCATGCTCGCGCATCCAGAATCGTGCCTCCAGAAATCGTTCGCGATGGTTTCGTACGCTTGTTGCGCTTTTAAAAGCTTCTTCTTGGAACCAGCCGCGTCCGGGTGACGCGAGACGATTTGGTTCAAATACGCGTCGCGGACTCTCGATTCGCCCGAGCCGAGTGGGATTTTCAGTTCGTCGTAAGCGCTTTGTAACGATGGATCGTATCCTCTCTTATGTTTGGGAACTTCCGCGAGAAATGGAGCGAACATTGGGTCAGTTTGCCACCACCATAAAGAAGAAGAAGAAGAAGAAGGTGTGTTATTCTCACTTTTCGCCTCGTCCGTGGTCGATTGATTCTGTTGTCGTTCATTGCGTCTACGCGCGAGTGCTTCGAGACTCTTCTTTTGCCTATCTGATTTCGACGAAACCGGTAGCATTTGACGAATCTCCTCATAGTCGTCGTCGTCCTCATTATCACTCGAAGACGACGCATACGCATCCTTATCGTCTTCGCTGTCGCTCTCTTCCATTCCATCGTTCTTGCCCAAGGCAACTTTGGGGAGATTGTACACCGGCGTAAAGCTCGAGGCGTCCGCGAGCGACAAACAACACGAGGAACACGACATCATCTTGATGTTACAAACGTTCCCACACATCCTACACCGCTTAAAGTTAAAATCTTTACTTGGTTTCTTCTTCTCCTTCGTTTGAGCACCAAAACTTGATACATTATTATCAGACTGATCCATCGCTTTCGCCTCCTCGCGTTTAATTTGCGCCAACGTCATCATCTGTTCAATCGCTTCTAATCCCATGCCATCAATCATAGGTTTCTCGTGGAATTCTTCTTCTTCTTCTTCTTCTTCTTCTGCTGCTGCTGTGTTCCTTTCCTCGATTTTTTCCTCCTCGTTATTTTTATCATCTTCGACATCGATATCATCCATCCCTCTCGGCACAGTCGTTGAAATCTCCCATTTCGGCATCGTACCCGGTTGTTGTCCTTCCATTCTCCCTCTCTCCTTTCTCTTCTCTTTCTCTCGTTCGCTAATTGCCAACTTCTTCTCGTACTCTCTCTCTTTTACCGCCAAATCTCGCAATTTCGGATGCACTTCGTCCACGAACGTCGCGTCCAACCGCAACATTTTATCCAACGCCTCTCTGGCGCGCGGGAACTCTCTCATCTTCTCCAAAGCTTCCGCACGTCGAAACAACGCCTTCGGAAACGTCTTTTTCGACAGATCGAAACTTACATCCGCGTGTTCTAACGCCAGTTTCGCTTTGTTCGTTTTCAGAAAACAAGCGGACAAATTCGCGTGAATTTTCGCCTTCTCGTCTTCCTCCGTCGCGTCTCGCAAAGCTCTTTGGAAAAACTCAATCGCGGTATCAAACTTCTTACTCGCAAAAGCCGTTCTCCCGCACTCCACATCGTTCGCCTCCACCTCTTCCGTGCCACCTCTTCCCTTCTCTCTCTTCTCCCTTTCTTTCGTCTCCTCCTCCTCTCGCTTAATCTCGTCGTACGCCGTTTTCATCCTCTCGAACGCCCTTCTCGACGACGCCGACGACTTTGCCCTTCCTGAAGAAGCGTCGGGGTGTAACCGTTTACAATTCTCCAAGAAAACCCGTCTCGCGCGCGCCGCAGAACTCCCTCGAGGTATGCCGAGCGCATCGTACGGGTTGTTGTTGTTGTTGTTGTTGTTGTTGTTTTTTGCAAAAGCGTTCTCCTCCTGTTCCTCCTCCTTCTCGCGTATAGTCGTCGTCGTCATCTCTTCCGCGTGCGATCTGATTTGCGAATGATGATCATGAATGATCTGAAACGTGAAAGTCTTCTGTTGACTTTAACACCGGTGTCTTTTTTATTATTATTCGCAAAAAAGAAAAAAAAAGGCGTTACTCAATTTAGGGTTTGTATATTTAGGGACTCGAAAAGCCCTTTCTTTCGAGACATGTTTATCGTCGTCGTCGTCGGAACGCCACACGTGCGGTGCGGTACCGCACGGACGCGAGACAGACAGAGACAGACGAAAGAGGAGCGCCGTGAAGCAGTCCGCAAAGGAGACGGGAGAAGAGAGAGAGAGAAACACAAATAATGTCTGAGGTTCCGCCGTACGAGGAAGGTCTGCGCTCGGTCATCTCTTCCCATCATCATCGTCGTCGTCCTTTGGCGATGGACGGTGACGACGACGACCCGAAAGCCAGAGCAGAGGAAGACGCGGGAGGAGGAGGAGGAGGAGAAGGAGGAGAAGGAGGAGAAGAAGAAGACGCGCGAGAACAAACGCGACGACGACACCATCCGACGACGAGGAATACCGAAACGACCACCGCGACCATTCCAATCGTTTCGGGAGGAAACGGATGGGACGGCGGCTTGAGAAGAGACACCTCGGGACTCTCCATCGCGTCCTCGCAAGGGAAACGAAGCCGCTCGGATTTGCTCGCGGCGGCGGCGGAAGAGGAGAAGGTCTGCGTGGTGGAGACCGACGACGCGGCGGCGGCGGCGGCGAAGAGCTTGAGGCCGACGAGTACAGCAGAAGCGATGAGAGTCGGAGCGACGAGCGAGGACCTCACCCAAGCGGAGTTTGTGAACGGGTCGAATTCGAATAGTTTAGGCGAAAGTCCGACGACGAGGTTGGGATACTTGAACCAAGCGACGTTTGATTCGAATAAGAGTAAGGGAGGAGTTTCCGGGAGCGGTCATAACAATAATAGTAGCACTACAAACGAAGGGAAACCGCCGAAGCACGCCGGCGGAGACTGTGGGACGCAAACAAACATGTTGGCGGAGAACTCCGCAGTTGCGAGAGTGGCGTTGGATGCTCATGCGGCGAGAGCGCCGAGCCCCGCGGAAGGCATGAACTCAAAGTTATTGAGAGTTCGGTCGATGGTAACGTTGGAAGGGACGTTACCCGACTTATCCGCTATGGGTGGCGATTCGAGCGCCGAGGGCAGTTTAGAAGTGACGGACGACGAAGACACGTTGATGACGGACGAAGAAATGGATGTGCCATGCATCAGACACAATCAACAAGATGTTAAAGAAGTAGATTCACCGATGACGAAATCAAAACAAACGAGCGAAAATGACGGAGGGGCGAATCTGGATAGAAGCGGCCACTCGGACGGTTCCGTGCGATCCGCCGAAGACGGCGTGACGACTGAAGCGACTACTTTGGTTCGCAAACAACCCAAAGCAACTTTGAAGCCGCCAGCGCGTGTTATTTTCGGCGCGCACGAAGTGCAAGGACATAGACCGTACATGGAAGATCGGTACAAAATCATCGAAGATTGGAAATTCGAGTGCGCCGGGAAAATGAGTGAAAACAACTACTATAACAACAACAACAACAACGGACAACAGGAAAGAAAAATCAGCGATAAGCAATACATTGGCGTGTACGATGGACACAACGGCGATTGGGCCGCCTCGTATGCTAAGGAGAAAATGCACACGCACTTGGAAAAATGTTCGTTCATCGCCAACGGCATCGCGCCGGATGCGCCACAACACGAACTTGAACAGTTTGAACTCGGCGTGAAAAATTCCTTAATCCGATCGTTTGTTGATTTAGACGAAGAAATCTTAGATGGTACCAAAGCTTTAAACAGGCGCGATGGTTCCACAGCCTCAGTCGTCTTACGCGTGTCCAACCATCTCTTTGTAGCGCACGCCGGCGATACCCGCATCGTCGTGGGCAAACGCTCTATGGGCCTCCACGACGTCCGCGTCAAAGCGTTAACGGAAGACCACAAACCATCGCTCCCGCGCGAACGCAAACGCGTCTACGACGAAGGCGGCCGCGTTGAATTCTGCGGCTGCTGGCGTGTCATCGCAGAAAACAGAGATCGCAACGTTCGTGCCGCTTTAGCCGTCTCTCGCGCCATCGGCGACATCGATTTCAAGCGTCCGGAAAACAAAGGTGTTACAGCAACACCAGACGTCGATCGGATAACCTTAGACGATGAAATCGAAAATGTCATCGTCGCCACGGACGGATTATGGGACGTCGTCGGCGACCAAGACGCCATTAGACTGTGCCGATCCGTTTTGAGGGGTCGATTCTCGGAGGATGCGTGTCGCGAAGCCGCCGAAGCGTTGACGGAAGAGGCATTGGAGAGAGGCAGCAGTGACAACGTAACCATCGTCGTCGCCTGTTTTCAGCATTAAAAATACAAAAAGAGAAAACATACTAAGAGGGAAAGAAAGCGCATGAGAGGGAGCGAGAGAGAGAGCGAGAGAAATATTTAGATTTTACGACGATTCCAAAGTCGTTATTTATGGTAGAAAAATTAGCACACGTCAGAACAAAGCATAACGAACGTCTGTCGTCGTCGCGCGAGAAACATGCGCGCATCCGCGCGTCTTCTCTCCTCCTCTCTTTCCAAGCGGCGCGCGATCTCTCCCTTTTTCTCAAAAGCGCACTCCTACTACTCCCAAACCGTCGCACATTTGCGGTCAATTGCATCTGAGAAAGAGATATTTCTCGTCGGCACTTCGCACGTTTCGAAACGGAGCGCGCAAGAAACCGAAGACACCATACGATTGATTAAACCAGACGTCATCGCGGTTGAACTGTGCGAAGAAAGATTGGACCAGCTGAAAGAGCAAATGAAAGAAGAAGGAGACGGAAAGAAGGAGAGAGAAAACAAGAGTTTTTTGCGAGATTTCTTTGCAATCGTAAAGAATGTCTCATCACAAAAATCCGACATGGGTGCTCTCGACGCGTGCTTAGCGATTGCATTAAAAGCCTTCTACGCGTCGTTAAAATCGAGCGGGATGGAACCCGGAGAAGAATTTCGAGTGGCGATACGAGAGGCGGCACGGTTGAACGCGAAATTGGTGTTGGCCGATAGAGATGTGAACAAAACGTTGATGGCGTTAAGAAGGAGCGTCTCAGTAGCGGACGTTTTCGGATGGTTCGTACACGGAGAGAAGAAAGGAGGACCATCATTACCTCCAGAGTTTGAGAAAATGGCGCATTCTCCTTGGAAGTCATCGGATATGGAAGACAACATGGAAGCGATGAAGAATAGAAAAGCAGTCGCGCAAATGAAGAAATACATGCAGTTTCAATTTCCAAAGATAATGGCTGCCATGGTACATCAAAGAGACGACGTGATGGCAGAAGCGATTAGAAGGGAGAAAGAAGCTGAAAGAATCGTTATGGTCGTTGGATTAGCGCACGTTGATGGAATCGTGGAGAGGTTATCGGGTGAATACATGGAGGTTATGAGCAGTATTGAGTGATGTCGAGACAACAATTTCAGAGCACGGTGAGAAACGAAAACGTCTTCTTACCTAATACTCTTTGCGTGGGATTCCCGCAACGGTTGTGAACGACGGCGGCAAAATCGTCGAGTAGTTCGCCATCTTTCACCTCTGATTCGGGGAGCTTCCCTGGAAATAACCCGGCTGTCAAACATGCTTGAAGATTACACGTCGGACCTCGATATTCCGCTCTCGACGTGTGCTCTGAAATGACTCTCGTCGGCGATTGGTACCGTTCAATTTTCGCGTCTTCGCATCGACGTTCGCCATTTTCGAAAAGTTCACACGTCGCACCTTTCAAAATAATCGAATATGATGGAAACTTTACAGTTTGTGGAATCAACTTGGGTTCGGCAAATGCTGCCGGTCTGCACACTTCAACTGCTTTTCGCAACGAGTCGCTCAAGTCTCTCAAAAGAAAAGAGGAGCTCAACCATTCGTTGTTGTTGTCCACCCATTCCTGCAAACTGGATTCGACTCTTGAAGACGCATTATCACTGCTGCTCGATAACGACGTCGTTAGTGGTGATCTCGCGAGCTCGGATAAGAGTTGTCCGTCTCCAAAAAGAGCCGAACTATTGGTTGAAAATCTAGAAAATTCTTCGACGATGGATTTGATTTCCGCCAGCGCACGTTCTAAGAAGTTACTCTCGTTAGGTGCAGAACCATCGATAACTTGTCCTGTGATGCACGATATCACGAAGAAGAAAGGAAGTGTGAAGAAAAAATGCTTCTGCTTCATTCTGTGTCGATAAGACTTTTTTATGTAGCTAAAAAAACGCTTAGGCTGATGTGAAAAAGACAACATTGAAGTGACAAGACAAGAGGGCGCGAAAGCAAGAAAAAAAACGCATTTAATGAACGCATGAAAACGTTCCCGAAACCACCACAGAGATGCTTTTGGCCCATAGGTTCGATTAGGGGATGGATAGGACCGACGGGATTCTCCTCGAAATCGACGCCAGAAGAAGTGTTGAAGGATGCCGATCTATCGAATAAACTCGTGATCGTAACTGGAGCGAACAGCGGCATCGGTAAAGAAACAGCCGTTGCGGCTTTTAACCATCGCGCACACGTCATTTTTGCATCGCGAAACGTCAAAGAAGCATCAGAAATTACGAAAGAATTGAATAGAAAGTTGCCAAAAGGTTCAGAACCCCGCGCGTTTGCGTATAAGCTGGATTTGAGTTCTCTGGAAAGCGTGTTTAAGTTTTGTTTGGAAGTAAAAAAAAACTTCAACAGGGTGAACGTTTTAGTGAACAACGCGGGCATCATGGGCGGCGACAAATTCGAGAGAACAGTCGATGGACACGAGCTCCAGTTCCAAGTCAACTATCTCGCGCACGCGATGATTGTACGAGAATTGTTTCCTCTCATGCGTAAAGTTGTCGGCGGCGCTCGCGTCGTGAACGTTTCTAGTCACGTGCACTTCTTCACGTATGCACAAGGCATCGATTTCTCAAAAGTTACTGGTGCCAGCGCGCACGTAAAATCAGATACGGCTAGAAATTACGGTCAATCGAAACTTGCACAGATTATCTTTACCCGAGATATGCAAGCGTTATCGACTGCTTCGAGACGAGCCTTTGAAAGCGACATTTTATTCTTTAGTGTGCACCCAGGCGCTATCGAAACGAAAGGGTCTCTTAAGCACGAAAACGGGTGGAAAGGTAGATTCTTACGAAGATTTTCAAAACCGTTTTTGAAAACGGTAGAGCAAGGCGCATCGACAACCTGCTTTGCCGCGTTCCACAAAGACGCAAAGTTTTTCGCCGGGTATTACTTGGCCGATTGTAATTTTTTCCAAAGCTCGAAACAATCGCGCAACCGCGCCCTGAGAGAACAGTTACGCGAGGTCACCGAAAAGCTCCTTTCGGATTTTACGCATAACATATCGTAATAATGATGCTACCATGGTAGCTAAGGTACCAGGAACACCTGGAACACTATGCTAAATTAGTATTACAACAAACGCAAAACAATAAGTTACATATGAATAATCGTACATCCACCTCTCTTTCTACTTTTTAAGTACTACCACTAACAACGTCTCGTATACACCTCCGTATATCCATACTCTTTCGCAAACGCGTCCACAATCTCCACCTCCAACCGCTCTCTCTTCACCTCTCCACCGACTAATTCCTTCAAACTCGTCACGTCCATCCCTTCTAATCCACATGGCATAATATGTTCCCTAAAAAACTCCAAATCCGTCTCGCTGTTCAGAGCGAACCCGTGACTGGTCACGCCGCCAGAAATCTTCACTCCGACGGCGCCTAATTTTTTCTTCCCAACCCACACTCCGGACATGTCCGACCCGTCGTTCTCGTTCTTCATTTGCCCTTTGGCGTTCGTAATGCCGTGTTTCTTTGCCACTTCAATCATTACGTTTTCTAATTTTTCCACGTATTTTCGTGCACCCAATTTCCTCTCTCTCAAATGGACGATTGGATATACCACAATCTGCCCTGGTCCGTGGTACGTCACGTCTCCACCTCTATCGCTCTTAAAAACGTCGCATTTTAACTCCTTCAACGTCGCTTCGTCCGTTTTGATCGATTTTAGACCGACCTCGGCCCTTTTGCCAACCGTCACCACCGAGGGGTGTTGGAGAATCAAAAGCGTATCCGGTACGAATGCATTTTTCCGCGCGCAATGGATGGCGGTTTGTAAGGATTGCGCTTGGCCGTATGGGACGAGCGATCGAAAGATCCGGACGCCGAGCTTTTTCGTCAAAGTCGTCGTCGTCGTCCCACTGGCCATGGTGACGGTGTGCTTTCTCTTTCGCGGACGCCGTCGATGGAAACCTCCGCGCAAAGCAAAAGCACTCAAAATGGTGGGGAAAAAAGTGGGGAATCCCGAGACCACCAAACAGGAGGACAACACGTCACTCGAAGAGACTTTGCGCGCGCCCCCGGCGAGAGGCGGTGAAGATGTCGTCGGCACTCGCGTCCTCCGCTCGCAAACGCGCGTTTCGTGTCTGGGAGGAGTTCCACGCGTCGCGTGCGTTGCGTTCGTCGTCGTCGTCGGTACAGACGATGAGTAGGTGTTTCTCTTCTCGCGCGGGAGATGATGATGATGCGAAAGGAAAAGATGTAGATGTCGTCATCGTCGGCGGAGGACCAACGGGAGTCGCTTTACATTCCATGCTGTCATCTTTCAACGTTCAAAAATCGGTGGTCGTGGAACGGCACGCGCGCGCGTCGAGACATCCGAAGGCACACTTTATTAACAGACGAACGATGGAGATTTTTAGAGACCAAAATGCGTTCGATTCGATGCACGCGCGAGTGCGCGAGAAGATGTCAAAGGAAAAGAATTGGCGGCACTTTAGGTACGTGACTGGAATATTGGATGAAAATGAAGAATTAGGGTCAGTGGATCACTTTAGCGAGGAAAGGATGGAAGTTGGGGAGAAATCGGCGTCGATGGAAGGGGTGGTGCACTTCCCGCAACACAAGTTGATGCCGATGCTGTGGGAGAACGTACAAGAGAAGTCGACCACAACGATGGATGATGATAATGGTGACGATGATGTATTTGTGAGAGGTGACGAGGTTGTTAGAATAGATAGAGTGAATAGGCATAATCAAGCGAGTACAAGTAATGGCAGTAATAATAGGTGTCGAGTGACTTTAAAATCAGGGAAGGTGTTTGAGGCGAAATATGTCGTCGCGTGCGACGGCGTGAGTTCTTTCGTGGCGACAAAATTGAACGGACATAGAAAACCAAATGAAAACAAATCATTCCCGACGCAAACGCTAGGTAACATTCACTTTGTCAGTCGTTCGCTTGCGAAAAGGATAGAAGAAAAAGGCAACGAAGCGATGTTGTATTTCGTGTTCAATAAGGATATCGTAGGGGTTGTCGTTGCTCACGATTTGTGCAAAGGCGAATTCGCGTTGCAGTTGCCGTACCACGCACCAATTCAGGATTTCAAGGAAATGTTTACGAAGGAAAACCGCGAGATGTATGTTCGAAATGCGATTAGTGGCGGTTATGAAAATGGTACTGTAGTTGACGATATCGAGGTTTTGGACGTAAAATCGTGGACAATGGACGCGACAGTGGCAGACATCGTGGTTGACGAAAAGCGAGCACCACGAATTGTCCTCGCCGGGGATGCCATGCACGCTTTCCCTCCAGCCGGCGGTTTTGGAATGAATACTGGGATTCAAGACGCGCATAATTTAGCGTGGAAACTTGCCATTGCGGTACAAAATGATCAGGATGATGACGTCGCCTCAGCGCTCCTCAACTCGTACGCATACGAGCGAAAGAAGATAGCATCGGAAAACAAACAACTGAGCACGAACAACTACGAACGCGTCTTGGAGATACCGCGAGCTTTAGGTTTAGAACCTCGTGCGCTGGATGCGCTCGTTTCAGCGTCCAATGCGCTGCCGGTACCGCAAGTTCTCAAATCGTTTGCGTTTGAAAAAATTTTGAGTGCCGGACGCATGCAAACGGTGCTTCTTGAAAGCAACAGGAAGAATCCTTTGGGAAAGTATCGTCGTGAGGCGGTGAAAAAATTGTGTGGAACGTCCGGAGAGACGCTCAAGTTGAAGTTTCTAAACGAGGAGCTTGGGTTTTCATACGTCGAAGGTACCAAAGCAACAAATCCAAATGTCCTCGCTGTTGGGAAACGCATCCCGCACTGCGCGATATTAAATGACGAAGGAGATGGTATCATCTCAACGATCGATTTAGGTGGATCAAATAGTAAAAGCGAATGTCGATTCTTTGCCTTGGTGTCGTCTCGCGTGACGATAGACGAAGTTGTTGTGGAAGAAGCTCAAAAGATGTTGCCGCAAGGGGCTTCATTGAAGCTCGCACGCATCCTTTCATCATCGAAGGACAAAGCAGAGAAGAAGAAAGGAAACGTTGATATCTACGTCGACCAATCATCAAACAACGCGTGGACAAGCATTCTAAACGAATATACTTCGAAGAAGAAAACAAAACAAGTGGAAGTCATCCTCTGTCGCCCAGACGCGCACGTCGCCTTCATCGGTGCTTTCGGGCATCTTCCCTCTGCCGTACACGAAGCCGCGAGAGGTAATCTAGTCCTTTAGTATATTTAGCCATTGTATTGTAAATGCTATAATAGTTTATGTAGGCGTGGAATGCTTTCGTATACATGATACTGCTAAGGAGCAAACGCTTGTTCTTCGGTAATCTGAAACGAGACGCAAACCATCGCTTTGTTCGGCGCGACGTCTCGTACCTCGTGCACTTTCGCGTTTTTAATCGGACATCCCAGATGACCTTCAGCTCGGGAAATGACGTCTTGGTCGGTATGTCCCGGTGGTCGAAACGCGTAGGCGTGTACGGTTGGGAGTTTTCTATTCGACCACGTCGCCCGATCGAACGAGTGTTTAAGACAATCGAGAAACTCCACAGCGGTGGCGGGAAGGTTCATGATGATGTGATCAAACGTGGCACCGCTTGGCGGCGTGTTTGCATCCTCTCCCGCAATTAAAGTCGTGGACCATTTTGGCTTCGGTACTGACTTTTCCTCTAATCGTTTGCGCTTCTTTTCTATTTTCTTCGTATCGGTTTCTTTTTCGTCGTTTCCTTCGTTCGCGGTCTTCTCTCGAAACTTTTTCAATTCTTCGTCGTACGCGAAAATGTTCTGCATCCACGTCTCCTCCGGTCCATCGTTCTTTCTCACAGGCGTTAACAACGATTTAATAAATGCTCTCGCGTCCAAGTTGTATAATTTCACCGAATCTTCCATCTTATTCAATTTCACGTTCTTTTGCATCATCTCGAAACATTCTGGGTTCAAATCGCTTGCATATACGCGACATCCTTTCGTTTTCACCGCTGGAACGACGAACGGCCCAACCCCAGCCATTGCATCTACTATGACCTCACCTCTCTTGAAAGCCACGTCCACTAATCGTTTATGCTCCGTCTCCAACCTCGAATTCCAATAGACTTTACCAAAATCCACCTCGAAAGAATACCCGTGTTGCTTCACCGTCGCTTTCAAATCTGGTTCGCCATACAACAACTCCCAATTCGGCACGCGAAACATCGAATCAATTACTCCTACTTTATTCACTACCGTTCGAATCCTCGGATTCTTATCCGCGATGACTTTTGCAATGGTATATTTATACGGCAAGAACTCTTCTCTCAAATTCACGTGCGCCACGTGCCCCACCTGTTCAAACGCGCTCGGCGTTTCCATCCCATCTGGAAGTAACTCTTTTAATACATACTCCGCCGTGTGATATTTATAGTCCAATTTAATCCTATGTTCTTTTACAATCCCTTCGCTACTACCCTCCAACGAAACTCCCACCTCTTCTTCTAACTTCTTTCTCACTTCCTCTGGTAAAAATCCCACCACCGCTTTCGCGCCGTCGCCTACACACTCTCGTTTCAATAATACCAATCTCTTCGTATTATCCTCCTCATCTATAACCACATCTTGCACTCCTCTTTCCTCTAACGTGTACCCTCTCAATATTTTCGTCGTTTTCGATACTTTCGTTCGATCGATGGAAATCGCCAACACCTCGTAAAAACTCTCAAACTTTTTGTGGTCTATGGACACTTCTGGGGGAGGCGAGAGGGAATGCGTCGGTTGGGATTTTAATTCGTTCGTATCGGTTGGGCCAATGACTATGTTCTCGTCATTTGCTGTAGCAGAAGTCATAGTTCTCAAGGAGTTGTTCTTATCGATGCGCGTGGACCGTAACGCGCGTTGCACCGTATCCAAACTTGTTCTGGAGTCTGGCGGCGAATTGGACTTTTTTCCAATTTGGTTTGCGCGACGAGAAGAAATTGAAACTCTCGTGTGAGAAGCGGTGACCGCAGCGCGACCGCTGCTGCTGGCCAGCGTGCAACGAGACGCGATGTGCCTCGTGATTTTCTGCGATGGGAGAGAGAGAGAGGGAGAGAGTTCGAGTGCTCTCTCCCTCTTTCTCTCTCTCTCTTTAATTTGTAGAGGACAAAATTGCGCGATAAAAAAATGAAGAATTTTCACGTGGTACCTACTGTACTTACAATTAATACTACG
>MDTC01273333.1_pt1 | contig 13935 bp, 13 predicted proteins | sample 811181 | NCBI WGS metagenome assembly MDTC01 (sample SAMN05326644, study PRJNA326480) | marine metagenome | isolation source: seawater | place: Pacific Ocean: North | collected 2011
ATTCTAAATCATTTCTCAAAATACAATTTAGAGCTTCCTCAGGTTTTCTTACAATTGGTTCATTTTCGTTAAATGAAGTGTTTAATAAAATTGGAATTTTTGTGAGATTCTTAAATTCTTCAATTAAAAAAGTTAACTTTTTATTAGACAATTTATCAACAGATTGTATTCGTGCAGTTCCATCAATATGAGTAATTGCCGGCACTAAAGATTGTTTATTTTTTTTCACCTGTGAAACAGATGACATATATAAATTTTCAAAATCACTTTCAAACCATTCACTTTGAAATTGTTTTAAAACAACAGGTGCAAATGGTCTAAAAGATTCTCTTCTTTTAATTTTTAAATTAATAATTTCTTTCATCTTAGGATTTGAAGGATCTGCTAAAATCGATCTATTACCTAACGCTCTTGGTCCAAATTCCATTTTTCCCTGAAACCAACCAATAACATTTCCTTGGGAAATTAACTTAGCTACAGATTGATAAAAAACTTTATCATCCTCAATTAATTTATATGAAAATTTGTTTTGATAGAAAGAGTTTTTAAGTACTTTTTCAATATCATTATTGCTATATTCGATCCCGGTATAGGGTGTTCTCAGATTTTCTATTTTATCAAAATATTTGTTTCCAACTACTAATGCTGCACCAATAGCTCCACCATTATCACCTGGTGCATAATTAATATAAATATCATCAAAATAATCTTTATTTTCAGTTAAAACCTTATTAGCAGTTGAATTTAGAGCACAACCACCTGAAAAAACAAGCTTATTAAAATTTTTTTCTAATGAAATATCTTTGATCATCTTATTAAAAAAAAATTCATAAACTTTTTGTACAGAACTTGCAAAGTTCATTTTAAAAAGCTCAGGATCCTTTTCGTTATTTTTTTCATTCGAAAATAGTTCGTTTAATTTCTCGTTAAAAATTTGATCAATTTGTAGGTTATCTTCAGCAATATACTTATATCCTGGCTTATGATGATTAAAATAATCCAAATTAAGTTCAAAAAAATTATTATTATCAGTTTTAAATAGATTTTTTATAATCTTATCAAAATATTTAGGTTTACCATATGAAGCAAGGCCCATCATTTTGTACTCTTCACCATATTGATTAAAACCTAAAAATTGAGTCATTCCATGATAAAAAATTCCTAATGAATGAGGAAAAAAAATTTTTTTTTTAATAATAATTTCTTTATTTTGACATTCTGCAATAGCACAAGATACAAAATCACCAGATCCATCAATTGATAATCCTGTACAGTTTTTAAAGTCTGAAGGATAAAATGCAGAGGCAATATGTGCTAAGTGATGTTCGATAAAATGAAATTGAATATCTTTATTTAAATGAAATTCATTTAATAATTTATTTTTGATATTAATCTTTTTAATAAATCTACTTGTGGAGCTATTTTTTTTCAAAAAATAATTTCTTATAAAAAAAAATGTTTTTGGGATTAAATTACTAAAAGGTTTTGTATTAAAGGCAATATCTGTTATATCAGTGGACTCTTTACCAGCAATCTTCAAACATTCTTTAATAGATTCTATTGGATAGCCTGAAAAGTGTTTTAATCTATTTATTCTCTCCTCTTCGACTGCCGCAACAAGTTTTCCATCAACAATAATACAAGCTGACGAATCTGCGTGATAGGCATTAATTCCAATAATAGTTTTCATTAATTTATTTTTTTAATTTTAATTTGTTTATAGGAATAAACCATTTTTTTAAAAATTTAACTTCTTTAATAAGTTTTTTTTCAATAATAATTTTCACATGGTTTGATATACATTCTAGGATGAAAAGGCTATAAATATTTTCTTTTGAACATAAAGTATATTTTGAAAATGATTGTATTTTATGTAATCTTTTTTTGGAAACATAACCCAAATTTTTTACACCTTTAATTTTTAATTTATCTCCCACAACTAAAACTTTAAAATTTGATCTAACTAAATTATCTACTAGATTATAGTCAAAAAATGAGGATTTATTACTATGTAGTCTATGATAAATTAAAAAATCATTTTTTTTCTTTTTTATTTTAAAAAATTTAAAGTTTTTTAATATATAATTGAACTCACTTTTATTTCTTGTATGTGTTGAAAGATATTTCTTTAAAAGTTCAGTTGAAAATATAATTTTATAATTTCTAATTCTTAGAAAAAACTCACTAATTTTATAGAATAAAGGAAATATCAAAGCTCTCACAAAATAGTTGATACCAAATGATTTTGTAAATTTAGCGCCTCCAGTAATAGGGCCCAAAATTGTTCCAGGAGGTAGGAAAATAAAAATTATAGAATTCCACAAAGGTAAATAATTAATATAACCAACTTTGTGACCTTTTAGATGATAAATCCAACAAAAGAAAATACCAATAATTGGTATTAAGTATTTCTTATTTAAATGATTATTTGTTTTTAAAGTTTCGATCTGAATATTCTTTTTAAGGTAAAAATCTTTAACAAATTTTTTTGCAAGACTTCCTTCTCCTGTTAAATCAGAATAATCACATGCCCACAAAATTATCTTTTTTTTAGTCAATTACAAAAAGTGATATTTTATTGATATTGAAACAAAATCATAATATTAACTTAATCATATCATGAATAAAAAAAAAGCGCTAATTACAGGTATAACTGGTCAAGATGGCTCGTACCTTGCTGAATTTTTATTGAAAAAAAACTACGTTGTTCACGGTATTAAAAGAAAATCATCATCTTATAACACTGATAGAATTGATCATATCTATGAAAACAAAAAATATAGATCAAATTTCTCTCTCCATTATGGTGATTTAATCGACTCAAATTCAATTCTTCAGATAATTGATCAAGTAAAACCGAACGAAATATATAATTTAGCAGCACAAAGTCACGTCGGGGTTAGTTTTAATTTGCCAAATTATACTGCACAAGTTAATGCGATAGGAACTTTAAATATTTTAGACGCAATTAAAAAATGTAAGTTAGAAAAAAAAACAAAATTTTATCAAGCATCTACCTCTGAACTATTTGGAGAGATTCAAGAAAAAAAACAATCTGAAAAAACTAAATTTTACCCAAAAAGCCCTTACGCAACCTCAAAATTATTTGCATATTGGATTACTAAAAACTACAGAGAGTCATACAAAATATTTGCATCGAATGGAATATTATTTAATCATGAGTCACCAAGACGAGGAGAAACATTTGTTACAAGGAAAATAACAATAGGATTGAGTAAAATTGTTAACGGACTGGAAGATTGTTTGTTTTTGGGAAATTTATATGCACTCAGAGACTGGGGACATGCTAAAGATTACGTCGAGATGTGTTGGAAAGTTTTACAACATAAAAAAAGTGATGATTTCATAATTGCTACTGAAAAACAGTACTCTGTAAAATTTTTTGTTGAGAAGTGTTTAAAATATTTAGGAATTCAAATTATTTGGCAAGGAAAAGGACTTAACGAAAAAGCAATTATAAAGAATTTTGATAAAAAAAAATATCCTAAATTAAAAAAAGGAAATGTAATTGTAAGAGTTGATAAGAAATATTTTAGACCTAATGAAGTAGACAATTTAATTGGAAATTCTTTGAAAGCAAAAAAACTTTTAAATTGGAAACCAAAAACCTCTATTTTAAAACTTATAGAGGAAATGATGGAGCATGATTTAAAAATGTTAAAAAAATAATTTGAATGAAACATAAGATTTTAATAGCTGGCCAAGAGGGTATGGTTGGTAGAGCGATCTTTAAGCTTCTAAAAAGTAAAAATTATAAAATTATTGATTGTAAAAGAAAAGATTTAGATTTTACATCTCAAAACTCAGTTGAAAGATGGTTTAAAAAAAATAAACCACAAATTGTTATTAATGCTGCAGGTAGAGTGGGTGGAATTCTAGATAATTATAAGTTTCAATCTGATTATTTATATGTAAATTCAATGATAGGCCTTAATATTATTAATTCTTCTTTAAATAATAATGTTAAAAAATTAATCAATTTAGGATCAGCCTGTATTTATCCAAAAACTGTAGATCAGCCTATTAGTGAAAACTCATTGTTGTCTTCGTCTTTAGAAAAGACAAATGAAGGTTATGCTTTATCAAAAATTATTAATTTGAAATATTGTCAATATCTTAAACAAAAATATAAAAAAGATTTTATCTCTATACAGCCGGCAAATCTCTATGGAATAGGAGATAATTTTGATTTAAATTCAAGTCATGTTTTACCAGCATTAGTGAAAAAATTTGTTTTAGCAAAAACAAAGAATAGGAAAGTAGTTGAAGTTTGGGGATCAGGTAATGTTAGAAGAGAATTTCTTAACGTAGAAGATTTAGCAAATGCAATTCATTTTTTGTTAAAAAAAAAGATGAATTATGACTACTTAAATGTTGGTGGAGGAGAGGATATATCTATTAAGGAACTAGCATATAAAATAAAAAAAATAATTAATTATACTGGAAAAGTATATTTTAATAAAAAATATCCTGATGGAGTTAAGAGAAGGATGGTTAACTCAATTAAAATTAGAAAATTAGGTTGGAAACCAAAAATTAATTTAGATAAAGGTTTGAAAAAATATTGCAATTATTATCTCAATGAAATTTTACCTTCAGAAAAAAAATTATAAATTTTATTTATGAATTTTTTTAATTAAGAGCGAATAAACCAGGATAGTTAATAAGATGATATATTTTTTATCAAAATCTAAAAAATTTAGAAAAATAGGAAACAATATTAAAGAAGTAATAATAGTTAACGTTTTATAATAAGAAAATTTTAACAACAATAAATGATGTAAATGAAATCTATCTGGACTAAGAGGATTTCTTTTTAAAACAATTCTTTTAAAAAATAATCTTATTAAGTCTAAACCAGGAATTAACATAAAAATAACTATTTCATCTGAAAACTTAATTATTTCAAAATTATATATTTTGATAAAAATATAACCAATTATAAAAGAAATTAACAACGAGCCACTATCACCTAAAAAAGTTTTATTTTTAAAGTTTAGGTATCCATAACTGGCTAAGCCTAAAATAAGTATTTTAATTAATAGAGTGTCTATATAAAAAAATAAAATACTAAGTAACATTATAATTGAATAACTACAGGATTGTAAATTAATTCCGTCGAACATATTGAAAGCATTCAAAAAAACTAAAAAACAAAAACACGTAAATAACATAGAAAATCCGTCTAAGCTTAAACTTGTTTCTAAAAACGAAAATTTTATGGAATTGATATTTAATTCACTATCTAAGTAAAGAATCAAAAAAATCAAAATAGTAATGATAATAAATTTAATTGAAGCTGAGAGATTTAAACCATCATCGATAAAACCAAGCGTAAATATGGATAAACAAGTTATAAAAAATAATATTAGGTCAGTATGGTTTAAAAAAATTATTTCTTTATCAATCATAATTATATTTGTTAAAGTTAAAAAAAAATAAAACAGCAGATTTAAAAAAAGTATTGAGCCTCCAGCTAAAGCAACCGGTTTCTTATGAAGTTTTCTTTTAGAGTCTGGAGTATCAATATTTCTATGAAAAAAATCAATTTTTTCAAAAAAAAATAAAATGAAAAAATTTAAAACGACAAAAAAAGTTATTATAAATAAATTATTATGCATTATTTCTATTTAAGTTATAAATTTTAATATAATTATAAAAAGTAGTAAGAATAATAAAATCTACACTAAAAACCGCAAAGGAACTCTCTAAAAATGATCTCAATATACAGATTAAAACAATAATAGAACATAATTTTGTTTTTTTTGAATATAGTTTTTGTTCAATAATCAAAATATTCAATATTTTTTTCAAACATATTATTAAAAAGAATAAATAAAAAATAAATCCAATTAGCCCTGAGGATGAGAACGCGTAAACAAATCCACTTGAAGAAGATTGATTAATTAAAAACCTGTCAGCTTGTGATCCATAACCAAAAAATAAAGAATTACTGGTCTTATTTATAATTTTTTTCCAATCATTAATTCTTCCAGATGAAAAAGTAGAAGGGTCAATTGGTCTATTAAAATTTTCATTTATTGCTTCAATTTTACTAATATTTTTCTCATCAATTTTTTTTTTTATAGATTCAAAATTTTTAAAATAAACAATAAAATACAAGCATAATACTGGTAGTAAAAAATATTTTATTGAAAATTCGATAAAGTTTTTAATGCTAAATTTATTTTCAATAAAAAAAATAGTAAATAAAAAAACTAATAACAATATAATTGTAGCTCTACTTTGAAATAATAAAATAAGCGTGGCTAATATCAAATAAAGTGCAATTTTTATCTTTTTATTTTTTTCAAAAAATTTATTAAATAAAAAAAGAAGAATTATATAGATAAATAATAACGTTCTTGAGCTTCCAGTTGATCTTGGGCTCGTTTTGTCTAGAAAACTGGTTGAGGTGTCAAAATAAAGATAGAGCCCATCTGCTCTATTTGTTTCGATAAATCTAATATATGTGCCCTTATTAAGGAAAGTAATTAAAATTAGAAAAAAAAAAGACAAATATATGAAAAATTTAAATGTTTTTTTATCAAATATAGAATTGGATAAATTAAATATTAAAATAATGTTAAGCGCACTTATAACAAAACCAATATTTAAAATTGAGTTTTCTGTAAAAATTAATCCTGGTATTTGAAGTAAGAAATATAAAAGTAATGCAAATAAGCCTAAATCTGTGTTGGAAATATTTTTCCTACAATCAATAATATTTAAATATAAAAGAACTGGAAAAATAATAAAAACGATAATTTGTCTTAAAAAATTAATATATTCTATTATATCAGGCTTTATTTTTTGAAAACTTGTATCGCCTAAAACTGAGTTGAATTTATATATATCTAATAATCTAACTATATCTATTGTTGTAGTTGAAATAGAAACCCAACATGCAAAATAACTTAAAAATAAAAATGAGCTAATCGAGTTAAATTTTATTAATCTAGATCTGTCAAACATCTTTTATTTTTTGATTAATATAAAGCCAAAAACCGAGGGGATAAAACATAATAAGAGATAACCAATTGTTATAAAAATTTCCTGATGGAATCAATGGAAATAAATTAATTATAATACCTATGTTAAGAAAATAATAACTTAACTCATTAATTTTTATATCTTTTTTGAATATAAGTTTAATATTTTTTATTAAGATATGTAAAAAGAAAGAAAAAACAATTAGAAATAAAAAAATTCCTGAGTCTGAAAGAATCTGTAAATAATAATTGTGAGGATGAGTTGAACATTTTATTTGATTGTTTCTATTAAAAAAAGATGTTTTATCTTTATTTGTTGGTTTTATCGTAATTTTTGACTTAAGTTCGTTACACGCTAAATAAAATGTTTTAATGCCACTACCAGTTAAAATATTTTTTTTGAATATCTGTAGTGCGCTATAAGCTAAATTTTCGTGTTCTTGAGAGTAAAATTTTAGATTACCTCCATAATTTGAATTCCATTTAGTTTCAAGAACACCAAATTGTTGTAATGTGTAAGTTAAATACTTGTATCTGTGATCTTTGCTTAAAGTTAAAAGAGTGATGAGAAATATTAGCCCAAAAAATGCAAATTTGATTTTATATTTATTTATTAAAAAAAAAAACAATAATAAAACAAAAAATAAAAATAGCGCCGTTCTTTCAGAAGCAAGAAAAATAATCATACCGATTATGATAAGTACTGGATAAATTAATTTATCTTTTTTCAAATAAATAAGTAATGATAAAATAAATGGTAATAATCTTACTGAGTAGCTACCAAGTTTTTTTTCATCATTAAAAAAACTTGTAATAATATTCATTCCTTCATTAATCACAGGATAGTTAAGTATATTTTTTAAAAAAAAGAATTGATAGAATGAGTCTAAAGCAACTATTAAAAAAGTAAAAAGGATTGAATAAAGAATAATTGTTTCCATAAATTCATACTTTTCTAGAAAATAAAAAATACCTAAAATGAATAAAAAATATCTAATATAAAAAATTGAAGGTAAAAGAGACTGTTCGATAGATATAGAGAATATTAAAGAAATTAAGATAAAAGCATAAAAAATTAAAAAAACATATATAGATTTTTTAATCTGATTAAATTTATGTCTCTCTTTTTTAGATGATAATAAAAATATAACAAAAATCGATATTATTGATGCAGACAGATCAGCTAAAAAAATACTTAAACTCATAAATAGTGGAAAAAAAAATATTAAAAAAATCAATATTTTGTCTAACCTATTTGTTTTAAGATAGAATTGATTAAATGTAATTTTCATTTAAATAATATGTTTATAATAATCTGATTATATGTAAATTAATTTAAGCTTAAAAAAATAATATATTAATATTAATTAAAACATATATGTATAAAAGTATGAAAGCATTATGGCTTGTTTCCTTTAGGCCAATGGGAAAATCAAAAATAAATGATTTATATCAAAGCATGTTTGTTGACTCTGTAGATGCACTTAATGAAGATATTTCTTTCAGTCTTACTCAATTTAATGAAGCAAATGTAAAAAAATTTATTAAAAATAAGAGGGTTAGTTGTTTTTATAAAAATATTTCAAAATCCAAGTTACCAAAAGGAAAAAAGTACTCGAATAAAATAATGTTAGAACAAGCATTAGATCAATACATTAAAAAAGGTGATTTTACATATCTAATATTTTCAACTGCAGATATTATTGTTCCTAGCAATCTTTTTGAGGAGTTATCTAAGATAAATAAAAAAAATTTTTGTGGATTGGTATATCCAAATACGCAAGTAGTTAATGGTAAATTAAAAAATACATTTTGGCCTTATTATGGAATTGATTTGATTATTTTTAAAATAGATAAAGGTAAAGCTAAAAAGTTTAGAAAAATAATAAATTCTTACGAACAGTATGATTGGGGAATTATAGAAAATTTTTACATATCAGTGTGTGAAATATTAGATTTAAAAAAAATTAATTTGTTTAAAAAAATGAATGTGATTAAATTTGAAAACGATTTTAAATCTTTTTCTGAGGACAGATCTTGGCAAATTAAATCATGGAAATTAAATCAAAAATACTTCTTAAGATTTCTAAAAAAAAATAACCTTAGTACTTTATATGCTTATGGATCTTATTATTATTTATTATTTAAGATTTTTAATTTTAAAGATTTAAATATAAGTTTATTTTTTTCTTATTTAATATTTTATCCATATAATTTAGTAAAAAAATTTTTAAATTATTTTAAATTTTAAGATTATAATTTTTTGGCTATGAAAAAATAATGATTTTGTTTATTAAAAAAATTACCTTTATAAAAATTATTTTCTAAAATTCTTACTTCAAAATTATGTAAAGTTTTTTTTAATAAATTGAAGTATTTTAAATTATTAATTTCTTCAAATGTTTCTTGAAAACAAATCAAAATATATTTACTTTCTTTAATAATTTTTTCAAAATTTCTTCTAAACTTCAATGGAGTTTCAGATAAAGACCAATTAGCTATAAAAAGGTAATTTGAATTTTTTTTATGATATAAACTAATATTTTTAATATTAGACCTTAATATAATATTATTTTTTTTTTCATTAAAACCTACATTTAATTTGTTATGTTTCAAATAATAGTATTGAAGAAGATTTACATGAAAAGTATCAAAACAAGAGTACTTTATATTTTTACTAATTCTTGAAAAAATACTTGCCATACATCCGTACCCACTTCCGAATTCAAATACTTTTCTTATTTTTTTAAACTCAATTCCAAATTCATTATCTAAAATACTTAAGTGATAAACGTGATTAATTCTATTACCAGAACTTGTTGGATATAAAAAATATCTAATCGGATTCCCTATATGATTTTCGTTGATTATTTTTTTATAAAAGTTCCATTTTTTGCTTTTTTTTAAAACTCTTAGTTCTTTAAATACAAATAATCTATTGTGTAAAAAAAACATTTTTTGAATAAATCCTTCTCTTAAAAAATTATCAATACGATTACCAATTAATAAAAGTTTCAATTTTTTATTGAAAGAAATATGTGTTTTTTTTAATGTAGAGATATTAGTTTCTTTCTCTTTTAACTTATATCTTATTTCTCCTAAAATTTTTTTGTTTTGTTTTTTGTTAATTTTTTTATTTACATAAAAAAAACTCAGAAGAGAGATTAATTTTCTTATTAAATCACTTATCATGTTTTATAAAATAATTTATGATTAGAATAATTAGAAATATTAAAAATACTTCTTTAAAATTGATTGATAAATAAAGACCTAAAATTAGTAATAATGAATGTTTATAGTAACTATTAACATTTCTAACTTCTTTTCTTAATAAATTTAATCTAAAGAACATTAATATTCCCTCCTTCATTAAGATCAAGAGACTTATCTGAACTAAAGAAAATTTTGCACTGGTTAAATAAAATAATATTATTAAATAAAATGGCATTAATATAAATTCAATTTTTAAATTTCTATATAATGTTTTTGATGCTTCAAATTTTGTTATTAACAAGTGTGATGCACAAGAAAAAATTGAACATAAGGCAAAAATTTTTGTTAATGTTAAAATTGTCTGATTATAGTCTTCTCTTAACCAAAAATTTAAAAATGTTTCAAAAAGAGGAATAAATAAAAAAATTAATAAAGGTATTTCTTTTAAAAAAATCTTTAGAGTGTAGTTGAAACTGTTTACATCTCCACCTTTTTTAGACAAATTTGGCAATAAGAATGCGCTAAAGCCTTTTGAGAATACACTTAATTTTCCAGTTAATTGTTGAGGTATTGAATAGATTGCGATTGCTACCGGGCCTAAAAAAATTTTAACCAAATATTTATCAAACAGATCGTAAAAATGAATTAATATACTATTTAGTGTTAACCATTTCGCATTTTTTTTTAGATTTAAAAGTAAAATTTTACTTTTAGATTTTAAAATATACTTTTTTTTGTTAATTAAAAATAACATCATTATTACTGTAAGAAATTTAATTAATAACGAAAAACAAATTAAATAATTTAACGAAATATTGTTTTGATACACTAGGGATATTGATGGCAATGAAATAGAAAGACTAAAAAAAACAAAATTAAAAAAGCTAAGATATTTAAATTTTTGATTACCTTGTAATATACCCTCTAAACTTGAATATAATATTGAAATAGTAACTCCAAAAACTAAATGATTAAAATAAAAGATAGGAATTAAGTTTGATATTAAAAACTTTTCTTTAAAAAAAGAAAATAAAAAAAATACAAAAATTAGAAATAAAATAATATAAAAAGTGTATTTAATTCCCTGGTATGCAACTTCTTTATTCTTTTTTGGGTAATTATTTATACTTACTGCAATAGATTTTCCTATTCCTAAATTAAAAATAACTGAAAAAATTAAAATAAAATGAAAAATTATATAATTCCCATAATTTTCAGCACCAGCAAATTTTAAATGAATAGGTATTGATAACAAAGATAAAAAAATTGAAATTACACCTGGTGATGATAGGATCGTACTATTTTTAATTAATCTATATACTTTAATATCCATGAAAGTATTTTTTAAGATGTGTATTAATAAATTTTTTAGTAATATTTTTCATAGAATATGATTCTCTAAAATAAATTCTATTAGTGTATGCTTTTTTTTTAATCTTTTTATAATTTTTTATTATTCTATAAATTTTATTTATAATAATTTTTTTTTTATTTATAGTTATAAATGGTGGGTTTTTTTCTTTCAATTTTATCCCTTCAATTCCTTTAGGACTTGAAAGTACTATAGCACCAAGAGATAAAGCCTCAATTATTTTAATTCTAGTACCACTTCCAAATTTTAAGGGGACACACATACATTTTGAATTATAGATCAAATTATATAATCTTTTTTTTGAAACTAATCCCTTATTTATTAACCATGGAAATTTATCATTGAAACCTCCACCCGTAATTATCAATTTAAAATTAGGAATTTTTTTGATTAATTCTGGCATAATATATTTGTTCAAAAAATCTATCGCATCCTTATTAGGTTTGTATAAATATGATCCAGTATAAATTATATAATTTTTAATTTTTTCTTTTTTAAAATTTTGTTTTTCTAAATTAATTGCGTTTGGGTAAAGTTCTGTTTTTTTTTTGTAAATTTGATATATCTTTTTTTTTTCATAGTTAGATACCGATGTAGTTAAATCGGAAATTTTAAAAACCAAATTTTCTAAAATTTTAGTTAGTATGTATATTAAATAATTTGAATATTTTTTTCTTATCTCAGACTCTATACTGTGAGAAATATAAAGAACTTTACAATCATCAAATATTATTTTTATAAAAAAGATTGTAATAAAACTATAAAAAATCCAACTTGCTCCTTCAATTAACAAAATTTTTTTTTTTGAATTTTTTAGATATTTATAAATTTCAAATATAAGTTTTGGTAGTTTTAATATTTTATTAATTGGCCTCTCTTTACTAATAAATATCGTTTTGCATTGATCATTATTAATTTTACTAATATGAGAGATTTGAAAAATTTTTTTATTATTTGGCCAACTTTTGAATCTGCTATTCACAACAGCTGAAGAACCCATGTTATTAGGGCTAATTGGAAAGAATGTTACAAAAGCTGTTTTGCAATCTGCCATAAATATTCGTTAATTCTATGTTTTATCAAATAAATAATATTTGCGTTTTTTTTTAAAATTACTATAACACTTTTGCCTGGTAATTATTGCGAAAGTGTTATACCCGATCCCATCTCGAACTCGGCAGTCAAGCCTTTCAGCGCCAATGGTACTTTGTCTTAAGACATGGAAGAGTAGGACATTGCCAGGCATTAAATTCAATGAAAAACATTATTATTGTAACTGGGGGAGCCGGATTTGTTGGATCCAACTTAATTGATTATTTAATAAAAAAAACGAAAAAAAATATTGTAAGCTTAGACAATTATTCCACTGGAGAGAAAAAAAATCATATTCATCATAGAAGAATTAAATATCTTAAGGGCAATACTTCACAAATAAATTCTCAATTAAAAAAAATTAAAAAAAAAAATACATTCAATTTTTCATTTTGGTGAATTTGCTAGGATATATCAAAGTTTTAAAAAATTTGATGAGTGTTTTGACTCAAATTCAATTGGCACAAAAGCTGTATTTAAATTTTGCTTAGAAAATAAAATAAAATTAATTTATTCAGCAACATCAGCAAGCCTAGGGAATGATGGTAATGATAAAAATCTTTCACCATATGCATTTACTAAATCAAAAAATTTGGAACTTTTAGAAAATTTAAAAAAATGGTTTAACTTTAAATATGAGGTAATTTATTTTTACAATGTTTATGGACCTAAACAAATTTCAAAGGGATCAATGGCAACTGTTATTGGAATATTTGAAAATTGTTATAAAAACAAAAAACCTTTACCAGTAGTAAAACCAGGAAATCAGACTAGAAGATTTACACATATCTATGACACAATTACTGTTTGCTATGAGGCCTGGAAAAAAAATAAATGTGCTCATTATTCAATTTCTAACAAGAAATCATATTCAATTAAAGAAGTGGCAAAACTATTTAAATCTAGGGTTATTTACCTAAAAACAAGACCTGGGGAGAGGTATGCTTCAGCATTGATCAAAATTTCCCTAAAAAATAAGGTTATTAGAAGATTTGGAAAAATAAATTTGAAAGATTATATAACTTCGTTTATTAAGGGTTAGTTTTATGAAAATTAAAAGCTCGTTAAAATCAATAAAAAAAAGAGATCTCAATTCTAAATTAGTTAGAAGAAGAGGCAGAGTTTATATAATTAATAAAACCAATCCAAAATTTAAAGCACGTCAAAAATAATTTTTTATGGATAACGAAAACCATAAGAATACTTGGAATAATTTTACTAAATTTGTGTTGTGGGGAACTGTCG
>MDTC01134032.1_pt1 | contig 13934 bp, 12 predicted proteins | sample 811181 | NCBI WGS metagenome assembly MDTC01 (sample SAMN05326644, study PRJNA326480) | marine metagenome | isolation source: seawater | place: Pacific Ocean: North | collected 2011
GCCACAATCGGCAAACTGATGAGACAATTCTATTCGAGTCGAATAAGTGGCTGACTTAAGTCGCGCCTGCCGGCTGTACATAACGGCCGTCTGCGTTGTATTGCTGTGTGGCAATGCCGCGTTTGCAAAAGAGGCAGCGGTCAGCTCCGGTCCACTGGTGGGCTACAGTACGCATTTTGAAGTCGGGATCTGGATTCAGACAACCAAACCAACGCAGATACGTATCAAATACTGGTTGGAGTCAGACCCAGGTAAGCTTCAATGGTCATCTACCCACGAGACCGGTCAGAACGACATTGCCAAGATTCGCCTCGCCGACTTAAACCCAGGGCAAACATATCGGTTTTCTGTGCATTTGGGTGAGGCTGGAGAGGATGGGCTCAAATCCAAGTGGCCCCTGCGCTTTCAAACGCAAGCATTGTGGCGTCGTTTTAAAGACCGTGTCCCCCCGGATTTTGTTGTCGCATTGGGTTCTTGTGCGCATACGACGGATATTGAATATGACCCAAAACCGTATTACAGCGGCGGTTATGAAATTTATGAGGCGATAAGAAAACAATCGCCGGACATGATGCTGTGGCTTGGTGACAACGTCTACTTTCGGGCGTCAGATTGGTCATCTGCCGGTGGTATGGCCCGACGTTACCGGCGGTCCCGAAAACTACCACAGTTGCAAGCACTGCTCGGATCAAGTCACCATTACGCAATTTGGGATGACCACGATTACGGCCCAAATGACTCTAATCGATCGTTCGTACACAAGCAGGCCAGTTTGGATGCATTCAAACAGCACTGGTTTAATCCTAGTTACGGGCTACCCGGTATCCCGGGTGTGTTTACACAATTCACCTGGAATGATGTTGACTTCTTTCTGCTTGATAATCGCTACTACCGAAGTGCATCGAATGCACCGCGAAACGAAGAAAAAACTCAGTTTGGTCAAGCGCAACTGCGATGGCTAGCGGATGCTTTGGCTGCCAGCAGAGCGCCCTTTAAGATCGTGGCAGCTGGTGGTCAGTTTTTGAGTCCATTTGATCGTTATGAAGGGTCCGCGCAATTTCCTCATGAGCAAAGGCAGTTGCTGGATATGTTAATTCGTCGAGACGTCGATGGGGTCGTTTTTGTCAGTGGTGACCGGCATCACACAGAGCTCGTAAAGGTTCATCCGAAAGGGTTTTACCCATTGTACGACTTCACAGCCTCTCCATTGACCAGTCGTGGCGCGGCCGCTGATGGTGAGTGGGACAGTCCGGTCCGTATACCTGGAACTCTGGTCACTAAGAAACGAAACTTTGGGCTGCTCAGGGTGTCCGGGGCCGCTGGGACTCGAAGTCTGACATTTGAATCTCGTGATTCAAAAGGCCAGTTGCTTTGGTCACACAGTATTAAAGCGACCACGTTGCGCAGCGCTAAATCCGTTTCGGGCGGCCAGCATTGAGGGACTGGCTCTCCATCGGACAGGGGTGGCTTTGTCTCCTCGCTCTATGTTTCGGGTGTGGCGCGTCACCCGGACTATCAGATGGACATGACGATGATCCCCAAGACGCCGTTTTTCAGCCCCTACCGGCGTTACAAATGTATCTTGTTTTGACTGCCGACCCCAACGCCATGCAAAGCAAAGCGGATGTGGCTGATATGTGGACGGCCGTTCACGCCGAACGTGATGATTTCTCATTTGTGACCATGCATCTTAAAAAAACCATACTTCCAGCCGATTATCGAATCGATGTAGAACTGGACTTTGCGCAACTTCCACATCAGTTATTGCCCTGGGCGCGGCTCAAACCAATGCTCAAAAGGCTCGAACCAGGTGCGTTGGCACTGGCCTATAACGCGAAGCTGGCCGTCTCGTTTCGCAGTCGAAGTCTGACCTTACCACTGAACAACCATCTTCGACTCGTCGGTGCGGCTGTGTTGAGAACGGCCGAGCGTTACAACGGAATTGTCCTCGATCTTTTGGCGAGGCGTGCTTATACGCCAGCTTCATTTCGAAGCCTAATCGGTCAAGACGCCGAAACCCTCGGAACGCCTGTGATGACCAGGCGGCGGCTGGGAAATCAGCGGTTCGTTCTCTTGTCGCGTGGTCAAATTAAATTCGGGCTTCCCGACTTCGTCATCGGTCCGTTTGCGAAGAATCAACCCAGAGTATCTCCGGGTCTCGTACGGCGTGTACGCGCAGACTTAAAGACACGCAGGGCGACCATCGGGCGCATGATTGAGTACGATGGCAAGAGCTGGACATACACAAACTGTCCAAAGTGGAGCTATGACGGTGAGTGTCGATATCTCACAGTCGCGGGTGAGCACCCTTAGGCACGACTCGTCGCCTACTCATCATCAAAAACTGATTCGGTTGCATCTTCGAACTCACCGAACTCACCGTCGACGGCGATGGTTACGGTGTCATCATCGTCATTATCGTCGAAGGATGCCATGTCTTCGAATGCCTCTTTCAACTCGTGATCAGCTGGTTCAGTCAAGGTGCGTGAGTCATCCTGGCGCGTCGGCTTTCCAAGACGGTCAACGAAGAACGGAATTGCTTTCATCTCCAGCGCTGTATCCCCAATTTCCTTTGGCGGATTGCGCGAAGGCTGCTTCAATGTATCCTTTTTACTCACCTCATGATGATACCGAGCCTGATGGCATTAGCAAGTTAGTGGGATTTCGAGCGCACTTGCTGGATTTTTTCTCCCAATATTGGCAACCAGATTCAATGGTGGTCAGCTTACCTTAATATGTGGGAGTTCATGATGAGCTCGGTGGTCTGCTAGCCGTTCACACCCTAAGGCTCTCAGAATGGATCATTGACCGGCTCTGTTTTGAAGTGGGTACGCCTCGTATAAGACAGGCTCATTTTACAGGGCAAAGCCTGGTTTATGAACACGTTTACTCATTCGGCAGATTGATTAATTAGCTTTAGTTGAGTGTTGTGCGAGCACACATTAGACGTACGCCCGCACGGTAGTACAAAGACATCTTTCAACAAACTCATCGCCATCAATTACCCAAAAAACGAAGAAAAAATAGATCGAAACTCAAGTGTGACACGTAAGTGGTCCTACATCATAACCACGGAGTATCAGAACCATGTTATATTTTCGTCTCTTATGTCTCGCAGCTTTGCTGTCATTGGGTTGTCAAGTCAGCAGTTCATACGCCGATGACCATACTCGAAATCCAGTAGCCATTGCAGTGAATACGGCGCAGACGACGACTAAGGGGGCGGTCGAAGCCACTGTTTTGCCGCAGTTCAATTCGCTGCACCAATCCCAAGTAAATGACTTCAACGTCTTGGTACAATTGGCCGCTGGTCCCTCCATCAATCAGGACAGACCGCCACTGGATTTAGCAATCGTCTTGGACCGCAGCGGCAGCATGCGCGGGCAGAAGTTAACGGATTCAAAATTGGCTGCCATTAAGCTCGTTGATGGTCTTGGAGACGATGACCGGGTCACGCTCATCTCATACTCATCGACCGTGTCTAGGAGTCCATCTCTTATGATGACTAGAGAGGGTAAAGACCAAGTGAAAAAATTGGTAAAAACACTCTCAGCAGGCGGATCGACAGCCCTTGGCCCGGCTCTTTTTTCAGCCTTCGAAACATTGGGTGCGGCCGGTAATGAGTCGCGGGTTCGACATGTTATCTTAATGTCTGACGGGATTGCCAATGTAGGCGAGAGTAACCCAAGCGTCATCGGCCAGCGCGCGGCAGATGCTTTCCGACGGGGCATCAGCGTAAGTACGATGGGGGTCGGTTTGGATTACAATGAGGACCTTATGACTCAGGTTGCTGACCAAGGCGGTGGCCGCTATCACTTCATCGAGAACAGCCAAAACATTGCAGCCATTCTGAGTGACGAACTCAATGGTGTTGCGGGCACCGTTGCACGCAATGTGCGGCTAATTGTCGACGCTCAAGCTGGTGTTAAGTTAATCAAGGCTTTCGGCTATCCTGTCGTCGCCGATGGACAGACGAGTTCAATTCGCATTGGTTTTATGACGGGTCGTCAGAGCCGTGAAGTTATGTTGAAATTCAGTTTGCCAAAAGGGTCGGTTGATTCGGCTAAAAATGACAAGATTATCGTTGGAGGACTCACGCTTAAATACGACGATCTGAATTCAGATGGCACCCATGTGAAGATCCAAAGGGCCATTGCTGTTGGCGTTTCAAAGAGTAAAGCCGCTGCCTTGAAGACGGAGAATTCATTGGTGTCAATTCGTCTGAGTGAACTGGAGGCGGCTAAGCGACTAAAAATTGCCGCAACCATGACCGATGCCGGTAATTTTGACGGGGCTAAGGACACCATTCGGCAGGCATTGCGGTCTGTTTCGCGTCAAAATCAACTCAGCCCAAGCCCGCGTTTGAATACGCAGATCGGTGAATTGAATAATGCGATGTCTGAGCTGGGCCAAGCTCGAAGCAGCCGTTCTGCTCGGAAACGATATTCAAAAAAGTATAAGTCGCGCGCTTACAAATCGTCCAAGCGTTAACACCCGTCTAAGCTGCCGAGTTCAGTCTGATAACTCGGCAGCTTTCTTGAGCCATCGCTCGCTTGCTTTCGTATCAATGCCGACACCTTGATTCTTCACAATGAGATAACCCAGCTGGAGGTTATGTAAATCTGAACCGAGTAATTGCCCCTGGTATGACCAATTTATGCCATGTTGGCTGACTCTAAACTGGTCTGGAATTGGGAGTGTCTGCCCTTCACCTATTCGAGCTCCAACAGACAGTGCTTGGAGTGACGACCCGAATTGTCCGAGTGCGTAATACGCGCGAGCGCGCTCGTTGCTTAAGAACGCGAGGACCTTTGAAGAGATTGGGTCGTCTGCAGCTGTCGAGTTCCACCATTGTCTCATCGTTGTCTGAAAATGTGGAAGCCGATCATCGATGTTCTCACAATCCCGCCCGATGGAAATGCCAAATGGGGCAACACAGGGCCTCATACCGACCAGCGGGGCAGCGCTGATGGATTCAGCAAAGAAAGGCCGCGCTTGGTTTGCCAAAAGAAATCGTCGCAGTCGAACACCTGGGCCGGGCGCGTCGAGGGCAACGGGTGTGAGGTCGGTATGCTGGTCAAATATCTGAGTCCAGTACCAGCGACTTGATGCGAAACCAATATTCAAGATGACCACGTCAGGTCGAATCCCCTCGACCTGTTGAAGATACATCATAGGGAAGACAAGATGATCGGTCTCTGCCAGTAATATGGCGTTCTCCGGTAAGGACTCTAACCAATGCGTCGCCAACTCCACGGCAAGGTTATTATCAGAGCGATCGGGTAAGATTCGCTTAGTCATTACCGGTGCAATCGCCAACAAGATTAAAGACATAACAAGTGCGTATTCTTTTTTGCTCCGATTGAATAGACAGGCGATTCCAAAACCCATGACCCAAATCGAGGGAATCAGGTACGCGCTGAAATCCGGTATCTCCGGGTAATATTGTCCATAACTGAACGAGAAAATACATCCGGCTAATACGATGGGAGTCCACAAAAGTACGCTTCGACGCAATTGGCTTGTCGCACCCAATCCCACAAGCCCGAGGACACAGAAAACAAAGAATCCATTTGTGTGAGACCAGATTAGCCACTCGCCTGCGTGTTCGGGAATCGATGCCCACGATGTGTGGTCCGTATGTGCATAATCTTGACCCGAAAGATAGTGCCAAAGGCCATCGGTACTCGTCAGGTCACCCCAGACAAATCTATTGGACGCACTCCGCACCCAAAGTATGTACGTGTAGGGCAGTAGACCCAACATAGATCCCGTAAATGCCATACCTATAGCCGAGATTAGCTTTCGGATGTTTATCTTAAAAAGTGAGCCTAGTGAGAGAAGCCCGGCACCGGCAGCTGTTGCGAGACCATGAATCGGGTTAATGGTGACGATGAGTCCAGTAAGTACTCCGAGTGTAAGCCATTCTCGAGACGAATGGTCGTTTCGTTGGTTCACTGAGAGGGCATAGTTGACCGTGATCAACATGAGCAACGTCATCAATGAGTAGAGTTCGATGCGTGTTGCTTGGTCCCAAACTGGGTAGAGCATGCCGACCGTTAGAATGATAATCAGCCTGCTCAGGTGATCGTTTATTTGGAATTTCTTAAGAATCGCATCAGCGGGCAAAGCACAGAGCGCTCCACACAGTGCAGAGAATAGCGTCATACTCATCAAGGGCGAGAGCGGCATTAAGCTCGTCCATAGGGCCAGCAAGAGCGTATAACCTGGCTGTCCTGGGGGATGGCCCAATCCATACTGGGCCGCAACAAGTGCGAGTTCTCCGGCGTCGAAAAACATGAGGCCCTGACACATGGTGATGCTGTAGGCAGCCATCAGTATGACAAAAGCAATCAAGCCGCTTCGGTTCCAGTCGCGCTTTGAATTAGCCATCGATACGTTTAATTGCGCTCTCGGAGCACTCGGGCTGGGTTGCCTACGATGATTGAGAAATCGGGGACCGACTTCGTCACAACCGAACCGGCTCCAATTTGTACACCTCGACCGATAGAGACACCGGGAAGGACAATGCTTCCGACGCCGATGTCGCTCCCAGCGCCGATGTGGATTGGGGCAAACTCAAGGGTCGCATCCAGAATTAATTGGGGTTTTGGTGGAATGCTATGGCTTGAGGTCAGCATTTGTACACCCGGTCCGATACCCACATCGGATTCGATTGTAATCCCACCAGCGCCATGCATGAAGACGTTTTGCCCAATCCAGACATTGTCAGCGATTTGAATGTACCCCGAGGGGTACCCTTTGATCATCGACCGATGGCCGACGTAAATGTTTTGGCCGAATGAAATGGTCTCGGGATGCCAGACAAGAACATCTTGCTCTAAGATGACATCGTCTCCAAGCGACTTAAACTCTTCGAGTTCGAAAGTGCCATCACCATGGGTTCTAAATCGCCGCATATCAGCATGGTGTCACGGTGTAGGTCTACGAGCAAACTCATCTTTCAAGTCCATGGGCCTTTACGCTATTCAGATACGAGTAAACCGTATACTGTCTGCCTCGATGTTCGACTCCCTCACCATTGTGATGGCCGCGTTTAATGAAGAGGACGCGCTGCCCCCGTGCGCTGAGCGAACCCTGGCGTTTCTTGACGAGCATGTTCGTGACGGCGAACTCGTCATTGTGAACGATGGCTCGTCCGACCGAACAGCTGACATCATTGACGCTCTAGCAGAGACTCACCAAAATCTCGTCGCATGTCATCTCGCCGAAAATTCAGGCATGGGTGCCGCCTTGCTCGAAGGATATCGAGTCGCCAGCAAGGCATGGTTTGCAATGATGCCAGCCGATGGTCAGATCGATGCATACGAATTTCTAGGTTTTTTCCCCTGCACAGAGACGGCCGACGTTGTCACTTCGCTGTATCGAAATCGGAGCTACACGTTGACGCGTACGTGTCTGTCCTATGGTTTGAGACTGTTGACAGCGAGTGTTGTTGGTACGCGCGCTCGAACCGAGGGCTCTTATATGGTCAGGCGTGATATCTACCAACAGCTTGGAGCCTCATCCCACAGCTTTTTATTGAATTTAGAAATTCCGATTCGAGCAAAGAAAAAGGGATTTCGGGTGGCGACAGTTTACATGAATGTCCATGAGCGCATTGCCGGTGAGTCCAAGGCTGTTAATCTCAATCGGATCACTCAAACTTTCAACGAGCTTTTTAAACTTCGGGTTCGCATGGAAAAAGAGCGCTGGCAGGGGCGGAAAGGTCGCTAGGACCAGTCCTGTTCCTTGAACCTCATGGCTCAGCGTGATAAGTGGGCCACTGGGATAAAAAGTACCATCCATACAAACTGAAAAGACTAAGATAAAGGATAGAGTTATGTTTCAGCGGATCCTTATTTCCACGTGTTTAGCACTCATGGCATTTGCATGCGGCGGTCGCCAAACTGTGATGGTCAGCGACCAGAAAACTGTTGCCGAGGCAGATGTGCAAGCCGCAAAAGAATTGGCGAGTAAAGCGCGCGAACTTTGGAAACAAAGAGAAGATGAATCTAAGGCCAAAGCAGCCATCGATGCATGGAATCAGGCCGTTGTTGCCAATCCCAACCGACATGATGTCTATCGCGACCTAGCCTATGCTTACTACTACATGAATAACGTCTTTGTCCGCTGGCAAGATGACAATTCAGATGCCGAGCGCAAGAATTACTCAAAGGGCGTCGCCGCGGCTGAAAAGGCACTCAGTATCGCAAACCCAGCATTTGCAGAGACCATTTTGGCCGGTGGCGATAAAGATGATGCATGGAACAGAGCGCTTAAAGCAGCCACGAAAGAAGATGTAAAAGCGCTTTACTGGTACGCAACCAATCTCGCCAAATGGGCCCTCAAAGATGGGATTGGGTCACTCTTAAAATACAAGGATCGAGCTTATGCCATCATGCAGCGGTGCAAGGCGCTCGACAATAATTTCTGGTACGGCGGTCCGTCCCGATACTTGGGTGCCTATTGGCTCAAGATTCCCTTCGGTAAGAACCCTGGTAAATCTAAAGCTAATTTCGAAGCATCGGTCAACGCAGCACCACACTATCTCGATACCAAACTGTTGATGGCTGAAATTTATGCTGTCCGAACAGACGATGAAGCCCTTTTCAAGAAGCTCCTTCGAGACGTTTTGGATACGGCTGACGATGTCGACCAAGCGCTGATTCCTGAAAATAAGAATGCCAAGCGTATCGCTAAAGAAATGCTCGATAATATGGACGACTATTTCTAGACACAGAATAAATTCTGTCTCGAACGTCTAACGCGATCAGCGCTAACTGTAATTGGAGAATTAATTCATGCGAAGCCTGCTAATTATCCTGAGTTCCCTCAGCATCGCCCTGTCGACCGCTCAGGCTCAGAAGAATGAGTTCACGATGAAAGGCGCCACAGTCGCGCCCCCAAATACACCGTGGTCCGAATTATTAAAAAGCTACAAAAAACTGGTTCGAAAAGGCAGTGAGAAACGGATCAAGGTCAAGGTCTATTTGGGCGGTACAAAGGGCGATGAGCAGAGCATCGTAAGGCAGGTTCGAAAGGGCACGCTCCAGGCAGCAGGTGTCTCGACGGGCGCAATGTCAGTTGTGGTACCAGAGATAGACATATTTGAACTGCCCTACCTCTTTGATTCAGTCGAGCAAGCCGATGGAGTTCTCGATGCAGTCAGACCGCTGGTCTCACAAATTCTCGAAGCAAAAGGCTTCAAGCTGATCATGTACTCTGAGAATGGGTACCGTTGCTTCGGCTCAAAGAAGCCAATTCGAACACCGTCTGATCTCAAAGCGTATAAAATGCGTTCCCAGGAAAGTCCATCTCATCTCGCCATGTACGGGGCACTGGGTGCGAGCGCCCGGCCAATTTCAGTCAGTGAAGTTTTACCCGCGCTGCAAACGGGCAATGTGGACGGGTTCGATAATACAGCACTTTTCACTCAAGCAGCCAGTTGGCATCAGGGAATTCAACACTTTACTGTGAGTAATCACATTTATCAGCCAGCACTTTTGATTCTCAATAAAGCATGGTTTGATTCTCTACCTCCCGAATTACAGGCCATTGTGATTCCAAAGGACCGAAAGCTGGAGACCAAGGGTCGAAAAGGGATTCGCGCGCTTACGCCATTACTGTTGAAAAATTTCGAACAGCAGAATGTCACAGTCTACTCTCTGACCGATTCAGAGCGCGATGCATTTAAGAAAGTCACTCACCCAGCTTGGGCTGAGCGAATGAAGACAGCAACGCCCATGGGCAGAAAGCTCTTCGATGCGATCCAGGCGGCTAAGACAGCTCAGTGAACTCACCAGAGACGACACTCAGCACATCAGATGAGGTCGGTGAGACGCCCATTCGGCGTCTTGCGCATTTAATCGATCAGTCTATCTATCGCATTGAGACAGCGTTGGTGACCATAGCTGCGCTTGTTATGACAGTAACGGTGACTCTGGCGATAGTGCATCGTTCCTTTGCAAATGCAGATAGCTTATTAGCTAAAAAAATACTCGCGGTCTCTGGTTGGTTTGGCCTCGAAACAACACCGTCGAGGTTGGATTTTGTGTCCAGCTGGATCACTCCGCTCATACTGGCTGCTCTTGTTTTCTTTATTGGCCGTTCCATCTATGGAGCGACGATTCGTCGTCGGGGACACGAGCCAGGCAAGGGGATGCTGACTGTTTCAGGCTTTATTTCGGTCGCACTCATGTACGGCCTATTACAGCTGATTATGGTCGTGTCTAGCCGATGGGTCTGTACCGGACTTGTCGTCTTAGGCTGCGCTCTTTGGTTTCAGACAAGCGTCCGCGCTCATCGAGTCTTTGACGGCGTTTTATCGCTCATTCTGATGGGATTAGGCTGTTGGGCCTGTACCACGCTAAGGCCTGGTTATAATTGGGCTCAGGAACTGTCTCTTATTCTATTGGCTTGGATGGCCTTTCTGGGTGGTTCAATGGCGACTCGTGCAGGTCGACACATTCAGGTCGATGCTCTATCCAAAGTGGTTCCAATGCAATTTCGGCCGTGGACGCGTGCAATCGGTTTGTCACTTGCGACGTTATTTTGCGCATATTTGACCTATTTGGCATACATACATGTCTTTGGCGCAACTGGGGACTTTTATGGAGGCGAAATCAGGCCTGCGACTCGACTTCCCGCTTGGGTTATTATCCTATCGGCGATTGTGAGCTTTGGTCTCATGACCCTTCGATTTGGCGCCATGAGTGTTGATGCATTTGTCAATCGGCGGCCGCCATCCGAGGAGTTGGTCCATTGACTCCTACATTACTGGTTGTCTGCGTTGGCCTTGCGCTCTTACTCTTCTCAGTGCCCTTGTTTGTGATCATTGGTGCTTTGACGTCCCTGTCGTACGTCGTCTTCAGCGACTTGGCGACAAAGTACAATCTGGTTGTCGACAATGCGGTTGTCTTCTCCAATTTAGATAATGCGCTATTTGGGATTCCTATCGCTGATAAATTGGGTGGTCTAGCGGCCGTTCCACCATTGATGGAGAGTGCGCGTGAGCTGACCGATAAACCTCCGTTGCTGGCAATTCCATTTTTTGTTCTCTCTGGCGCAATTATGAGTCACGGCGCGATTGCGACCCGCCTTGTCAATGTGGCGAGAGCTGCATTCGCATCGGTTCCAGGTGGCCTTGGTGTCGCGACGGTTGCAGCGTGTATGTTTTTTGCGGCTATCAGTGGATCCAGTCCCGTAACGGTGATTACCATCGGCGGTGTGATGTATCCGGCCTTGGTTGCTGCAGGCTATAAAGATCGTTTTTCCACAGGCCTCGTGACCAGCGCGGGTACACTTGGAATCCTGATTCCCCCAAGCATACCGATGATTGTGTATGCGATTTTTGCGAGCAGCACTCAGGTGATTAAAGTCGAGGACTTTTTTCTCGCGGGTTTAGGGCCGGGTCTACTGATTGGCGCACTCCTGAGTGGCTATTGTATCTTTACAGGTCTGCAAAAAGGCGAACATTTCGGAAAGCCTGATTACCCCGCAATTAAGGCTGCGATTGGAGATGGGTTTTGGTCATTGATGCTGCCTGTCGTGATCCTAGGTGGTATTTATTCCGGTTTGTTCACGGCGACCGAAGCGGCCGCTGTCAGTGTCGTCTACAGTTTAGTCGTTGAGCTGTTCATTCACAGAGAGCTGACCATTAATCGCTTGCCCGCAGTGATTAGCGAAGCAGCCCTACTCATGGGCAGTCTCTTGGTTATTTTCGCTATGGCTATTGGGCTCAATCACTTGCTCAGTGATCTCGAGATCCCCAATCGGGCCGCGGCCTGGATCATGAGTTTTGAGCTCACGCCAATCACCTTCATGCTTGTTCTCAATATATTCCTGCTAATCGTGGGCTGTCTCATGGACATTATGAGTGCCATCATGATTCTAGTGCCCCTCTTGGCACCGATGGCCGCACTATGCGGGATTGATCCAATTCATTTGGGTATTGTGTTCATCGTCAATCTTGAGCTTGGATATCTGACGCCTCCCATGGGGTTGAACTTGTTCGTTAGCTCGTCAATCTTTAATAAATCCCTTGGTGAAGTGATTAAATCGGTCATCCCGTTCACAGGGATTATGCTCTTGTCCGTTCTGATCGTGACCTATGTTCCAACCATCTCCCTCGGTCCTGTAAACGTATTGAATGGAAAAGATTTTTATACACCATTCCCCAGTGAGGCCGCGTGCAGTGCTCCAATAGATGACTCAGATGACGACGATCTTGATGACGAAGATGCAGACCCCACTGGAAATTCGAAGACGGGGAAGACGGCAGAGAGTGGCGCGAAATCCATCAGTGAATTGATGAAGTCAGATGCATTCAAGAGCGCTTTGGACGATGACGATGACGATGACGATGACGATGACGATGACGATGACGATGAAGATGACGAGCAAGGCGCGTCTAACCAAGGCCCTAAGTCGATTAGCGAATTAATGAAATCCGATGAATTCAAAAAAGCCCTGGCTAATGATAAGTCTGATGAGGAGACACCGAAAGCCCGAGATACTGAGGTTCAGCGGCCGAAGTCCATCAGTGAACTGATGAAATCGGACGCCTTTAAAAAGGCTGTGGAAGACGATCTCGATTCAGTCCAAAAAACGAAGAAGTCCCCCTAGGCGTCGGTACCGAGCAGACTCGATGGAGGGTCGGTTCATCACCACCATCCTCCGCTGTCCATTGTGCGACTTGCAACTGGACTCTTTGACGCCGTCTTGGTTTATTCCCATTGGTCTCTAAGTCACCTCCGGCATCGCAATTCATCACGCGTAAAGCGAGGATGTCTTTCTCACGCTATATGAATCTGAGACGAGATTTCTTACTCTATCATCGGGTACAAGTGGCTGTAGAGTTGCTGGCTCGTTGATGACCATTGCTACGACAAGAAGAAAAGGGGCGTTTTATGAGTGAATCCTTGCCCATCCGCGTTCAATTCCCAATTCATTGGGGCGAACTAGATGTACTCGGACATGTCAACCATGCACGTTTTGCAGTTTGGCTTGAGAGCGCCCGGATGCAGCTTTTCGAAGACGTTGGTCTTATCTGGGATGGTAAACCGACCCATGGCCCGATTCTCGCCCGGTTAGAGGTAGACTATTTAGCACCGGTTCATTTTCCGGCAGAGATTGAGGTTTGCGTCGGGGTGCATAAGATCGGTCGAAGTAGTTTTGTCTTAGACTATGAACTTTATTCAACCGAGGGCGAATCACGATTCCTCGCTGCGAAAAGCAAGAGTGTGATTGTCATCTACAATTACCAAACCGCTCGATCAGAACCGATTCCAGACGATATTCGTGAGGCTCTAGCTAAGTTGTGTTGATTTCTCAGACCTGTTGGTCGAGATCGAATTGGGCTCGCTTTAGAACCCGCGTTCTTCCAAGCTGGTCCTGTCGCTCAAGTCGACCCCATTAAACGTAATTAGCCGAGCTGGTTCGGCTCTGCATCATTTCGAGATGAATTGGGGTAGGTAGGCCAGGTTCCGAGATCAGCCATCGCTGTCTCCAGCGTCTCCTGCACCATCTTCGGCTCCGTCACCGGGCACTGCGCCGCCTCCAACTTCATCACCTTCGGGCTCTGCGTCACCTTCTGCTCCGTCACCGTCGCCGTTTCCAGGCTCGCCCTCGCCATTTGCGCCATCACCGGCACCGTCGTCATTTCCAGGCTCGCCCTCGCCATTTGCGCCATCGCCGGCACCGTCGTCATTTCCAGGCTCGCCCTCGCCATTTGCGCCATCACCGGCACCGTCGCCATTTCCAGGCTCGCCCTCGCCATTTGCGCCATCACCAGCACCGTCACCGTTGCCATCTCCAGCATCACCGGCTCCGCCAGCACCACCGGCTCCGCCAGCACCACCGGCTCCGCCAGCTCCACCGGCTCCGCCAGCACCACCGGCTCCGCCAGCACCACCGGCTCCGCCAGCACCACC
>MDTC01239502.1_pt1 | contig 13934 bp, 14 predicted proteins | sample 811181 | NCBI WGS metagenome assembly MDTC01 (sample SAMN05326644, study PRJNA326480) | marine metagenome | isolation source: seawater | place: Pacific Ocean: North | collected 2011
TTAGTACCATCACCAACATCATATATAATTTGAGTGCCAACTGGTAAAGCCCCTTGGTTGGTGCTACCTACTATTAACTTATTGTTAGTGGTATCAACTACCGATGATGATGAACCATCAAAGGTGAATTTGGCTGGTGATGAACCAGTTGGCGAAGTGATTGTAAGAGTTGAACTAGCACCTGAAAAATCTGTAAAGAATTGGTCATTATCATTAGTTGGGTCAGGTATTCTAAATCTAGCTAAACCATCTAATATTACATCATTAAACGTTAAAGTTTCTTGATATATAAATTCATCCATATTCATGAATGCATAATATGATTCCAAGAAAGAACGTAGTTTAGCTTTATCTGCTAATATTTCACCAGGAATAATTTGGTCTAAACGAATATGTTCTTTAGTTTCTACTAAAGTTGAATCATCTAATCCAATCGCACCTGGTGTTAAAGTATTTTTTGCCATTATGATTTAATTCTTGATGTTGTTGTATATGTTATACTTCCACTTGAACCAGCTGTTGCGATGGTATCAATTTCTGGAGTAATGGTTACGAATGAACTATCTATCATTAAAAGTTGTTCTCTCTTTGGAGCGATATCTAATGAATCTGGTATTACACTAATTTTAATCGATGCGTTTGTTGTAGGAATAAAGTTATTTAAAGTAATTGTTCCTTTTGATATATTAACTTCACCTGCATCAGCAACCACTGTGACGTTTTTACCAGATACAATTTTATATACTATTACAATTCTTTTATTTGAATCGGTTGTATCAGTTCTATCTCCAAAGAAATGGTCAGCAGTATCAGAACCTTGTAGTTTGAAAGCTGTTGAAGATATTAAATGTTTATCTGAAGCTCCTCTATCAAAGAATGGTCCTGCAAAATTCAATGTATGATTTTGTGTTGATACTGTTCCATCGGCCGCGAGTGTTGGTGTTATATTTTGGAACATTCTAGGTCGAATAGAACTGTTTAATATTGCTGGGTCTGCAGTATCAACATCATTTGTTAATTCTGAATGTCTAAATACACCATCAAATTTATTTAAATTATTAAAATTATAATCACTTACAACATCTTTAATGAGTGTTGTTAATTCAACTGAACTTCTATCTGTAAGGTTTGGATTATATTTAAATCCTACATCTAATTCTAATCTTGTAAATACTGGGTCAACAATAATAGGTGTGACCGATACAACGTTCTTACCTTTTAATACTGTTTCTTTTATTTCAGACTTTTCATCTTCAGTTAATAACTCTGCAAGTAATGGTTTGATGGCAATATATATTCTACCATAATCAGGTATTTCTTGGTCTTCACCACCCCATGTTGCAATTGAATCTATATTTGTAAAACTCTTTTTAATGATAGATGAATAATCTTGAGATGTGACAGCTCTGTTTTGAGCAATAAAAGTAAGTGGTGCATTAAACCTTATTGATTCTGTTGTTTCTGATTCTGAACCACCAGCAGCTTTTGTGACTAATGTTGGAGCACTTGCTGTAAATCCACCAATTTGGTCAACCATTGTAAATACACTAGCACCATTTGAATCAGCGCCTTTTGTTTTTACATAATCAATTGTGACAATATTATCATTTACTGGTTTATAACCTGTGACTCCATCTCCAAAATATATTTCAAAGAATCCTGATGGATTTTCTTGTATGAAATAAACTTTAGTAGTTGCATCAACATCTTTTAATGTTTCGAATTTAGTATAGATGTCAAATGCTGTTGACCCTTGATTCTGCTGTACGCGCACGCGTAACGTACTCGTGTCCGCGTCTTTATCACTGAGTTGAAACTTTTGATTCTCAATATCATTATCAACTCTATATTTAAGTTCTCTATATGAACCTTCAACAATATTTACATTAGTAAAACTATAAAGGTTTCCTTCTAACTTTGCTTGTTTTGCTTCTAAAACAACATATTGAAACTCTTCACCATCAACAATAGTATTTAATTTAGTACCTCTTGGTAAATCTAAGTTTGTTGGTTTAGTACCACTTACACCCGATACATCAACACTAATATTTACTACTGCCCTTGGTGATAAAACTGAACGTGGTACATATCCTAAAAGTTTAGCCCTTGTGACCACATTACCTCTAATTTGAGCTGAGTCTAAGAAGGCTTCATTTAAACTAAAATGAGCATTCATTGCATTATAATGAGTATTATATGCTAATACATCAAGAAGGATATTAAGACCTGAACCTTCAAAATCATAATCATTAAATTCGTTTTGTTGCTTTAAAAAATTTTTGAGATTTTGTTTTATAGTATCAAAATCTAATTCTGTGACGTTTAAATTACTAGCCATTATCTTAACCTTCTTAATTCTATGTTTAAATTTGTTTCGGTATCAAATTCTTTTATTCTAAAATAAACTTGAATATTATATGAATTTCTATTAGGATTATCTTGTATATTAATTGCACCAACACTTACTCTTGGTTCAAAGTTTCTTATACATTTTTTAATTCCATCTCTTAATTGAATTCGAGTAATTGCATCATTTGGTTCAAAGAGTAAACCAACTAGATTAGCTCCTTTTTTAGAACCAAAAGGTCTTTCATTAAAGTTAGTGACTAAAAGATTTTTGATTGCATTTACAATAGCCCTATCATCTTTTAAAGGGATAATATCTTTTCTTATTGGATGTATTGCTAAAGATAAATCCAAATCACGATAAGGTTTCTTCTTAGCAACTATCTTAGATGCCGGAATTCCCTCTTTAATTTGCTTGTCTGTTTGTGATAATCCTGCCATATAACTATTTATACAGGTGGAACGATACTTTGGCCACCTAAAGCCGAAGTAAATTCATTACTTTTCTCTGTAATTCCTCCAAATCCACTTAAATCTATTGTTTTTGGTATACCTATTAATGTCATAAACATACAAAAATCAAAGGTAATCCATTGAGTCAAAGCACCTAATCCTATTGCATCAAAGAATGCTGTGACCTTATTCATCCATTCTTTTAATAAGAATGTTTGCCAATTCTCTTTAAACTCTTTTAACTTTTGAGTAATTCTAGCCACTTGAAATTCAAGGTTAACTACATTATCATCAATCTCACCACCTAATAAATCCAATACACCAAATCCTGCTATCGATAATCCACCTAATCCATCAAGAGTTGCCTTTGTATATTTTTCCATAGCTTTATTACGAGCATCAATTAAATCCTGACCTGTTAAAGTTCCTTCTAATGATTCTAATTCAGCTTTAAATTTTGCTTTTTCTGCATCTACAACTGCTTTAATCATTCCTTCTATATCAATTGAAAGTGGTACAGGTAATGATGGTAATCCTAAAGCACTCCATATTAAATCAAACTTACTAATTAATCCACCAAATCCAGTAAACATTTCACCATTCATAAACTTAGTGACTTCATTCTTTATAAAATCCATCACCTGTTTTGCTTTTAATTCAGCATTATCTAATCCATATTCACCACCGAATTGTTTATATTCATCAGGTAATAGTTTATATAATGAATCGATTTTATTATTACGAAGTTCTAATATCAGTTTATTTAACTCTTCAGCTGACATATCAGGGTTTGCCGCTCTTAGCGCTTCAATTTGAGCTTCTACATCAGGCCCATAACCACTAATTTCTTTTGCTAATTCTTTTAAATATTCTCTATCAGTAGCGACCTTTAATATATCAATACTAATTCCTAAACCTGGAACTGTCATTGTTAAACTAATAGGAAATAAACTATTAATTAATTCTAATATTTTGGTTGGTACATATATATGAAACTCTTCAATCAACCTTTGTATCATGATTTTAAATTCTTGTTCAGGTATACTAATCGCTTTAAAATCTGGGTCATAAGGACTTAATATACTTCTTACACTATCTAAAATCTTTTTTAAATCTTCACCTTGTTTTTTTAATTCTTCAACACTTGATAATGCTGCCTTTTCAGCTTCAGTAGCTAACTTACCAAAAAAATCCATTAAGTTTTTTGGTGTAGGTAATAAAACCGCTGGACATTCCAATGGTGGAATTTCTACTTTTATTTCAGACATTATACTATTTTTGTTTTTTGTCCTGGCTTAGATACAATTGTAATTCCACCTTCTGCGTCCATAGTAATACTTGAACCAGCTTGGTGTACGATTTGTATATTGCCAGGTGTATCATCAAATATAACTGTATGACCAGATTCAGTCACATGAGTTTTCTTTTTGATATCATCAGTTGGTACATCTTTTGTACCATCAGTTTGTGTTGGTATACTACCGATTATAATCGGGTCTTGAGCGCTTCTTCCATCTCTAAAGAATCCAACAACCCATGAACCAACTAATAAAGCATGAGTACTTCCTACTCCCGCTTTAGATGCAGAAGTATTTGGTAATAAAACAGTTGCCCAGGGAAGTTCGTCCTTTGTTGGACCTCCATTAGCTTCTGTTTCATAATAACCGTATGGTCTTACTTTAACTCTTGCATATAATTCAGTATCATCAATATCTTCTACGGCACCAATGAACCAAAAAAATTCGTGGTTTATAAATTCATCTCTTATCATGCTGTTTTTTCTTCCTCTTCAGGTTCACTACTATCAATATCAATACCAACTGAATCTCTCATTAATGTGACCTTTTGTTCAAAGGATGTTGTAAAATAACTTTTAATTTCTTTCACTAAGTATTTACCACCCAAATATTTATCGTACATTGTTGATTCATCTAATTGGTCAGCAGAAGATGCTTTACTTACATCAACTTGTACTATAGTACCAACCTCTAATCCAAAATCTCCTACAATTAACATTTCCATTGTATTAGATTCTAAAGCTTTAAATTGAGCTTTTGCTTTCATTATTGTATTATCATTTGGTGAATGATAATTATCTTCTTTTTGTCCTGTATTTAATGATATGTAATAGTTTTTAGATTCAGTATTATCTTTAAAATCATTTTCATTTACTTTATCATTACTTGAATAAGGTTGAAACTCATTTAATTTATTATCACCACTATATCGATATTCATCTACTACATATTCCTTTTTGTAAATATCTAATTTATGAACCTTTGATGAATAAACACCTTCTCCAATATTAGAGAATTGTGAAAAATTAACTGGTGATGAAAAGCTTTTAATTCTTCTACTTACTTCATCATAATATCCTGGAGTTCCAGGATTATTTGCAAAGAATGATTTTAGTTCAAATGTTTTATATGGTTCTTTTTCAAACATCTTTTTTAATGAATCTAAATATACACCTTTTTTAATTGTTTCATAAAAATAAAATGGCGTACTATCTTCATAAGCATTTTTTAATAACCAATTTGCTGCTATAAGTGGCCTTAATCTAGGAAAAACTCCAGATACTGGTGTCTTTGTTGATGTATTAATATTTTCTATTCTTTCAATAGATAAATCATTCTTTATAATTTGTTGTATAGTATTTCCTATTGTACCTTTGAATGGACGTTTAAGTAATTTTGCTTGATTAGCAATAAGATGTGGTGAAGCAATTCTTAAATGATAAAATTGTCTGCTTGGGGACGTACGCGCGTAATCATATATTTCTATTATTCTTGTTTCAAATTCCCATTTTGTATCTTCATCTTTATCTTCTGATTCTTCTTGTTTTTGTTTTTGTATTTTTAATTCTAATTTTTCATTACCATTTAATCTTAATAAACTTAAGATATTACCTGAATCTTGTACAAAAAGATTTCCTTCAATATAAGGATTATGAATACTTTCAGTAAATTCGAGCTTCATTAACATTTCTCTAATATCAATTGGCTCAGTTTTATTTGCCGGATGTAAAAGGGCTTGGTCTACGACATAAGAATCTGGCGACACCGACCCTGCGGCATTTAATTTTTCAGTTTGATTAGACATTTATTAAATCTTCAAATTTATCTACAAATCTTTCTACGTAATTAGGGTCTACATATCTGATTTTAGACCTATCTTCATTTCTTTCAAATTCAAAATTTCTATATGATTGATATGCTAAATCCGATGAAGCAACTCCACCTGTAATATGTAAAGCATTTGTGACAGGTTTCTTTTCACCATCATTTTCGTTATAGTAATAATAAGGGGCATCGGCATAGTTCCAAACTCTATATGTACTCACTCTATCAGTACTTGTACTACCTACAATTTCTTCCCTTGAACCATCTGGTTCATGCATATTACCTATAAAATTACCACTATCAATTATTAATTGATTCATATCAACATTTTTCTTTATAAGTTTACCTGTTGCTCCTGATGTTTGACCAGTAATTGTTTCACCAAGAGTAAATTTACCTGCAATACTATCAACCTGTGTAGTACCAAGCATCTTAGTTTCCATTTCAATTACTTTACCTTTATATTCTTTTTCTATATAAGAATGTAAAGCACTCGCTGACATTGGCCATGAACGATATCCATCATGTAAAAAATCATTTACTACAAAGAATGTCCAATATAGTTTGGGATTCTTATATAATCTACTTGCAACAATATCAGGCCTTTCACCATCTTTTATTTCATATAATTTATATCCTGAAAATTCATCAACGAATGTTGGTAAAGGACGAACTGAACGAAAGATATCGACCATTTGTGTAATGGAACCTTCCCTATTAAAGTCATAATCTATTTTTGGAAATTGTTTAAAAAAGCTCATTAATCCTCCTTACTTCCAGCATTTTCAGCCTCACTTACTTCTGAATCAGTAATTCCAGGTGAAGCATCTGCCATTGGACCACGTTCATATTTTGGTGAACCATCATCACCGTATAAATCATCTCTAGTAAGCATTTTACCTTCTTTGAATGATAGTGATATACTAATCTTAGGTGCCATGAAATCACTGCCTACTCTATGAAATGCTCCTTGTTGTGCAAAGAAGTTTGTATCTAATCCACCAATATAACAATCATGTACAATTGGAAAGAATTTAGATTCATTTTCACCTGACATAAATTGAATTCTAAACATTGCTGGATATCTTACGGTATATCCTATTGAACCTGTTTTTTCTGCATACATTAACCTACGAAACTTATGGCATATTTTTCCAACTGTATTTGCTTCATCTTCATTACGAGGTGTCATTTCAAATGCCATTGTAAAGTTTCTCATTTCCATACCACTAAATGTTAATTCAGTCATAGGATTAACTGCAATTCTTTTAGATAATAAAGTTTGTTTTGCTATTTTATCGATACCTGGTAAACTTGCTGCAGTTCTTAATCCAAGAGCTAATCTATCTTGTTGTGTTGTTCCAGCAGCTCCACCGCCTTTTGAATTAAAGTTTTCAGCAGATTTAAAGTCACCCATATCTAATCCTTCATAACTGGCTCCATCAGCCAGTGTTAAAGAAGAAGGTATGGGTAAAAAAACTGCTTGCTCATCTTCGTTATTCGTAATTTTTACAAATGGATAACCACCATCTTGGTCGATTAATTGCGCTAAATGTTGAGGAAATACGAGTCTCGTACCACCACTTTTTTCCTTTGCTTCCGGTTGTTCTTTGTTTTCAGCCATATAAATACCTATGTTAATTAAAAACTATAGTATTATTTATATGGCTTACAAAGGTAGATACAAAATAAAAAACCCTGATAAGTATTTAGGGAATGCAAATAAAGTGGTATTTCGGTCTCTCTGGGAAAGAAATGCTTTTAGATGGTGTGAAAACAATCCAAATATAAGAGCTTGGAGCTCTGAAGAGATTGTTGTTCCATACAAATGTAGCGTAGATAAGAGATTACATCGCTATTTTGTAGATTTATATATTGAAATGACTAATGGAAAGACCTTTTTAATTGAAATTAAACCTAAAAAGGAAACTCAACCGCCTAAACAGCCCAAAAGAAAGACGAAAAGATATATCAATGAAGTACTTACATTCACAAAGAATCAGGACAAATGGGAAGCAGCTGACCAATATGCTCAACATAAAGGTTGGAAGTTTCAGGTTTGGACTGAGGAAACTTTAAAGAATCTAGGCATAAAAGTACTTAACACTTGATATAAATAGTTATATGGCAAGTTTATTTGATACAGTTCAGGCTCAAGCTTTCCGTGCGGGTATAACGCCGCGTACGAAGGAAAGTATTAAATGGTTTCAGGATAAAGTACAAGAATTACCGAAACCAACCAGAGCTAAGCTTATGAGAGATAAGAACTTAGACCCACAGGGAAAATCAGTAATTGGTGAAATGTACATGTATACATATGACCCTAAACTGAAAAAGACATTACCATATTATGATAGATTTCCTTTAACAATTATGGTTGATGAAGCACCTGGTGGATTCTATGGTATTAATCTGCATTATTTAAACTATGATTTAAGGGCTATCTTTTTAGATAAACTCTTAGATTTAGCGCCCAAAAAAGTTAAGAACGATACAAGGTTAACTAAAATGAAATATAGTTTATTGAAAGGAAGTTCAAAATTAAAAGAGTTTAAACCTTGTTTCAAACATTATTTAGCAAAACATGTTAAATCACAATTTGTAAGAGTACCTATAACTGAATGGGAAATTGCAGTATTCTTACCAGTTGAGAGATTCCAAAAGGCTTCAACATCTCAAATTTGGAAAGATTCACAAAGGATGATTAAATGAGTACAATAGACAGATTAAAATCTACATTAAATAAACATGATGGAATGGCTGTACAAAACAGATTTAATGTTATATTTACACCACCATCTCAAAGTTTATTAAATTTAAATTTTGAATCAATCCTTTCATCAGCTTTATCTGGTGGATTTAGTATGAAAAATTTAATTAACGACCCAAGAGATATAAGTTTACTTACAGAGAAAGTAAATTTGCCGGGTAGAAAAATATCAACTTTTCAATACGGCGCGTACGAACAAGAGAATTCTTATCCTTATGATTTCATAGATGACGATTGTCAAATGACTTTTAAAGGTACAAATGATATGTACATTAGAAGAATGTTTGATAACTGGATAGAAGGTATATATTCTACCGAAGGTCATGTAGTAGGTTATAAGGATGATTATGCAGTAGATGTAGTAATACAAATGCTAAACGTGAAAAACATTCCCATATATGGAGTGAGACTGGAAAAAGCTTACCCAGTCAGTATTAGTGGGATTGAATTAAATCAGGATGCATCAGCACCAGTAAGCTTGACAGTTGATTGGAAATATGATAAATTTATTCCGGAAGGAGCTTTATCATCTTCAATCTCTATAGCGAGAAGCGCTTTAGAATTATTGACGTAGGAGATAAATTATGGCTTTGCCAATAGTGAACTCTTCCCGGTATAGCACTAAGCTACCATCAACCGGAGAAGAAATAGAGTATAGACCTTACTTAGTTAAGGAAGAAAAAATTATGATGGTTGCGCTTGAATCGAAAGATAACAAGCAAATAATGAGTTCGATGAAAGATATTATAAAGGCTTGTGTCTTTAAAGATAATTTCAACATCGATTCGTTAACTTCATATGATATTGAATGGATGTTTATAAAGCTTCGTTCTGTTTCAGTTGGAGAAATGGTGACATTAAATATGCCATGCTCAGCTGGAGAATGTAAAGCTAAAACTGAAATTGAATTTAACCTAGGAGATGTGGAAGTATCTGATACTCCTGACCCTGTAGTTAAAATCACAGATGAAGTAGGAGTGAAAATGAAACATCCAGGTATGGATGTAATGGAAACATTTACTGAAGAAAAACTTCAAACATTAGATGGAGCTTTTGAATTAGTACAATGTTCAATGGACGTGATATACGATAAGGATGAAGTATATCCAATCGTTGGTGAAACTGATGAGGATGTAAAAGTTTTCTTAGACTCTCTAAGTACAGAACAGTTTAAGAAACTAGTTGAATGGATTGGATTGACACCAACCGTTAAAGGAAATATAGAATGGAAATGTATTGAATGCGGTGCAGATAATACATTCGAAGTTAGAGGCATAAACAGTTTTTTTACATAGGCCTCTCTCATGATTCTTTAGTGAATCATTATAGAACTAACTTCGTGATGATGCAGCACCACAAATACAGTTTGACGGAACTGGAAAATATGCTTCCGTATGAGAGAGAAATATATTTAGCTCTCTTGGCAGAACATATTAAGAAGGAGAATGAAAAAATAGCCGAACAAAATCGGAAGATGAAAATGTAATTAGGAGAACGACATGGCAGAAGCGACAGACAATTCAAGAAATGAAGTTGAAATTGATTTAGATAAGTACATGAGTCTAATTGAAAAATTAGACGCGGCGGAAGATACTATTGCAGAAATGCAAGAAGAAGCAAGGAAAGCTAAGCAAGGACTTGAACCGCCAAAAAGAAAATTTATAGATTTATTCTTAGATGATAATGATATAAATGAAAAATCAATTATTGGATTTATTTCTTTTACGTTAATGACCATATTTGGTATAACAGATTTAGTCACTGCTCTAGTTTGGGATATGGACCTTAAGGTATCTGAGACAATATATACAAGTTTTGTAGTTGTCACATTAGGTGCGTTTGGTATATCAGAAGCTGGTAAAGCATTTGGCGGAAAATAAAGGGTAAAATAAATGGCTGAAAAACCAGACAGTAGTAAAGAAACTTTAAAAACTTTAAAAGAAAACGCAAAAAAGTCAGCTGAAGCTGTTAAGAGACAGGAAGCTGCTGATAGAGGCGCCAAAAAGAGAGCTGAAAATTCTGATAAAAAGCGTGAAGCTCAAACCAAAGTTCTAGAGGCTATGCTTGAAGTTGATAAACTTCGAGCTGCTGGTGATGAGAAGAACGCTGATAGATTAGAAAAGAAAATTACAAAGTATTCAGATGCTATTGAAGCAACTGAAGGTAGTAATATAAATGCTCAAGTATTTGAAGAATTAATTAAAGGTGTTAAAACTGCTAATGATGATACTGCTTCTAGATTTGAAGCCCTTGATACTAATCAAAAAGCTTTTATTGAAAAAGAAAAGTTTGGTATTACCAATCTTGCCGAAAGAATAAAAGAACAAACTGCAGCTGAAGAAGCTTCAGATGGAATGGTTGAAAAAGCTCTTAGTAAATTAGATGGCTTTGGAATGGGAGCCAATGAGAATAGTAGATTATTAAGAGAAGAATTTCAAAGAGCTCAAGAGCTTGAAGCATCAGGAAGAGCAGAAGATATTAAAGCAGCTCGAGAAATCAAAGCTGCTGTTATTAGTGCTGCGTCAGATGAAGAAAAGAGAAGAGAAGCTGAAGAATTAGCAGAAGAACAAAACGCAAGACTTACTCAAATAGCAGATGGATTTAATAACTTTGCTGATAAGTATGGTGATTCAGCAAAATCTGCTGTGAAAACAGCTGGATTCCTTGGTGTAATTGCTGCCTTGATATTTGGAGCAATTGACCCAGATAAATTATTAAAACTGGTTGATGAAATCGTAACTGGTTTCTTAGAAATAATTGAAGGATTTATGGCCTTTATTAGTGGTGATACAGATAGAGCAAATGAACTACTAGGTAAAAACTGGAAACTATTACTCGGTGCGATTACTGGTGTTGCTTTATGGTTTGCTGGACCAATCATCAAAATATTCGGTAGTATGTTTACTATGTTGAATAAGGTTATGAAGGTTGTTAAATTCTTTAGAATAACTGCTATTGCTGGATTCGTAAAGAATATGGTAGTAAACTTAGCTCAAATGGCAAAAGATTTAGCAATGACAGCTTTAAATAAAGTTGTAAAAGCTGCAAAAGCATTTAGAGTTTTTGCTTTAGGTACAATGATTCCTAGTTTAATGGGTGTATTTTCAGCTATAGTGACCGCTATGATTCCGGTAATTGCAGCAGTCTGGCCAGTAGTTGCAATCATAGGCGTTATTGCTGCGGCCTTTATGTTAATAAAGAACTATTTAGGAGAAGGTGCATCAATTACTGATACTCTGAAATATGCTATGTTATTACTCTTAGATGGTTTAGGTCATATTGTAAATGCCTTTACGTTTATACCAAGAAAAATATTTGGATTCTTTGGTGAAAGGATTGGTAAATTCTTACTTGGTGATGATTTCAAAATGCCTGATTTTATTACAAAAGGTATGAAAACTAATAGGGCTTCAGAATTTAAAGCAGAACTTGATTCACGTGTACCAGATACTACTGAAATAGATGGTGAAATTGTAGATGTAGCGGAACAAGGTGTGGAAGGTTCTCCTTATGATATAAGCGAATTAGAAGGTATGCAAGATGAAAACCTAGAAGGTCAGCTTGATTTACAAGGAGCTGGAGGTGGTCAAATATTAGCTGCTCAGAATAATGTTCAAGCAACAAATTCATCTAGTTCACAAATGATTGTTAATCATACACCACCATCAAGTGCATCAATTAAATTGGCTGCTTATTCAGCGTACGCAAATTAAAAAAGGGACCCTTTCGAGTCCCTTCATTAAGTCAATATAAATTAACTTTCTTTTGCTAGTTTAGCAAAATAACTGAGTGTGTCATCTTCATCAGAAGCTGGTTCCGATGTTCCTAATGATTCTGCCTGAGCAGTACTCATTGTAGGAGCCGATTCAACTGGAGCTGAGTCCATTTGAGCTGGCATCGGGTCATGACCAACTTCAACACCAAGAACTCTGTTGAGTTTCATTTTTAACTCATCATAAGTTTTATAGTTCTCAGGTTTCAAGAAATCTTGTAATGAATATAATCCATCATAAACTTCTTGTAATCTGTTTTCATCACCTTCAAACAATGCTGCAGGTTTTGAAAATTCAGATTTATCATAGTTAACCCAACCTTCGACTTTTCTGATTTTGATTTTAAAGTCAGCGCCTTCCCAGAAATCATAAGGATTTATTGGGTCTTCATCAGCAAATTGTGGTTGCATAACATCCATGATTTTATCAAAGATTTTTTTACCAAATTGATAAAGGAATACTTTACCTTCATTTTGCGGATTTTCAGGGTCTGAAATAACTAACACATTTGATATATAGTGTAGCCTTCTTTTTCTTTCCCTTGCTAACGCTTTATCTTCATCTCTCCCAGAGTTCCAAAGAACAGCATTGGATTCTCCGACTGGGTCGGGTTGTCCAATTGAGGTTAATGAATTTTCTATGTACCATAGACCAGTAGGACCTTTAAACCCGTGGTCCCAATATCTTACCCAAGGAAGGTCTTCACCCTCTTTGGCAGGTAAGAATCTTACCACGGCATAACCGTTCCCTGCTTTATCTCTGGTGGGTTTCCAGAATCTATCATCCCCATAGGATTTAGTTTCTGCTTTTGTGGATACTGCTTCCGCAGCCTTTACGAGTTTGTCGATTGACGAGCCTCGCATGCTCTTTAAGTTATCTAATGACATATTTTTCTCCGTATGTACAATGTATTACTGAATTATCCACTTTATTCATAATATAGAGTTATATTATAACATATAACTAGGCTTTTGTAAAGGACTTTTTCAAAATATCTAAACATTTTTTATCGTCAAACTTTACAAAAGGTTTGTATTTAGTTATCTTCCGATAGATATCTGGCCAAATAATAGTTTCAGTTATCTTCTTATTTTCCCTTTCAACAAAGTTTGTTATAGAATCGATGATTACAATTGTTTCCAAAAGTATTTCTTCTTGCATCCATAACTTTATAATCAATGGGTGATTGGAGTTCTCTGAAGACAGTATGTTATCAATTGAACTTTCAATCTCACTAATTTTATTTATATCATTTTGAAAGCTATAGTGAATTGATTCCATAACTTTCTTATGAGAAGTATAATATTGTTCTCCTCCTTCATTAAGCATATCCCCGACATACTTAACATCATTTTTGAAATTAGCAATATAGAATTCTTTTAAATGTTTTCCATAAGTCTTTGCTAGTTTCGCAAAAAAGTATTTATCCTTTCGATTAAAAAAGGATTGAGGTTTAATAGAAGTTTTAAA
>MDTC01259413.1_pt1 | contig 13934 bp, 1 predicted proteins | sample 811181 | NCBI WGS metagenome assembly MDTC01 (sample SAMN05326644, study PRJNA326480) | marine metagenome | isolation source: seawater | place: Pacific Ocean: North | collected 2011
AATATAGAGCAGTTACACCAAGAGATTATGAGGCAATAATTGAATCAATTTTCCCCCAAACTGAGTCAGTATCTGTCATAGGTGGAGAAGAATTAAATCCACCACAATTTGGTAAAGTTCAAATAAGTATCAAACCAAAAAATGGTACTTTTGTATCAGATTTTGATAAATCTCAAATCAAAAACAAATTAAAGAGTTACGCTATCGCTGGTATAAATTCAGAAATAGTTGATTTAAAACTACTATTTGTGGAGATTGATACAAATGTGTATTATAATCCATCTCAAATTTCCTCTCCTGAATCATTACAAAGTAGTATTGTTAGTGCATTGAATGATTATGCTGGTAATGTTGAGATAAACAAATTTGGAGGTAGATTTAAATATAGTAAAGTTAGTACTTTAATTGACCGTGTTGATAATGGAATCACATCTAACATCACAAAGGTAATTTTGAGAAGGGATTTAAAAGCTTTACTTAATCAATTTGCACAATATGAACTTTGTTATGGTAATAAATTTTATATTAATCCAGCAGGATACAATATTAAAAGTACTGGGTTTACAATTAATGGATTCACAGAGGTGTGTTACATCACAGATGTTCCAAATAAATTTGCAAATGGTATTTTAGATGGTAGTAATATGGGAACTCTCAGTGTTGTTTCAAAGAATAATAAGAATGAGCAAAGAGTTTTAGTAAAAGATGCTGGTGTTGTTGATTATAAAAAAGGAGAGGTCATATTGAATACTATTAATATTACATCCACTGTATCTCAAAACAATATAATTGAAGTACAGGCATTCCCAGAATCAAATGATGTAGTGGGATTAAAAGATTTATACCTTAGTTTTGATGTATCAAAGAGTACAATAAATACTGTTAAGGATGTGATTGCTTCAGGTGAAGATGTTTCAGGTGTTGTGTTCACAAGAGATTATTATACTTCAAGTTACTCTAATGGAGATTTAGAGAGGAAATAATTTATGTCACAAATTGACAAAAGAATACAAGTCAATAGTATCATTGAAAGTCAGTTACCTGAATTTGTGGTATCTGATTTTCCTAATTTTACCGAATTTTTAAAGCAATATTATATTTCTCAGGAATTTCAAGGAGGACCGTCCGATTTAATAAGTAACTTTGATCAGTATATTAAAGTTGATAATTTAGTTCCTGAAGTAGTTGTTGGTGTTACTAGCATTACATCTGATGTATCTCTTACTGACACCACTATAAACGTACCTAGCACAAAGGGATTTCCTGCTGAGTATGGTTTATTTAAAATTGATAATGAAATCATTTCATACACTGGTATAACCTCAACATCATTCACAGGTTGTGTGCGAGGATTTAGTGGAGTAACAGGATATAACGTAGGAATATCATCATCTCTTCTTGAAATAAATCGTGAAAAATTAAAATTTAATGAAACTGTAGCAGAGAATCATATCTCTGGGGCAACAGTTACAAATTTATCAGTATTATTCATACAGGAGTTTTTCAAAAAATTAAAGAAATCATTCTTACCTGGATTGGAAAACAATGATTTTTCTGAAAAATTAGATGTAGGAAATTTTGTTAAATTTGCTCGTTCATTTTATCAATCAAAAGGTATTGAAGAATCTGTCAGAATATTATTTAAAGTATTATTTGGAGTTGAATCAAGAGTTCTTGACTTAGAAGGAAATCTAATCAAACCCTCTGATGCTGAGTTCATTCGTCGTGAAGTTGTTGTAGCAGATTTAATTACACCAACTGGAGAACCACAAAACTTAACTGGTCAAACAATATTCAAATCAACTGATACTTCTACAAATGCGTCTGTATCTGAAGTAGAAATAATTAAAAGAGGTGGTAAAAATTATTTTAAAATCGCTCTATTCGTTGGTTTTAGTGATCGTGATTTAATTGAAGGTGTATTTAAAGTACCAGGTTCTACAAAAGTGCTTGATGGAGTGCAACCTAATGCTTCAATTATAAATGTAGACTCCACTGTTGGTTTTGGTACAACAGGAACAATTATAAGTGGTGCAAATACAAATATAAATTACACATCTAAATCTATAAATCAGTTCTTCGGATGTACTGGAGTTGGTGTTGGAATCGGAACTGCTGAAGATCTTAGAGATAATGAAACAATATTTGGTTATGAAAACGGTGATTTAACGAAAAGAATTGATTTAAGAATAACTGGAGTATTATCTGAACTGGTACCAATCACTGACATCAAGTTAGTTAATGAATCTGAAAATGTTTTTGTTAAAAATATAGGTGAGAAAATATTTAATGATAATAAAAATTATAAACAAATATATGCTAACTCTTGGATTTACAATACAAGTTCAAGATTCCAAGTTGATATACCCTTTGGTAGTTCTACTTTTAAATTAAAAACTCCAATCGATAAATCATCTTTGAAAAAAGGAGATTTGTTTGACATATTAGAAAGAGGAGAGCAAGTTATAGTTGGAGGTGGTGAAGTTGCAAGTATTGATGTTACATTAAATCAAATAACTGCTACAAACATCGCTGGATTTACACAAAATGCAAATCAATTATATGATATTCGTCGAAGAATTAATAAGGTTTCAAGTTCTGGTGTTACCTTAAAACAAGGTAATGATAAATTAATCGCAGATACTTTAGCTGTTTATACTGATGGTAACACTGATGGCTACGTTGCATCTAACTCACTACCTAGTTACCCTATAACAACTAATATTATTGAAGAGACTTTAACTGGTGGAACGTCTGCTGGATTAGATGAATTCAACCCATTAACAGATAGATTCACATTTATTAATTTTCCAATATCTCGTGATGTTAAATTTATTCAAGGTGATGCTATCGTATATCAACCTGAAGGAGAAGCATTAGTTGGATTGGATACAGGGAGGACGTATTTTGTTGATCCTGTCATACCTCAACCTGGTCAAAATGTTACAAAGATAAGAATATTTAATTCTCTCGCTCAAATAGGTTCAGCGAGCACTGTATTAGTAGGACCTACTACCTCTACAACTGACATTCATAGATTTGTTCTGGAAAAACACGCAAGTAGAGAATTAGATGCTGATAAAATAGTAAGAAAAATACCTCTATCACAAAATTTATTTGTAAGTTCTAATCAAGACATTCCTACAAATGATATTGGTATATTGATAAATGGTGTTCAAATACGTTCACCAATATCTGATAATCAAATTTACTATGGACCTTTAGAATCTGTAGATTTATTAAATGGTGGAGAAGGATATGATATTATTAATCCACCGATAGTTGGCATAGAAACTAGTAGTGGTGTTGGTGCTGCGGTTGAACCTATAATTCAAGGTACAGTAAAAGAAGTATTTGTTGACCCTCAACTATTTGATATTGATCAAGTAACTAGTATTTCTTTAACTGGTGGTAATGGAAGTGGATGTTTATTACAACCAATATTAGGAACACGTAATCGAGAGTTAGAATTTGATAGTAGAGATGTATTCTTTAACGGTGGTGTTGATATTGTTAATGAAACAATTACATTCAAAACTAATCATAATTTAGATGATGGTCAACTTGTTTACTATGGTTCAAATGGTAACTCACCAATAGGCATTGGAACAGCATATGATTTATTAAATCAAGTATCAACCACTCTATCTGATGGTGCCCCATATTATGTAAGGTCTGTTAACCCATCAACAGTTAGATTATTTAATACTCCTACAGACGCATTATTTGGAACTGCTGGTATAAACACTATTGGATTATCTACAGATACTTCAGCTAGTGGTATTCACAAATTTAAAACTGAAAATAAAAATACTTTAGTTGCGGTCAAAGTATTACAAGAGGGTTCTGGTTACACACATCGTAAATTAAGAGTAAAACCAGCTGGTATATCGACATCATTAAATGTTGTTACATTTAGAAATCATGGATTTGAAAGTGGTGAGGTGGTTGAATATTCAGCTGAAACAACACCAATACAAGGATTAAGCACAACAACTTCTTATTATATTAAAAAATTAACAAATGATACATTCCAGTTAGCAGATGCTGGAATTGGTGGAACTTCTATTGTTGACTATAATAGAGGTAAGTATGTTAACTTTACATCATCTGGTGAAGGATTCCAAATATTTAATTATCCAAAGATTAAAGTTAATGTTGATGTATCATTCGGTTCAACAATAACTGGAGATATTAATATTACTCCAGTCGTTACAGGAGAATTGATCGGTGGTTATCTGTATGAAGAAGGTACAAATTATGGTTCAGTAACTGTTGATAAAGAAGTTATACCAAAAGTTACAATTGAAAATGGTAGATTTGCTGAATTTAAACCAATAATTGTTAATGGTAGAATCACTGATGTTGCAGTTGTTAACAGAGGTAGAGAGTATAATTCAAGTCCTGAAATAAAAGTTTTAAATACAGGGGACGGTGTAGGAGCTGGTGCTATTGTACGTCCAGTTGTAGAAAATGGTCAAGTAATCGATGCAATAGTCATAAACAGTGGAATAGGATATAGTTCATTCTCAACTGAGGTAAGAGGGTATTCAAGGGGAAGTAATGGTTCTTATATTGCAAGAGTAAGAAGTCTTACTTTAAACAATAATAATAGGTTTGGAGATTCATTCTTAACTAAAAAGGAAGACAGTTTAAAGTTTAGTATTTTAGGTTATTCTCAGGATATTGCAAACAATTTTGAAAATACATTCAATGTAACTTCAAATGGTGAATTTAGTAATATTACAGGACACTCTCCAATAGTGGGTTGGGCATATGACGGAAATCCAATATACGGTCCGTTTGGTTATACTGATCCTAGTAATATCAACTCACCACTAAAAATTCTCCAAACTTCATATAAAACTGATGTTAATAGAGTTAAAAATCGTCCATCAGGATACTCAGCAGGATTTTTTGTAGAGGATCATATATTTGATGGTTCGGGAGATTTAGATGTTCATAATGGTCGGTTTGGAAAGACACCAGAATTTCCTAATGGAGTATATGCATATTTTGCTACTGTTGGATTAGGAACTGGCACTAACAAATTGGAGGGTATATATCCATATTTTATAGGTAATACATATCGCTCACCATTTATAGCAGAGAATCAAATTTTAAATCAAGAATTTGATTTTAATAATTCTGGACTAAGAAGAAACACATTACCTTATAACGTAGACGAAGAATTTGCTGGTAATGATTTTATTGTTGAATCATACGAAGATATAAGACAAATTTCAAAAATTGAAGCAGTTACTAAAGGTGGAGTTGATGCTGTCACTATTTTAAATGGTGGAACAGGATATAAGGTTGGAGATACTACTGAATTTGATGACGAAGGCACAAATGGTTCAGGATTCCGTGCTCAAGTTGACGAAATTGTTGGTATTGGTATCTCTCGTATTGATACAACTATTGATACATTTGAAAATGCTGTATTTACTTGGAATAATTTCAACGAAGTAACAGCACAGTTTTTACCATTTGTTGAATTAAGCGATCAATCATTTGTATCCATTTCTGGTTTGAGTAGTTCAGTCGTCAATTTAACTAATTCATTTAAAGTCGGTGTATCAACAGATAGAGTTGGTCTTGCAGAAACTATGACAATAGGTGCTGCAAATGGTTTAATTCAAGATATTCATCTCTCTAAAATACCTTCTAATGTTGCAATCGGTGGGTCTATTAGAATTGGATCAGGAAACGTATCTGATGTAGAGACTGTGAGAGTGTTGAATGTATTTGACGAAGAAAAAGTAATTAGAGTACTAAGACACACAGGTATTGCTCACACTCTTGGATCAAATGTTGACGCATTAAATAATAAAATTAATATCCCTGTTAAAACTACAAAGTTTGAATCACAACCAGATGAAATAATATACTTTAATGGTCCGCAATCAGTTGGAGTTGGAACTACAAATGGTGGTGCTATTAATGTAAATACATTTATCGGTGGACAAAAAAATATAGTATCAATACCAACAAGAACGATACGTATTCCAAATCATCCATTTAAGACTGGTCAAAAAGTAACTTTACACAAAAGGAATGGTGCTAATCGATTCGACGTAGGCACAACACCTCTAGTTACTGAATTTAAAGTTCCTCATATAGGACAGAATTCACTTGATGTCTTCATCATAAACAAAGGTAAAGATAATATTGGTATTTTAACCACTAGAGTCGGTATTGGAAGCACTAGTGAAGGTTTATATTTTTACAGTAATGGGTCAAATTCAGGAATTTCTTCAGGATTGTATTTTTTACAGAGTGATAATAAAAAAATAACTGGTGACATTGATAAAATAACAACTACAGTATCAACAAACGTGTCTGCTGCAGATACAACCACTCATAATTTAATAGAGGGAGATATAATTAAACTAAATGTAGTTCCTAATTTAAATGTTGGTATAGGAAATACAATACCAGTATCTGTGAATTATAATGAGGAATTTGAAAAATTACTCCTTAATCCAATATTATTTACAGCGTCTAACGTTGAGACAAATCAAATTGACATAGTTGATCACGGATTTGAAACTGGTGATAAAGTATTCTATGATGGATCTGCAACAGGATTAAGCACTGGTACTTACTTTGTTAATAGAGTAAGTAGTAGAAAATTCCAACTTTCTGAAACAATTTTAGATATAAATTCAAATCCAGTAAGAACTGTAAGTATCACTGCAAATACTGGTGGAAATCAATCTATTGCTCCAATAAATCCAAGAATTGACGTAGTTAAAAATTCCAAATTAAACTTTGGATTGACAAGTTCAACTTTATTAAATTTTGATTTTAAATTATTCTATGATAAGGAACTTACAAATGAATATTTAAGTTCGCAAGACTCTAGTACATTTAATGTTGGTGTTGGTGGAACAATTGGTATTGGTACTAATAATACTGATCCCATAGGTGCAGCACTTACAGTTCAGTATTCAGACTCTACACCTGGTAGATTATTTTACGGATTAACAAAAGGTGGGTTTATAAGCACTGCTGATACTGAGGTATCAAACTATTCTGAAATAAGATTTATTGATAGTAAGTATAATGGAGAGTATAGAATTTTCAATGTTACTGATGATACTTTCCAAATATCTCCACAAATACCTGAATTTTTATCATACACAACTAACGATTGTGACAAGTTAGAGTATTCAACAAAATCAACTATAGTTCATGGTGAAATTAAGAATCTAAGAATATTATCACCAGGATTTAATTACAAAAAATTACCACAATTTAAAACTTTTAATACTGTGAATGGTAGAGATGCAAATATTATTGCCTCCTCTAGAACTATTGGTAGAATTAAGAAAGTAAGGGTTGTTGATTTTGGTTATGAATATTCATCAGATAAAACCTTAAGTCCAGAAGCTTTCATATCACCAGTTGTAAGCATTGACAATCTTGATATAATCGCATCTGTTAATATAGTAAGTGGTGGTGCTGATTATATGAGCACTCCTAATTTAATTGTATTCAACCCTGTCAGTAACACTGTTGTTGATAATCTTTCATTACAACCATTTGCTCCTAACCAAACTATATCAAAAGTTGACGTTCTATCACCAGTAACTGGACTAGATTCAGTTGTTCATAAAATTATTTCAATTAATAATTCAAATGGAGTTGGTATAAACTCAGTTCAAATAAGTAATTCTGGTGTTGTTACTTGTTTCCTAGAAACACCTATTAATGGTTTTGATGAGCAACCCTTCGCTGTTGGTGATGAAGTTTATGTTGAAGGTATACAAAGGGTTGGAGAGGCAGGAATTGGTGCTACACAGGGAGGAATATCAACCTCTACAACTGTTGAAGGGACAGGATACAATTCAGATAATTATAATTATCAATTCTTTAATGTTGATGACTATATTATAGGAACACAATGTATATTAAAATTTAGTACAGCTGGTGTAACAACAAATCCTGGTATTGCTAAAACTTTCCAATCTGGGTATGCAACCTTAATCAATAAGAAAAAATATCCAGTTATTGAACCTATTCAAACTAGAGGTGTATTTGAACTCAAAGAGACTTTAATAATTGATAATATTGAAACAGATTTGAAAATTATAGAAGTTAGAAATGATTATATAAAAATTGATGGAAAGTATAAAATCAAAAAAGGTGATAGAATAAAAGGTCAATTAAGTAACGTATCTGCTGAAATAACTAACGTCATAGACAATCAAGCTAAATTTACCACTGATTTTTCTAATAGACAAGAATATGGTTGGTTAGATGATATTGGTAAATTAAATGAGGATTATCAGGTAATTCCAGATAATGATTACTATCAGAATCTCTCTTATACTGTAAAAAGTTCAATAGAGTGGGATAAATTTGTAAATCCAGTAAACCGTTTGGTTCATCCATCTGGATTAAAAAACTTTGCAGATACTGCAATAACATCTAATTTGAAAGTTGGAGTTGGTGAAGTAAGAGAGTCCAATCAAACAGTCGTATTAGATGTTGGTAATATTCTTGAAATCAATGATAAGCAAAGAGTTGACGCTATAAACAATTTTGATTTTGCAAGAGATTTTGATACTAGAGTTAATGGCTCAAAGTTCTTAACACTTAAAAATAGAACATTAACTGATTTCACTAGATGTAAAACAAATAGGGTCTTATTACACGATGATGTTAGTGATGGTTTTTCTAGTGATGGATTTGAAAGTACAAATACAGTTATAGAACCTTTAGTCGAAGAATTTGGAAATTACCTTATACAAATAGTTGATCCTGATACTTTTGACACACAGTTTACTGAATTAGTAACTTTAACAACTGAAAGTGATGCATTTATTCTTGAAAAAACAACTGATTTTACAACATCAAAATTAGGAGATTTTGATACTGAAATATTATCAACTGGAACAAAAAATTTACTATTTGAACCAGAAGAAAAATTCTTAAAAGATCATGATATTAAAGTTTTAAAAATTGATTTCAATACTGATTTAACAGGAATAGGGACAAACGGTATTGGTAGTATTGATTTAACTGGTGTTAATACAGGTGTTGGAAGTACAACTATTGGTTTTACAACATCATCTATTGTTGAAGTTCCTAGTTATGACTTTAATTCATTATTTGCATCTATATTTGTTCAGGATAGTGTCACAAAAGAAATCAACTACAATGAAGTAATTGTTGATTTTGATGGAACTGATACAACGATTGCTGAAACATATGTTGATACCACTTCGGGATTGAGTAGTAGTATTGTAGGAATTATTACAGCAAGGGTTGAAAATAATTTTGTTAAATTGCAAATTGAAAATGACAGAGTTAATACTCTTGATGTTAGAGCAAATATTGTTGGGTTAGGTTCAACCGCTGCTGGTATTGGAACATTTAGATTTTCTGTTGCTGGACAACCTGCTGGTGCTGAAAGGAGTGCTAGATTAGAATCAGGTTATGTAACTGGAACAGCGAGTACAATAACATATGCTACTTTGAATAAGTTGATTGATAGTAGTGTAAAGTCAATAATTAGAGTATCTTGTGGAGAAACATCAGCAGTTCATCAAGTTGTGTCAATCAGAGATACTGATGATATTGTAACCATTCAATACCCATTTGTATCCGCTGGTTCAACTACAGGTATTGGAACATTCGGTGGTGAAATAAGTGGTGATAATATTAATTTAAGATTTTATCCAGACGCAGAGTTTGATTCATTGATTGAAGTTCAATCATATAACCAAATTTTCTATACAGCAAGTGATTTTGAAAATACACCACCTAATTTAACATATGGAACTGTAGATCAACAATTATTCTTAACAACTTATGATGGTGCTGCTGGACTTAGAGCAAATAAAAAAGACTTTATATTAAAAAATGAGGGAGTCCCAATTTACTCTAAGACATTCAACCCCTCTGGAACAATTAGTACAACAACAAGTACAATTAATATCAATAGTCATTTCTTTAATACAAATGAAGAATTGACTTATACTCCTGATTCTACATTTATAGGAATTGCAGGTACTGCGATTTCAATAGGATCTACAGCAAATATATCTGGTATTGTAACAACTTTACTTCCAAGCACAGTTTACGCTAAAGTACTTGATGAAAATAGATTTGAGTTATATACCAGACCTGAATACGTGTCATCTGGAATCGCAGTAACTTTCACAGGTATAGGTGGTGGTAATGCTCACAAGTTAACAATGAGAAAACAGTTAACTAAAACAATTATTGGATTAGATGGAGTTGTACAACAACCAATTACATTTACATCCATAACACATAATTTAGGAGTTTTTGATGGATTTACATATAATAATGGTATTGGAATTGGACTTTCACAATTTGTATTAAGTGGAATTAGTTCAGTTCAACCAACTGATTTTCTTAGAATTGGAGAAGAATATCTAAAAGTTACAGAAGTTGGATTCTCTAGCACACCCACTGGTACTATTAACGATGCAACTGACGTTGCACTTGGTATTGCAACATTACCAGTTGTAAAAGTAGAAAGAGGACAGTTAGGTATTGCAGCGACTTCACACGTTGTAAATGCAACAGCAAGGGTTCATAGAGGTGCATTCAATATTGTTGAAAGTAGAGTATTTTTTGCAGATCCACCAAAAGGAAGTGGTAGGTCAAGAAGAGATGAGACTAATTTACCTTTTGTAAAGGCAGGATTTAGTGGTAGAACATTCTTAAGAAGTAATTACACGACAAATATGTTGTTTGATGATGTATCCGATAACTTTACAGGTATTGGTAAAACATATACATTAACGGTTGGTGGTGCTAATACTTCTTCAGGAATAGGTGTTGGAAATGGAGTTTTATTCATTAATGGTGTTTTCCAGACTCCAAAGACTGTTAATAATACGGGGCATAATTATGAATTTATATCAGATACAACCGCAGGTATATCAACTGTAGAGTTTAGTGGTATTACATCTACAAATGGTGATTTTATAATCTCAGAATTTGATATTAATCAAAACCAAGTTCCAAGAGGTGGACTCATAGTTTCATTAGGTTCTACACCTGGTACAGGATATGCTCCATTACAAGGTGCAAAAGTCAAAGCATTTAAAAATGCTGCTGGTGGAATTACAAGTGTTGTTGGTATAGCAACATCATCAGGATTTAACCTTGGTATTCAGACTGCTGCTTATGATAATGTTACAGGTATCATAACAGTAACTACAGACAAAGTTCACGGATTTGCACTTGAAAGACCAAATACAGTTAAATTAAAAAATCTAGAATTTAGTTGTGTTGGATACAGTGGTGTTACAACAACTATATTCCAAGATCATGAAAGACCTCTATTCTTAGTTGGTATTGTATCTGATAGAACCTTTGAAGTACAAGCAGGTCCTAGCACAATATACCATACTTATGTTGGTGGTGGAGAGGCATTTGAATTCTTTGAAGATCTAACATTCGGTTCAGGATATCGTGGTGGATCTGTTGCGATAGCTGTTACAGACCAAGCGTATGAGCACAGATTTGTAAGTTCTGGTATAGGTTCAATACGAAAGGGTAGTTTTGCTGCCTCTAGTGCAAATTCATTCACTGCAACTAACGCTGTATATACTTCTCACTCTGGTCAATTAGTTCTTACAATCCCAAATCATACATTTACAACAAGTGATACAGTTGGTATTGATACTGGTGGATTAGTATTTAAATGTTCAAAAGATGATTTCTTCTCTAATCATCCATATCCTCGTGCAGTCTCTAAGACAAGTTTCCCAAATTCAGATCCTATTGCTGGTATTATAACTGGTATAGGTGCAACTACAAATAATACCATAACATTTAATGTTGGTGCTGGTGGTGGAGGTGGAACAGGTGCAGAAGTTTCTGCAATAGTTGGTGCTGGTGGCACACTAGCATTCACAATCACATCTGCTGGTTCAGGATATGTAAATCCTGAAATTATTATACCTGAACCAAATTATGATAACATTCCAGTCATAGGTATATCAAGACAAGGTATAGGAGCTACAACTGATACTGGTTCTAATCTATTACTTGATGTAAAAGTAAGTGCTGCAAAAACAACTGTAGGTATAGGTTCCACAACTTTTGAAATATCAGAGTTTTCAATTGCAAGACCTGGTCATTCATTCAAAGTTGGTGATAAATTTAAACCAGTTGGATTAGTAACTGCTGCACATTTGTCAGCACCAATCCAAGAATTTGAATTAGAAGTAATTCAAACATTTAGCGATAAATTCTCATCTTGGCAATTTGGTGAAATTGATTTTATAGATTCTATTGGTAATTTACAAGATGGTTCAAGGACAAGATTCCCATTATTCTTTAATGGACAGTTATTAAGTTTTGAAAAAGATATTAATAATGCACGTTCACAATTAATTGATTTGAATGCTGTTCTTCTTATATTCATTAATGGTGTTTTACAAGAGCCTGGTTCATCTTATACTTTTGAGGGTGGTACAACCTTTGAGTTTGAAGAGGCACCAAGAACTGAAGCAAAGGTAGATATTTTCTTTTATAAGGGACAAGATGGAGTTGATGTTGATACTGCTGACATACAACAAACTGTTAAAGTTGGTGATGAGTTAAGATTAAGAAAACATCCCGTAGGAGTATCAACATCACAGGATGCAGAGAGAACTATTGGAGCATTATTAGGTGCGAAACTCGTTGAGACTGATATCTACACAGGTAGAGGAATTGATGAAAAAAATAATAGACCCGTTAGATGGACAAAACAAAAAGTTGATATTGTTCTCAACGGTAAAAAAATTGATAAGTCAAGAGAAATACTTGAACCACAAGTTTATCCAACTTCTAAGATTATTGGTGATTTTACTACAATATCAGGTGAAGGAAACACAAATGGAATTTTTGTGGATGATGCAGAGGTATTTTTCTATGAAAAGGGTGATCATTTAAGTGCAAGCAATCCAGATGAAACAGATGGTGATTATAATTTAGAATTTAATACAGTTGATGCTCTCGTTACTTCTGGAGAAATAAACGTTGGAGCATCTGCGACTGCAATTATATCATCAACAGGTTCTATAACTTCATTTGATATTACAAATGCAGGAAGTGGTTATGTCACAAGTCCATCAATAAAAATTTCAAATCCAATAGGTGCAGGTTTAACAGTTGGTATTGGTTCTACTGCATTTGCAACAACCACAATAACTAATGGTTCTATTACTGGAATTAATTTAACTGCAGTTGGTTTAGGTTATTCAAACATAACCCCACCACAAGTTATAATAGAATTACCACCATATAAAACTGAAAAAGTAACATCTATTGATAATGTTGAGGGATTCACTGGTATTATTACGGGTATTAGTACCGCAACTGTAAGTGGACAGTCAGCACTTAAGTTTTTCTTTAGGGCAGACAAAACTGCAAATTCACTATTAGTTGGTTATCCAGTTTTAATTAAAGATACAACAGTTGGAACTGGTGTCATATCTGTTGATACACACAATTCCTCTGTTGTTGGAATTGGTTCAACCTTCTTAGACAACATTTATAAAGTTCATGCAATAACTTCAACTGGTGAAAATGGCGAAATTACTTGTAATATTCAAAATGGACAAACCACTGGTGTGGGTGCTGGTTTGACTGGTAACTTTAATAATAGCAATCCAGGTATCGCTACACATCTAGGTCGAATCAGTTGGGGTAGATTATATAATCTTTCTCGAAATGAAAATCCAATTTCAATCGGTGTAACTGGATTTACAGTTAATACTGGATTAACAACTTTCCCAACCATTCAAAGAAAGAATTACACCATAGGGTCACTGAGAGGTCTAAGATCATCAGGTGCAATCAGGGTGTTTGGAATTTGATTCTATTACCTCTATAAATAAAAAGAAAAAGTTAATTAACAATGTCAGCGATAATTACTGATCAATTTAGAATCTTGA
>MDTC01234107.1_pt1 | contig 13932 bp, 18 predicted proteins | sample 811181 | NCBI WGS metagenome assembly MDTC01 (sample SAMN05326644, study PRJNA326480) | marine metagenome | isolation source: seawater | place: Pacific Ocean: North | collected 2011
AAAGATGAAACTAAAAGAAGATGAAGCTGGTAATAAGATCTCAGAAGTACGTGGTATTAGAGCAGGTTGTAAAGTAATGAAGACTCGTTATGCAAAACCGTTTGAAGGCGTACAAGTAAAGATTCCATACGAAACAGGTATGAATCCGTATAGTGGTCTTATTGAGTTATTTGAGAAAAAAGACTTGTTAACAAAGCAAGGCAATCGACTCAAATACATTGACTTAAATGGTGAAGAGCACCTTGATTATCGTAAGGCTTGGATGAATGGTGATAAACTCGATATGGTCATGTCGGAATACAACGAAAAAATGACTCCTGTGGTAAATACCGAGGAGTTAATTGACGAAAATGTTACTGATAATGAACTTATTGAGGAGAACACTATAAATGAATGAAGAACAGATTGCTGAAGTATGGACACTTTTTAAAGAGTACTTAGATAAAAAACAAGTTGAAATAGCCGCAGAACGCTATATTGACATGTTGGCTGACTATGGAGTTAGAGACGAAACATTAACAGAATGCTTCGGTAACTGCAATGTTTTAGATAATGCTATTAAGTATTATCTAGATTTAGACAATGAAGACGTCCACGATGACGAAGATAATGAATGGGATGAATAATGGGTTGGTATAGTGAAGTTTCACGTGATATTAGTAAGATACCTAATGCAGTAAAGTACTTTGAGGATGAGCTTGCAAATGCTCGAGTTGAAGTAAAACTAAAAGGTAACGTTGAACGTGCGGCTTCAGATATGCCAGGTATTGTTGAACATCGCTTCCATCAACTACAAGAGATTGAAGCAATCCTTAACTACTTAAATATTGAGCTACGTAGATTACGTAGTTCATTTTTTAAGAAATATCTTGAAAATTATCAACGAGCTCTGTCAAGCCGTGACGTTGAAAAATATGTAGACGGTGAGACAGATGTTGTTGACTATGAAAAGATTATTAATGAGTTTGCACTTATGCGTAACAAATGGTTAGCAGTCTTAAAAGGACTTGATCAAAAGCAATGGCAGATAACTAATATTGTAAAACTAAGAGTTGCTGGCATGGAGGATGCATCCGTTTAATGTACACATTTGTAACAAGTTTAAATAAAGAATATTGGGAATCGACATCAAAAGTAAATTTACAAAGTTGGTGTGAACATCTACCTTCAGAAGTAAAAATTGTATTATATAGTGAAGACTACATTGACGTTGGTAGTGTGCATCCAAGAATAATTTACAAAAATTTATATGATGCGGCCCCGGAGTTAGTTGCATTTAAAGAACGTCATAAAGATAATCCGCATTATAACGGCAAAGTTGGTCATAAACAAGAAGGCACAACTAAAGCATTTAAATGGCGTGGTATTAAATTTGCACACAAAACATTTGCAATATTTTCAGAATCTAAAATACAAGATACAGGATGGCTTACTTGGCTAGATGCTGATGTGCTAATGCATACTGAAATGACTGCTGAGTTTTTAGAAAAGCTATTTCCTAAACATAAGTCTATTAGTTACTTAGGACGTCCAGGAGAATACGACGAATGCGGCCTAATGGGGTACAATCTTGATCACAAATTTACTAGAGAATTTTTAACTAAATTTGAAAATCAATATTTAAATGGATTAGATCATTTACGTGAAACACATGATAGCTGGGTGTTCTTTCAATTACGATTATCGTATGAAGACCAAAATCCTTTTTTGGACTTAAATCCAAATCCTGTTAATTCTAAGAGCCCATTTAATAATAGTGGCATAAACCAAGTTATGGTACATACTAAAGGTAATTCTAAAGAACGTATACAACAGAAATTTTTAAAACGATTTGCACTTGAAGAAAAACGTAAAGACAGGCAAAAATTAATGGCTGGATTTTTAGAAGAAACTATTCCTTTAGCTGATGCTACTCGTAATCATACTACTACATCAACGCCAAAGGAAGACTAATGTCTCAGCTAGAACCTCATTTAGGTGGCCACGGAAATAAAACACATTTAGATAACGGAGCATTAACTTGGCTACGTGAAAGATTAAATGTAAAAACATATTTGGATATAGGATGTGGTCCAGGAGGTATGGTCCAGCTTGCAAATGAAATGGGGATAGATGCATTAGGAATTGACGGAGATCATACATTAGATCGATATGATACTAGTAAATTTCTTATACACGACTTTACTACAGGACCAATTAAATTAGATAAAAAGTTTGATCTAGGATGGAGTGTAGAATTTGTTGAACATGTATACGAGCAGTATATCCCAAATTACATTACAGCATTTCAAGCATGTAAAGTTTTTGTAATGACATATGCTCCTCCTGGGTGGGAAGGGCATCATCATGTTAATTTACAAGAAGAAGTGTATTGGATTAATGTTATGAAGCAATACGGATTTACTAATAACGTAGAATTAACTAACACATTACGATCTGTATCTACAATGAATCAGCATAAAAAGAAAAAAGCATTTGTACGCAATAGAGGCTTAGTTTTTATTAATGACAATTAAAGTTGTTGCGATTAAAGAGCTACTGTGGTCCTGGCATCCTATTCCTAAAAGTTGGATTATTGTACCAGCATCAGATTTAGATACTATAAACAGTGCTGATGTTCTTGTACAAGCAAACATTAAAGAAAATAAAAAACAACGCAAGATAGGCAAGTTTTATAAAATTATTGAAGACAGTAATAAGCCTTGGATATGTGTTGAGAGTGCTGTATTTAGACGTAACATGCCGCACCCCGATCCTGGTAAACCTGGTAAGTCTTATCATAGATTTAGTTGGTATAGTTATTTTAGAGACGAAGGTTACTACAATAATAATAATTGTCCGGACGATAGATGGAAGCAAGTACAAGCTGAACAACGGCTTGAAGTTAAAGACTGGCGCACTAAAGGCGAGTATATATTACTAGCATTACAACGGCCTGGCGATAGTAGTTTAAAAAATTTATTAGCAAAGCACGGCGACTATCAAAGTTTTGTATCTTATACTGTAAATGAAATACGTAAGAATACTGATAGAAAAATTTTAATTAGACCACACCCAAGTAGACGTAATGATCAACTAAAAATTATTAATGATTTAAACTTAACTGGTATTGAAATAAGCCAAAACGTTTCTGCTGAAGGATTTTTATCAGGAGCAGATGCATTACAAGCAGACTTTGATAGAGCATGGGCAGTTGTAGGATTTAATAGTAATGCACTTACTGAAAGTGTTATGGAGGGCATACCAACGTTTAGTATGTGTCCTAGTAGTATGGCGTGGGAGTGTAGCAACAAAGACCTTTCTGCTCTTGACAATCCGCAGACATTTGAACGACAGCAATGGCTAAACAACTTAGCATACTGTCAATGGCGTGAAGACGAGTGTATTGCAGGGCTACCTTGGGAGCATCTTAAACCACTTTATCCAAATTTATTAAAGCATCATTAACTGCTAGTATAAGTACTATTATGAAAGTAGTATTAGTTACAGGTGGATTTGATCCGCTACATAGCGGACATATAGAATATTTTAAAGAAGCAAAGAAACTTGGCAATAAACTTATTGTTGGCGTAAACAGTGACGATTGGTTAACACGTAAGAAAGGTAGACCGTTTATGCCTTTTAACGAACGTATGTCTATTATTAAAGAATTATCGTGTGTAGATAAAGTTATAGGATTTAATGATGAAGACGACAGTGCATGCCACGCAATCTTTCATACACTAAGCACACATGCAGATATTAAATTAATTTTTGCTAATGGTGGAGATCGAACTAACACAACAACACCAGAGTATGCTACATATGGTGATATGCCGTATGTAGACTTTGCATTTGGAGTAGGTGGAGAAAACAAAGCTAATAGTAGTAGTTGGATACTTGACGAATGGAAAACACATAAGACTGACCGCCAATGGGGCTACTGGCGTGTACTAGATCATAAACCAGAAAAAGGTTACAAAGTAAAAGAGCTTGTGATATACCCTGGCAAAGCACTTAGTGATCAAAAACATTTTAAACGTTCAGAACAATGGATTGTTTTAGAAGGTGAAGTACAAATGGATACAGAGTATAATAATACGAAAGACTCGTTATTACTAAAGCCTCACACAACTCCATACGAAATTGGGGTAGAAGTTTGGCACAAACCGTCTAATTTAGGAACAGAAAATGCACACATACTAGAGATACAATGGGGTAGTGAATGCATTGAAGAAGATATAGAAAGAAGAGATTAATGAAAGTATTTGTAGGATATGACACTCGCGAAGATATGGCTTACCAAGTATGCAAGCATAGTATTATTGCAAGGAATAAAGACGTTGATGTACGTCCACTTAAACAACAAGAACTAAGAGATGCAGGGTGGTACTGGCGAGACGAAGATAAACTTGCAAGTACAGAGTTTACGTTTACACGTTTCTTAGTGCCAGAACTTGCTAACTTCAAAGGCTGGGCTGTGTTCATGGACTGTGATATGATCCTTACAACAGACATTGCTGAATTGTTTGCACAAGCAGATGACAAGTATGCTGTTATGTGTGTACAACATGATTATACACCTAAGGAAGGTATGAAGATGGACGGGCAGAAGCAAACTGTTTATCCACGTAAGAACTGGTCAAGTGTGATGTTATTCAACTGTGGACATCCTAGCAATGCTAGACTTACACAAGATATGGTAAATGAAAAAGAAATTAACGGTGCATACTTACACCGCTTTAGTTGGTTAAAAGACAGCGAAGTTGGCGAACTAGATCACACATGGAACTACTTAGTAGGTGTATACGATGATATTGAGAAACCTAAACTAATACATTATACAGAAGGCGGCCCTTGGTTTGAAAATTATAGAGACTGTGAATTTCATGCTGAATGGAAAAATGAATTATTTAATATGATGGAAGACGAGGTGTAATGGCGGCAATAAAAGAAAGCGACAGAGGAGTTCCTATTCCTCCACAACTAGCATTAGATCCTACAGATGGCATTGTTAAGTGTTGGTATTTAGGAACTAATGCACAGTATATTGATAACTATAAGTTACTAAATGATACTGAAAAATATCCGTTAGATATACCTGTAGCAATTCGGAGCATGGCAAGTAGGAAGGCTGTTAGGCTATGTGAATCAACAGGAAGAGACTATTACTATATTGATACTGGCTATATTGGTAATAGACAAAAAAGAAAACTATATCATCGAGTTGTAAAAAACGGAATGCAACATAGTAATTTTAAAGAAGTTCCAAACGATAGATGGATTGAATATGCTGTAAATACTCCGGGCTTAGAATACATTGGATTTCCAGGATGGAAGAAAGACGGCGGCCCAATACTAGTTGTAACACCAAGTGAGAAACCATGTAAATTTTACGGGATAAGTAGACAACAATGGTTAGATGACACAATGAACACCCTCAAACAACATACTGATAGAGAAATAATTGTTAGAGATAAAGGTCTTAGAAGAGACCGTGTTGGCGATGGTTCTATATACAATCAATTCGATCAAGATAATATTTTTGCTGTTGTTACATATAATAGTATAGCGGCGACAGAAGCTGTTGGATATGGCATTCCTGCATTTACATCTGCACCAGGTATAGCTGATATGTTATGCGGAAAAGATTTAACTAAGATTGAAACACCTCAATATGAAGACACTAGTTTAGTTGAAAAATGGCAACATTGGATAGCTTACTGTCAATACAATACTCGAGAATTATCAAACGGTGACGCATATCGAATAATAGAGAAGTACGGCATATCATGAGTCAGTTATCCGTTGCATCATATTTAATGGGAATACCACCAGGAAATCAAAACCCGGAAAAACCTGCAATCATTAATAATATCATACAAGGTGTAAATGCATGTGGCGATAAAGGAGCAGTAGTTACAGGGTGGCATCCTATGAATACTGATGTTGCAGTTATACAAGGATTTGTTCATGCAGATAGTAAACGAACTAAGCACTTACTACTACGTAAAGCAGTAATGGATAATCAAATAGAACGCGGTAAACGTTTTTTAATTGTTGATGCTAACTTGTTCTTATATAAAGATAAAACTAATGCTAAAGGTTATCTAAGATACAGCTATGACGGTATATTTCCTACTACAGGTGAATACTGTTATGATAATCCCAATCCGAATCGTTGGACAAAACTAAGTAAAGATCTTGATATTAGTGTTAAACCTTGGGACTTTGATAGAGGTCGAGATGTGTTAATATGTTGTCAACGTGACGGCGGGTGGAGTATGGACGGACAAGGTGTAGTTAGTTGGTTAATACAAACAATTAGCCAATTAAGAAAATATACTGACCGTCCGATTACTGTTAGATTCCATCCAGGAGACAAACGTGTTGCGGCACACATAAGACAATTAAATGGATATAGAATACCAAAGTTACGTGTTAGCCATAGCGAAAATATTGCAGAAGATTTCTTAAAATCTTATTGTGTTATTAACTATAATAGTAGTCCGGCAGTAGCAAGTGTTATTGAAGGACTACCTACGTTTCAACTAGATGCTGAACGTAGTCAAGCAAATGGAGTTGTACATACTTCATTAGCAGACATTGAAAGTCCAAAAGAGTTTGATAGAGAACCTTGGTTACAAAAATTAGCACAATGTCATTGGACACTAGACGAACTTAAAACAGGAGAAGCATGGAGACATTTACGTCAATATGCAATAAAGGATTAAATATGGAAATAACAGCAGTTACAACATTTCATTATGCAGGTATGCTAGAATACGGACAACGTTTTTTAGATAGCTGGGCTGAAAACGTTGATCAATCTATAAAGTTAGTAGTGTATGCAGAAGACTGTAATCCTACTATTAATTCATCAAATATTATTGTAGTAGATGCAAAAGAAGCACTACCTAAACTTGTAGCATTTAAAGAACGTTGGGGCAATGTACCTAAAGCAAACGGCATTCCGCCACAAGAAATAATTGATGTTAGACCTAGAGACTGGCATAAGAAATTTAAATGGGACGCTGTACGCTTTGCTAACAAAACATATGCTGTATTTGATGCATGTGAAAAATATAATGACTGGGTAGTTTGGGTTGATGCTGATACATATGTACATAGTCCGTGGAGTAAAGAAGACTTTAAACGGCAGTTACCAGACGAAAGCTGGTGTACATTTGTTGGAAGGGGAACCGGGTCACAAACTTGGCCAGAGTGTGGGTTCTACGGAATGAATTTAAATGATGAAAAATGTTTAGAATTTTTAGCAGAATTTGAACGCATGTATGAAGATGCTGAAAATGGAATCTTTACATTAAGTGAATGGCATGATAGTTATGTATTTGGTAAAATATTAAATAAGATGCGGTTTGAAAAGCCAACAGTATTTGATTATAGTGCAGGCATTTATGTTAAAACTGCAAAGACAGGCGGTGGCGGGCATCCTTTAATTAATACAGAATTAGGAAGATGGATCGACCATATGAAGGGCGGCCGCAAACAAAAAAGAAAAAGTTCGATACAGAAAGACCTTATGAACAAAAGACAGGAAGCATACTGGAATGAAATTTAGTTTATGGACAGATTATGGCGCTCTTAATAGTACACCTATTTTTACTGCTTTTGCAAACAGTCTTATGGACCGTGGGTTTGATGTTGTGTATAATGATCCTAGCGCCGATGTTAACGTTATTTGGAGCGTATTGTTTAATGGAAGAATGGCGAGAAACAAGGAAGTCTGGGAACAAAAGAAACCAACAATAGTATTAGAAATTGGCGGCATAAAACGAGGCATTACTTGGAAAGTAGGCTTTAACGGGATTAATAGAGATGGTAATCTTGGTCCTAAAGGCAATGATAATAGTCGTGCTAAACTATTAGGATTAGAACTACAGCCTTGGCGGGCTAACAGCGATAAAGCAGAATATATTGTATTGTGTGGACAACATGATAAAAGTTTACAATGGCAGGGGATGCCTCCTTTAGGTAAATGGGTATCAGATACAATGAAAGCTATTCGAAAAGTTACTCCTCGTCCTATTGTATGGAGAGCACATCCAAGAGCTCCATTACAATATTTAGAAACTCAGTATAAAGATGTAATTAAAGAACCTCCAGTTAAATTACAAGGCACGTATGATAGTTATGATCAAAGGTTTGATGCATTAGATTGGGCTGTAATAAGTTATTCAAGTAATATGGGACCACACGCTATTATACGAGGTAAGCCTGCATTTGTAGGAGAGTCATCATTAGCATGGGACGTAGGTAATGATATTAACAATCTCGAAAATATAGAAACCCCTATTATGCCAGATAGAGAACAATGGCTAAACGATTATGCATGGACTGAGTATACTATTGAAGAAATATCTGAAGGTTTGCCACTTAACTACTTGACAACACTACTATAATATAGTATAATACTTGTATGAGTATTAAAACAATAGAAGATTGCCTTGAAACTTTAGTCGGATTAGTTGATGAAACTACCGGAAAACCTGTAATAGATAATAACGATTATTCTATATTAACTAGTATTGGTAGACAAGTATTCAGAGGTACTGCACTTACAGATCGTCAGTATGAAGTAGTCAAGTCTAAAATAAAAAACAAATACAAGCATCAGTTTAAGTCAGTTGAAAATTTTGATACTGTTATTAATACATTAAGGATGTCTTTAAGAGAAATAGATAGAAGTCATTGGGTTAAGATTATAAAAGGATATCCTGATAATAAACCTTGCATCGGTGTTAGATTTCCGTTTAGTAAACGGCATATTAGTCTAATGGAAAAATTAGCATGGGGAAATAAAAAAGGTTATTATCATGAAAAAGGATCGCACTTACACCAATTTGAGTTAAATGAAATTAATATCGAAAAAGTAATTTCAGCAGTAAAAGACAAAACTTTATTTGAAATACAAGATGAATTATTAGATGCATATAAAAAAATTAATGATATAGTTGACAGACCTTATGATTATATCCCAGGAGTTTACAAATTGGAACTAAAGAATTTGCCAGATAGAACAATAGATTACATTATATCCGATATTGGTAATCCTAAAGAGACAGAACTATTTAAGTTTAAAGATCAAGGATTAAAGTACGGACTAGAATATTTTGATCAGCCAGATTTAGATGATTCTATAAACCAACTATCACCACTTACACAAAAAATAATAAGAAGAAAAAGTAATTTAGTATTTGTAGATAAAAACAAATGGTCGTTAAATTCTGTAACTGCGGCATTACTAGAGCTAGATAGATTTCCATTATTAATTGTTTTAGGCGAAGATAGTGCATACGACGAGATAGTAACAACACACGACCAAGTGCGTGGGTTTATTAAAACATCAGAAATATCTGTTATGTTTAGAGTAGACAATAATGAACACACTAATCATCCTTTTAATCAATATGTTAAGAGTAAACATATTAATAATAAGATTGGCAAACGTACAAAAGTAGTGTATATTAGTAATACAAAGTATCCAAAGCCGGTAATGGCATCAGACTGGAAGCCCTCTACAGTGTTGTATATGGGAAGCCAACGTAATTCTAAAGTTGATGGTATTGCGTTTGAAAACGACTTGGTTATTCATTATGATACTGATGTTACACCAATGTCAAAAGGATTTAATATAAATGTTGAGAAACTTTAATGGCTACATGTAAACTTATAATTGAAGATGAAGTAAACATCAAACTAGAAGGTCTTGAAGTTGACATCAGACGAAAATTATCTAATGCATTGAAGTTTGAAGTTCCTTATGCAAAGTATATGCCACAATATAAACTAGGACGTTGGGACGGTAAAGTTGCATTCTTTGGTCTTGGCGGAAGCGGATATGTTAATCATCTTGGCACTATACAAGAAGTACTGTTAAAATATAATGTTGAAATTGTTGACATTATAGATAAAAGAAATCCAATTGATTTAAAGTTTATGCCTGTAACAGACCGCTATTGGGCTGACCAAGGAGTACGTTGGCCTAAAGGACATCCTGCTGAAGGAGAAGAAATTATATTACGAGATTATCAAGTCGAAGCTATTAATAACTTTCTTAATAATCCACAGAGCTTGCAACAGATTGCAACTGGTGCAGGCAAGACTATCACCACTGCTACACTAAGCCACTTAACTGAACCGTACGGGCGTAGCCTAGTAATTGTTCCTAATAAGAGTCTCGTCGAGCAAACGGAAGAGGATTACATTAACTGTAGTTTAGATGTGGGAGTGTACTTTGGTGATAGGAAACAACTTGGAAAAACACATACTATATGTACATGGCAGAGTTTAAATATTTTAGATAAGAAATCTAAAGATGGTACGAGTGCATTGTCGTTAGCAGAGTTTTTAGAAGGCGTTAATACTATTATTATTGACGAAGTACATCAAGCAAAAGCAGAAGTACTTAAAAATTTATTAACACAGAATTTACGTAATGCTCCAATACGTTGGGGATTAACTGGTACTGTACCTAAAGAAAAGTTTGAGTTTGAAAGTATTCATGCTAGTCTAGGTCCTGTAATAGGTAATATTACAGCAAAGGAATTACAAGATAAAGGTGTATTATCACAATGTCATGTTAACATATGTCAGCTAATAGATACACAAGCACACAGTGATTATCAATCAGAATTAAAATATCTTGTAACAAATAAACCACGTATAGAATACATTGCAAAATTATTAAACAATATATCACAATCAGGCAATACTCTAATTCTTGTAGACAGGATTAGTGCAGGCGAAATGTTAGCAGAACTAATACCCGATAGCACATTTGTTAGCGGTAGTGTTAAAGTAAAAGACAGAAAAGAAACTTACGACGAAATTAAAGAAGGTACAAACAAAGTTATTATTGCAACATACGGTGTTGCGGCAGTTGGCTTAAACATACCTAGAATTTTTAACCTTGTTCTAATTGAGCCAGGTAAGAGTTTTGTTCGAGTTATACAAAGCATAGGCAGAGGCGTTCGAAAGGCAAAAGACAAAGACTTCGTACAAATATGGGATCTTACATCAACATGTAAGTTCGCGAAGCGACATCTGACTCAACGTAAAAAGTTTTACAAAGAAGCAGAGTACCCTTTCACAATAGAAAAAATAGACTGGAATTAATATATGAGAATATTAACGTTAGAAAATGAATGTTATATGCTTAATAACTTACCAGATCAAATTGAGGACGATATCCGTTTTAGTGTGCTAGACAATAGCAACCCAAAAGAACCAGACTTCTTCTTTGTACCTTTGATCTTTTTAGAATCTTTTTCTGCACCTGCAATGTTATTAGACATTGGAGGACATCAAGTTACTATGCCAATAGATTGGTGCATAGCAGTAGGCGATAGTCAAAGCGGAAATGATTTAGAAGTATTACCATTAACAAGTTTAAATGATAGAGGATTTGAAGCTTTTCTGTTTAATCCATTAACAAGTTTTAAAACAGAGTTTGCAGAAATAAAAATACTTAATTTTTACAATGATGTAAAATGGTATTTTCCTAAAATGAAAAACGGACAATTATTAAGTGTACCAATTAGTGAAGGAAAGAATCCGCTAAGTGCATTTTTTGTAAAGGACATTTCACGACAGTGTGAAATTATTGAATACGCATCGTTACTGTAAAGGAGAAAAAGATGGGAATTAAAGCAGGTAAGATATGGGGAAACACAGAGTTAGTACATGCTAACGGCGTACTAGAGTTCCACCGTATTGAATTTAATAAAGGCTTTAAATGTTCAGAACATGAACATGAATTTAAATGGAACGGATTCTTTGTTGAGTCGGGCAAAATGTTAATTCGTGTTTGGCAGGACGGAGAACAAGAAGGACTAGTTGATGAAACTATCCTTGAAGCAGGCGACTTTACACAAGTTAAGCCTGGTAAGATTCACCAGTTTGAAGGTTTAGAAGACGGTGTCGCTTTTGAACTATACTGGGCTGAATTTAATCACAACGACATTGTTCGTCGTACTGTTGGCACCAAGACTTGACAAATAGGCTTGACAAAAACCTAAATACCATATATAATATAACAATAAGACATCCACGTCTTAAACTCGGAGAAAACAAATGGAAAAATACGAAGACATCGAAACATCAGAACTAATTAAAGAAAGACTCCAAGACGACAATGCTCGCTATTGGGCTAACGATAATATTAGTAAATACCTTGAAGAAGGTGACAAAGAAAAACTAATTGAAGAAGCAGTACCTGCTTTTGAAAATGTATTACAAAAGTTACTGATTGATACAAAAACAGATCCTAACAGTATGGATACTGCAAGACGTATGGCTAAGATGTATATCAATGAGATCATGGCAGGACGTTATGATCCAATGCCTAACCCAAGTGCCTTTCCTAACTACATTGAAGGTGGTTATGAGGGTATGCTAGTTGTGCGTAGTGAACTTACAAGTTTGTGTTCACATCATCACCAAACAGTAAAAGGTGTAGCGTACATTGGTATTATCGCAGGACCTAAACTACTAGGACTTAGCAAGTACACAAGGATCGCACAATGGTGTGCTACAAGAGGTACACTACAAGAAGAACTGAATGTTATGATTGCAAATGCAATACAAGAACAAACAGGTAGTGAACACGTAGGTGTATATATACAAGCAACACACGGTTGTTGTGAGAACAGGGGTATTAGAGCCCACAGTTCATTAACACAAACAACAGTATTACGTGGTGCGTTTAAAGATGACCCTGCAACTAAGAAAGAGTTTATTGATAACGTTAAACTGCAACAGCAATTTGCATGTGGGAAATAGATTAAATGGGGGATCTTATCCCCAATCAATCATTAATATACACTCGTGCAGACGGCGTAGTATATGCACAGTATAGGGATCCACCACATAATAAAATCCCAAGATGGATTATAGGTGGAGACCCTGCTGGTGTTGCAAAAGCACAAGGAGACTTAATTAACTATAGTGAATGGCAACATCTATGTGAGTTAAGTCAAGAGCACATAGTATTAAAAAAACTTTTAGATAAGTTAGTTAACACATATTACTTAATAAAGGATAATAAAGATAAATGACATTATTATTTCAAGACGGTGACTTTACTAGTCACGCAGGACTTCCGTTAGCATGGAAGATAGAATGCGATGCTATTACAGATGATGAATGGCGTTGCCTAGCAAAAATGGTTATGGATCACCAAACTCGACCTTTTTATAAAGCAGTTGGTATTCCAAGAGGTGGACTCAAATTTGCAGAAGCAATGAATGAATATGCAAGTGGTAACGACACAGATCAAATTATGATCTGTGATGATGTGTTTACTACAGGCACAAGTATGTTAGATTTTATTAAAGAAGAATATCCAATGTGGTCTATGGGTCAAGGATATCGTTGGGTAGTGTTTGCTAGAAAGCCTAGCAATGTAAACCCTTATCACACCAAAGCACTATTTACAATGCCAACTCCGCCGTGGAATACGCCATGATTAAAATTATAGCTGGGCCTTGCCAACACGAAAGTTTAGAACATAGCTTAGAGATTGCACAACATTGTGCAGACGTGTGTCATAAGTATGGTGCAGAATATATATTCAAAGCAAGTTATGACAAAGCTAATAGAAGTAGCTTAGGAGGTAAGCGTGGTGTTGGTATGGAACAAACATTAACAGACTTTGCTACTATTAAACAAAAAATAAAATACATGAACGTAGGTATTAAAACACTTACTGATGTACATGACTATGTGCAGGTTGCACGTATAGTAAGAGAATTTAATGATGCAGTAGATGTATTACAAATTCCAGCATTCTTATGTAGGCAAACAGATCTGTTACAGGCGGCTTGTGCTACAGACAAGATAGTAAATATAAAGAAAGGCCAGTTCCTTGCACCCTGGGACATGAATGGTATACTGTCAAAGACAGAAGGTGCCAAAGAAGTTTGGATAACA
>MDTC01127600.1_pt1 | contig 13931 bp, 12 predicted proteins | sample 811181 | NCBI WGS metagenome assembly MDTC01 (sample SAMN05326644, study PRJNA326480) | marine metagenome | isolation source: seawater | place: Pacific Ocean: North | collected 2011
CCTCCAGAAAGTAAGTCTCCTCTATTTTTTCTTATATGTTGTAATCCAAATTCATCAATTAGTGAATTCATTTTATTAATTTGATCTTCTTTACTAAGATCAGTCAATTCTAAAACAGCTTTGATATTATCTTCAACAGAAAGTTTTCTAAATACAGATGGTTCTTGAGCTAAATATCCTATGCCTTTTTGTGCTCTTAGGTACATAGGAAATGAAGTAATATTAGAATCATCAATTGAAATAATTCCATTTTCTGGTTTAATTAATCCAACAATCATATAGAAACTAGTTGTTTTACCAGCACCATTAGGACCTAATAATCCAACAATTTCTCCTTGATTAACTTCAATTGAAACATTGTTAACTACTTTTCTCCCTTTGTAAGATTTAAAAATATTATTTGCTCTTAATTTCATTTAAACACTTAGTTTATTAATATAAAACTATTTTTTTTCTTTTTTCAAAACAAACTTGGAAATATATATACTTATTTGATAAAGAATAATTATAGGAATTGCTACAATTATTTGACTTGCAATATCTGGTGGTGTAATTACCGCTGAAAGGACTAAAACAATAACTAAAGCAAATTTCCGGTATTTTACCATGATTTCTGGGGTAACTAATCCAATTTTAGTAAGGAAGTAGATTATTATTGGTAATTCAAAAATTAAACCTGAAGCAATTACAGCTGATCTAACTAATCCTACATAACTATCTAAATCAAAATCATTAAAAATTTCACTACTAACTGTATAAGACCCTAAAAAGTTGATCGATAGAGGAGTAACAATATAATATCCGAATAATACTCCAATAAAAAATAAAAGAGAAGAAATAAAAATAAACCCTCTTGCATTTTTCTTTTCATTTTGATAAAGTCCAGGGCTGATAAAGCTCCAGAATTGGAAAATTATATATGGAAATGCAATTATAAATCCTGCTGTAATTGACATCCAAATATGAGCTGAAAATTGACCTGACATAGTTCTGCTTTGAATTCTAAATGGCATTTCACTTATGCAGAAACTGTCATCTAATCCAACTTTATTAGAAATATTACAGAGTAAATCATAGGTGAAAAAATCAATATTTTTTGGTCCGAACAGAACTTGATTGAAAATAAAATCTTTTGCGAGAAAAGCAATACCTCCACCAATTAGAATTGCAAATACACATCGAATAATATGCCACCTTAAATCTTCAAGATGATCTAGAAAAGACATTTCATCAATATTAGATTTTTTCATTAAGATATTCCTTCTTTTATAATATTATGTATATGAATTATTCCAGTGTAATTATTATTGTCTTCAACAATAAGTTGTGTTATTTTATTTTTTTTCATGATTTTAAAAGCATCATAAGCTAAAATATCTGAACTTGTTTTTTTTGGAGATTTTGTCATAAGATCAATAGCGGTTATACTATCTAAATTTATATTTTTGGAGAAAAATCTTCTTAAATCACCATCAGTAATAATACCAATTACTTTTTCATTTTTTAAAACAGCTGTAGCACCTAGCATTTTTTTTGAAATTTCATCAATAATATTATTAAAAATCTCATTATAATTTACTTGAGGTTTAAGGTTTTTTGTTACTAAATCTTTCACCTTAACATGTAATTTTTTACCTAAAGTTCCGCCAGGGTGAAATCTAGCAAAGTCACTTTCCTTAAAACCTTTTAATTCAGAAAGACATATTGCTAATGCATCACCAATAACAAGTTGAGCAGTTGTACTTGTAGTTGGAGCTAAATTATTAGGACACGCTTCTTTTTTAACATAACTGTTAAGAAAATAATCAGAATTTGCTCCTAAAAATGAATTTTTATCAGATGTAATAGCTATTATTTTAACTCCAGAATTTTTTAAAAAGGGAACTAAATCCTTAATTTCTGAAGTGTTTCCGCTTTTTGAAATCAATATGATTACATCATTCTTTTGTAGAATTCCTAAATCTCCATGTACTGCTTCAGCAGCATGCATAAAAATAGCAGGTGAGCCTGTAGAATTTAATGTAGCAACCATTTTCATTCCTATTATTGCACTTTTCCCAATTCCACTAACAATAATTCTGCCTTCAATAGAATTGATGTATTCTATACAGTTCTTAAAATCTTCATTAATAAAATTAGATAATTCTAAAATCGATTTACCCTGGTTTTTAATGCTTTTTTTTGCAGCTTTTATTATATTAAATTTTCGATTCAAAATAGTTTTATTAGTGATGTTTTAGTGTTATATTTAATAGACAAAGGTACAAAATACCTTTATAGGAAATTAAATGATGTTGAATTTTAATTTGGAAAAAGAATTAAAAAACCTCTTTGGTTTTTCTAGTTTTAAAGGAGATCAAAAGAAAATAATTCAAACAGTTTTAGATGGTAAAAGTGTAATGGTGATAATGCCTACAGGATCTGGCAAATCTTTATGTTTTCAGATGCCTGCATTATTATCTGAAGGAATAGCATTAATTGTTTCTCCTTTAATTGCACTAATGAAAAATCAAGTTGATGTTATTAGGGGAATTTCTTCAAATGATGGAATTGCTCATGTATTAAATTCTTCTTTAAATTATACTGAAGTTGAAAATGTTAAAAATGATATTTCTAATGGAATTACTAAACTTTTGTATGTTGCTCCAGAATCATTAGCTAAACAAGATTATATTGATTTCTTAAGTAAATCAAAAATTTCTTTTTTAGCTGTTGATGAAGCTCACTGTATTTCTGAGTGGGGACATGATTTTAGACCAGAGTATAGAAACTTAAATGCTATTATTAATAAAATAAAAAATAATATTCCAATAATAGCATTAACTGCAACAGCTACACCTAAAGTAAAAGATGATATAATTAAAAATTTAGGAATAAATGATGCTGCTCTTTTTAAAGCATCTTTTAATAGGTCAAATCTTTTTTATGAAGTTAGACATAAAAATAATGATATTAATAGAGATATAATTTCTTTTATTAATCAGAGGAAAGGAATGTCTGGAATAGTATATTGTTTGTCTCGTAAAAGTGTTAATGAATTATCAGAATTTCTCAAAGTTAATGGTATTAATGCTCTTCCTTATCATGCTGGTTTAGAACAAAAAATTAGAGTTAAAAATCAGGATATGTTTTTGATGGATGATTGCGATGTAATAGTTGCTACAATTGCTTTTGGAATGGGTATAGATAAACCTGATGTTAGGTATGTAATTCATCATGATATTCCAAAAAGTCTTGAAAGTTACTATCAAGAAACTGGAAGGGCAGGTAGAGATGGTGGTGAAGGACATTGTTTAGCATTTTATTCTTATAAGGATATTGAAAAGTTGGAGAAATTTATGTCTGGAAAACCTATAGCAGAACAAGAACAAAGTTATTCTCTTTTAGATGAAATGGCAGCTTATTCTGAAACCTCAATGTCTAGAAGAAAATTTTTGCTTAATTACTTTGGAGAGGATTATGATGAAATTAATGGCGAGGGTGCAATGATGGATGATAATATGAAGAATCCAAAACCTAAAATAAAAGTTAATGATCAAATTAAAATCATAATAAAATTAATTATTCAAACTAAGGAACAATATAGAATTAAAGAATTAGTAGCCTGTTTAGTAGGAAAAGAAACTAACTTGCTTAGATCACATAACATTTCACAAAGCAATATTTTTGGAATTGGAAACTCTTATGATGAAGTTTTTTGGAATTCTTTACTAAGACATTTGCTTGTTTCGGGAATGATTAATAAAGTTGTAGAATCCTATGGTGTTATTAAATTATCTGAAAGTGGACATGAATATTTAAAAAAACCTTTTGATTTTTTTATTAGAGAAAATCATAATTACAAGGATTTAAATAATTTAACAAACCAATCTAATTCAACTAATAAAAGTGTTTTTGATAAAGTTTTATTTTCAATCCTAATTGGAGAAAGGAAAAAAACGGCAAAATCTAAAGGTATTCCACCATATGCAGTTTTTCAAGAGTCCTCAATTGAAGAAATGGCTGTTAAATATCCAATATCAATTGATGAATTAAAAAATATTAATGGAGTTGGTGAAGGTAAAGCAATTAAGTTTGGAAGCCCTTTTGTTATTTTAATTGATGAATATGTTAAAGAAAATGAAATAATAAGACCAAACGATTTGGTTATTAAAAGCACTGGTTCTAATTCAGCCTTAAAACTGTTTATTATACAAAGTATCGACAGAAAGCTTTTGCCGAATGATATTGCAGATTCAAAGGGTATAGAGCTTACGGAATTAATTAATGAATTGGAAACAATTGTTTTTTCTGGGACTAAATTAAATATTACCTACATGATTGATGATGTTTTTGATGAAGATCAACAGGAAGAATTATATGATTATTTTATTGACTCTGATTCAGATGATATAAACTTAGCAATTGATGAATTTGAAGGAGATTATGAAGAATCTGATTTAAGACTTTATAGAATAAAATTCATTAATGATATTTCTAATTAAATTTTATTTTTTTAATTACAATCCTTTCATTTATATTGCTGTCTTTTAAATTATCTTAATATAAACTTATGAAAGAAGGTATATATGCAAAAATCAATACTAATAAAGGAGAGATTTTATTAACACTTCATTATAAATTAACTCCAGGAACTGTTGCTAATTTTGTAGGTTTAGCAGAAGGTAAAATTGATAATACATTTAGATTGCAAAATGAACCTTTTTATAATAAATTAAAATTTCATAGGGTTATACCTGATTTTATGATTCAAGCGGGATGTCCTCATGGAAGTGGGGTTGGAGGCCCAGGTTATAAATTTGATGATGAATTTCATAATGATTTAAAACATGATAAACCAGGTGTTTTATCTATGGCAAATTCTGGAACATCAACTAATGGAAGTCAATTTTTTATAACTCACGTTCCAACACAGTGGCTCGATAATAAACATACAGTTTTTGGAGAAGTTATTGAAGGTCAGGATGTTGTTAATAAAATTGAACAAAATGATATTATGAATTCAATTGAAATTTTAAGAATTGGCGAGGATTCTATAAATTGGAATGTCTTGGATGTTTTTAATGACTTTAAAAATAAAAAGCAAAAAGAATTAAATGATTTAATAGAAAAAGAAAAAGAACTAATTAAAGAAATTTCAAAAGGTTTTAAAGAAACTAAATCAGGTCTAAAATATAATATTTTAAAAAATGGTAATGGAGAAAACCTTTCTTTAGGAGATTTAGTTAAAGTACATTATAAAGGACAATTATTGGATCAAACTGTTTTTGATTCTTCCTACAAAAGAAATCAGCCGATTGAATTTAAAGTTGGAATAGGGCAGGTTATACCTGGATGGGATGAAGGAATAATGTTGCTTAAAAGGGGAGATAAAGCAAAATTCATAATACCCTCAAATCTTGCTTATGGAGAAAGTGGTGCTGGAGGTATAATTCCACCAAATGCTACTCTTATTTTTGAAGTGGAATTAGTTTAAACAATCCACTTTATATTGCAACCTATACTAGGTTTCTGATATGAGTTAATCTTTCTAGAAAATAAAATACAATCAAAAACATCTCTAATATCATTACCTGTTACGGGAATATTATTGCCTGGTCTAGAATCATCTAATTGCCCTCTGTAAATTAACTTTTTATTATTGTTAAAAATGTAAAAGTCTGGTGTACATGCTGCATCATAATCTTTAGCAACCTGTTGCGTTTCATCATATAAATATGGAAATGGATATTTTTCTTTTAGTACCATTTTTGACATTTCATCAGGAGAATCTTGAGGGTAATTATTTACATCATTACTGGATATAGCAATGAAAGAAATTCCTTTGCCTTGATAATCATTAGCAATTTTTACAATTTCTTTATTTACATGAATTACAAATGGACAATGATTACAAATAAACATTAATAAGGTGCATTTTTCACCGAAAAGATTTTCTGAATTTAAGATCTTTTTAGAGTTGGTGTCATAGAGTTCAAAGTCTGGAGCATTAAATCCAATAGGAACCATATTTGAAGGAGTACGTGCCATTAAATAATATTTTATTCAAATTTAAATGGAATTTTCAATAAATTGCCAATTATTAATTAATTTATGGAAGATATTATTTATCTTTTTGAAAATATAACTTCTATTCAGAGGTCTATTATTTTAGTTGGTGGTATAACTTTTTTTTGGTCTATTGAATCAATAATTCCTTTATTTAATTTTAATTATAAAAAATTAAAACATGCCATTCCTAATTTCTTTTTTACTTTAACAACAATCATTGTAAATTTTTCACTTGCTTTTTTGCTTTTAAACTCAGCAGACTGGGTTATTGCAAATAATTTTGGATTACTTAATTGGTTCGACTCTATACCTTTCGTGATTCATGTATTATTAGGAATATTATTATTGGATTTAATCGGTGCATATTTACCGCATTATATACAGCATAAGATTAAATTTCTTTGGAAAATACATTTAGTACATCATTCAGATCATAATGTTGATACTACTACAGCAAATCGACATCATCCATTTGAAAGTGTCATTCGTTTTATTTTTACATTGATTGGAGTAATAGTTTTAGGAACATCTATAGGAATAGTTTTTTTATATCAATCTATTTCATTGGTGTTATCCCAATTTAATCATGCCAATATAAAACTTCCATCATCTATTGATAAAATTTTGAGTTATATAATAGTTTCACCTAACATGCATAAAGTTCATCACCATTATGTTATGCCTTATACCGATTCAAATTATGGTAACATTTTTTCTGTATGGGATAGACTTTTTGGAACTCACATGAATTTAGAACCATCAAAAATAATATATGGTGTCGACACGTTTTTTGAAAAAGAGCAAAATGAAAAAATTAATAGTTTGCTTTATAGACCATTTGAGAAATCTAGATCTTCTTTAAAAAAATAGCTTACATTAAATTAGAAAAGAATATAGCATTCATTAATAGTTTGTTAGTTCCATACCAAAAAGCTCTAAAATTAGTATTATCTGTAAAAACTAATACTTTTCCTTTTTTAAGATTATAAGTAGCAAATGGTCTAGAGTTTTTCATTGATTTAAGATTCTCTTTGGAAACATATCCGCTTATTAATGGTTTGTTTGAGTATTTAATAGGATTATTATATCCAATTGAGTCATTTTTAATATAGATATTAGTATTTCTAAAAACAGAAAGATGATTATGATATCCGTAATTTATAGGATGCGACCTGTCTAATTCAACCTTAAAGATTGCACCACTTGTTAACTGAGCGCCATAATGATTTCTTTTGTCTTTATATTTTAAATCCTTAGAAGAAGCTTTATTTTGATTGAATTGGAGTTTTATAAAATTATTTTTGTTTAACCAATTAATAGAATTTCTATATCCTATTAGCTTTCCACCATTTTCAACCCAATTTTTTATTTTTTCTATTGATTTTAAATCAAAATTATACCTCCCATTAACCATTATTATTGTATTATATTTTGAGAGATCATATCTTAAAATATTAGATTTTTTAATTTTTGTTATAGGTATCTTATATCTTGTATCTAATAAATGCCATATTTCTCCAGCATCATAGCTTGTTACACCATCTCCAACTATTAATGCAATATTAGCTTTTGAAATGTTGGAAAATTTGCCACTACCTAAATCAATACCATTAGTATGGCTAGATTTATAACCATAAAAATTAACTCCACTTATTTTACTAAGTGAAAGTATTTTTTTATTAATTTCTTGAGAACTTAATTTTTGATTTTGCATTGGAATTAATAATGTACCATAATCAAACTTTTTTGAATCAATTGAAAATGGCTTTGTACCTACTTTTACCCTAATTCCTGAATTAAGTAATTCATTTAATACTTTCGGAGAGTAGTAATCATTCCAGCTAAATAAATATGCATAATTATTAGAATTGTATATTTCCCCTTTCGGCTTAGATAAAACTAATTTTTCATACTTTTCTTTAGAAGAGTAGTTTGTATAATCTAAATTAAAAGAGTGTAAAAATGACCATGCTGAAATATCATAAAATAAACTATCATTAAAACTTGTTCTTTTTTCAAACATAGCTTCTATTAATCTTATTTTATCTTGATTTTTAGGGACTAAAATGGAATTTTCTGGTTTATATATTACATTATCAATAGTTAAACTCTTGTTTAATTTATTAGTTGAAATATTATGTTTTTTTAAAATTTTATAAAATTTATAAAGTTTTGATTTATCTTTTTGATCAGAAATTAAATAATAATCGTTTTTATTACTTAATGCTATTTTTCTTGAATTATTAAAGAAATTAACCTGATATGCTAATAAGGTGTTCTTCATTTTTATGGCAGCTTCAAGAGTTGAAAATGAAGTGGTGAGTTGATTTTTGATTGTAAAAGGAAATGATAAAAGTCCATTTACACTTTCTACTAAATGTCCCCTAGAACTAGCTTGTTCAAATAAAATTCCAATGCTTCCATTAATATCTGGAAATGTAGATCCTTTTCCATAATAAAAATCATCATAATCTTCTTCACTATAAAACAAAGAACCTATTTCACTAAGTCTTTTTTCATGGAATTTTGCTATCTGAGCAGTTAGTTTTTGATTTTCATTGGGAGTTAATGGATTTACTCTAGACGGGATTCCAGGTTGATAGAAGAAAGTCGAATTTGTGCCCATTTCATGATGATCCGTCAAAATATTTGGAGACCAATCATGGAATGTTTTGATTCTAGCTTTAGATTCTGGGAGTTGAACTGGCAACCAATCTCGATTTAAATCAAACCAATAATGATTAGTTCTTCCCCCAGGCCAATTTTCATCAAACTCTCTATCATAATTATCAGGATTTAGATTTAAACTTTTATTTGTGTTTGCCCAATGTGCAAACCTTTGAAGTCCGTCAGGATTAAAAGATGGATCTAATAAAATGACACTTTTATCTAATGCTGATAATAAGCTATTGTCATTTGAAGCAGCAAGATAATATGCGTATAGCATTGCAGCATTACTTCCACTTGGTTCATTTCCATGTACTGAATAACCTTGATAAATAACAATAGGCATGGTATTTAAATCTTTTATAATACCATCTTTTGAATTTAATTCTAAGTGTTGTTTTCTAATAGTTTCTATTTGTTCTTGATTTTTTTTTGAGGTTATAGTTAAAAGAATTAATGGTCTGCCTTCATAGGTTTTCCCTCTATCAGTAATTGAAATTCTTTCAGAAGCATTTGCCAATGAATACATATACTGAACTAATCTATCATGACTAATATGTGATTTTCCAATTTGTTCTTCTCCTAAACTTAATGAATTTGGCTTGGGAATCTTCTGATTATAAGATTCAGTATTGCCTAAATAATAAGATAGATCAATTTTGTTTTGAGAAAAAGAAATTAAAGTAAAAAAAAGTAAAATGCAGTTTAATAATCGCATGGTAAAAAATCTAAATGTCATCAAAATCAACGTCAGTAAAGTTTTCCTCAGAAGTTGATGTAGTTTCTTCAGTTTCTTCTTTTTGATCTTTATCTTCAGTTTCTTCTTTTTCATCAGGTTTTGATTGATGATCTTCTTTAACATAATCTTTTTGGTGTCTTTCACTAATTACTTCTAAACCTTTTTCATCGATTATGTATTGAGTCATTTCCTTAACAAGATCATTAAACCCTTGAAAATCCTCTTTGTACAGATAAATTTTATGTTTTTTGAAGTAAAAGCTACCATCTTCATTGGTAAATTTTTTACTTTCAGAAATAGTTAGATAATAATCTCCTGCTTTTGTAGATCTAACATCAAAAAAATAAGTCCTTCTACCAGCCCTAAGAATTTTTGAGTAAATATCTTCAGCATCATTGTATTTTCTTTCTTCCATTTGTAATAGTTTATTTTTCAAAAATGAAGAAAAAAAACAAACTCACCAAATATCTAAATAATTTCTTTTAAGAGGATTGCTTTAATACTGCTTTAGAGTAGTACCCGTTATTTTTAACTAATTCTTTGTGAGAACCAAATTCAATTACATTTCCTTTCTCTAGAATAAGAATTTTATCACATTTTTTTGCAGAAGAAATCCTATGTGTTGCTATAATTAAAGTTATTCCTTTACTAATTTTATTTATGTTGGATAATATTTTCTCTTCTGTCTCGGTATCTACTGCTGATAAGCTATCATCCAATATAAGTATTTTAGGTTTTTTAATAAGTGCTCTAGCTATAGCTATTCTTTGTTTTTGACCACCAGAAAGATTTACACCCCTTTCTCCCAATAATGTTTCATATTTGTTTTTAAAAGTATTGATATCTTTTATCAAGCATGCATTTTTAGCTGCATTTTTCACTTCATTAATAGAAGCATTATAGTTTCCAAATTGAATATTCCTTTTAATGGTATCAGAAAACAAAAAGGTAGATTGAGGAACATATCCAATAGACTTTCTTAATTTTTTGATATCTATTTTATTGATATTTATATTGTCAAAAAGAATTTCACCTTTTGATGGGTCATAAACTCTACAAATAAGCTCAAGTAATGTAGTTTTTCCTGATCCTACATCTCCCATAATTGCTATTGATTTACCTTTTTTTATTTCAAAAGAAATATTATTACTAGCTATAATTTTAGTTTCAGGATAGGTAAAACTTACATTTTTAAAATCAATTTTTCCTTCTATTTTTTTATTGCTTTTTGATAGATTAGTTATACTTGAATTTGTTTTTAAAAATTCATTTATTCTTTTTTGAGAAGCTTCTGCTTGTTGTACAATAGATGTTATCCAGCCAACTGTAGCAACTGGCCATGTTAACATGTTTACATAAATAATAAATTCAGCTAAAACACCTAATTCAATTTCATTATTCATGTATTGTCTTCCTCCAACAAAAACAACTAAAATATTACTAATCCCAATTAATAAAATCATTAGAGGGAAAAACCACGCTTGAATTTTTACTAGTGACATGTTTTTTTCTTTGCTAGATTCTGCTAATTTTTCTAATTGATTGTTTATGTTTTCTTCTACAGTATAAGTTTTAATAATTTTTACTCCACTAAAAGATTCTTGTGTATAAGTAGTGAGTTTAGATAAAAATTCTTGAACAATTTTACTTTTTAGATGAATTAATACACTTATTTTATAAATTATAAAAGAAAGAATAGGCAAAGGGATTAACGTATACATTGTAAGCTTAGGAGCAACACTAAACATGTATGTTATTACTATTACAAACAGAGTAGAAGTGTTTATAGCATACATAATTGCAGGACCAATGTACATTCTTACTTTACTTACATCTTCACTAATTCTATTCATTAAGTCACCTGTTCTATTATTTTTATAAAAATCAAAACTTAGAGATTGGTATTTTTTATAAATTTCATTCTTGATATCAAATTCTATAAATCTAGAAACATTTATAAGCATTTGTCTCATTATAAAAGTAAAAACCCCAGCAATAATAGCCGATCCAACAATTATTAATATATTATTAAGAAGTTTTTCTTTAACTATATTAATTTCTAAAGAAGATGCAATGATATAATTTTCAAGAATAGTTATTGAGTCTCCAATAAGGTTTGGAACAACTAGGGCAAATACTCTAGCTATAATAGTTATAAATATCCCAATTATTATTTTGGTTTTGTATTTTAAAAAATACTTGTTTAAATATCTTAATTCTATCATTAATTACTAAAGCTTCAAATATACATCAATGAGTATTCAAATCTTTCTAAAATTCTTCTATTTTTTATAAAAATAAATTTATTTTTGCGACTCAATTAAAGTTCTTTAAAATGTTAAATAGACGACAATTGCGTTTAAAAGCTATGGAGGTTATATATGCATATGACAAGTCTATTGAAAAAAACATTGATCATCAATTAAAATATTTTTTAAACTCAAATAAAAATTTTTATTCTTTATATATAACCATTCTTTCAATTTTTAATAAAATCCATAATTATTGTAATGAAAGAAATTCTAAAAACAATAATAAATTTTTAAAGAATGATAGTGATGTGTTCTATAATAAAATCTCTAATAATTTATTTTTAAAAAAAATATCTTCTGATAAATTATTATTACAAAAAACAGATTTACTAAAAATTAATTATTGGGATGACCATCCTGAACACATAATTTCTTTGACAAAAAAAATAGAAAAAAGTCACATTTATCTTTCTTATTATAAGAAAGAAAAAAATTCATTTGATGATGATAAACAATTTATTATCAATGTATTTAAAAAAATCATTGCTTCAGATAATAAGCTTTATGAATTTATAGAAGAAACACAAATATCATGGATTAATGATTTACCACTAGTTAATAGTTTGGTTTTAAATACATTGAAGAAAATTCAAAAGAGGTCTAGGAAATCTAATTTAATAACTGAAATTTATAAAAATGAAGAAGATTCAGAATTTGGAATAAATTTAATTAATCATGTTGTTTCAAATAAAGATATGTTAAAGGAAGAAATTGGAAAAATTACTTCAAATTGGGATAGTGAAAGAATTGCACAGATTGATTTGATATTATTGCAAATGTGTTTGACCGAATTTTTATTTTTTGATTCAATTCCCATTAAGGTTTCTATTAATGAATATTTGGAATTAGCTAAAGAATATTCAAGTCCAAAAAGCAATATTTTTATTAATGGAATTATGGATACAATTTCGAAACAATTTATTCTTGAGGGTCGAATAAAGAAAAATAAAAGAGGTTTACAATAATTTATTATTTTTGAACAGATATAAAATTAAATTATGAAAATAACAAAAACAGACATTAGATTATCAATATATACTTTTTTGATCGCTTTTATGGTCTCATTTCTTCTAACATCTTGTGGATCAGATCCCTCAAAAAAAATAAAGAAAGAAAATATTGAGACTGCTAAAGAAAGAATTAATTCAGATTTTGATTATCCATCTATTGATTTTGATAAAACTAACCATGATTTTGGAGAAATTATTGATGGAGATATAGTAGAAACCACTTTTACATTTACAAATTCTGGAAATTCAGATTTAAAAATTTTAAATGCTTCAGGTAGTTGTGGTTGTACAGTACCAGAATATCCTAGAGATACTCCAATTAAGCCAGGTGAATCTAGCTTTATTAAAGTGAAGTTTGATTCTTCAAATAAACCTGGAATGCAGAGAAAAACTGTTACACTTGTAACTAATACTTCAATGGGTAAAGAACTTTTGAATATTAAAGCATTTGTTTTACCTAAAAATAACTAAATAGATTAATATGGATAGTTCTTTAATGCCTCTAACTTTAATGCTTATAGGTTTCTTTTTTTTAATGATATATCCTCAGATGAGGAGACAAAAAAAAGAAAAGAAGTTTTTATCAGAGTTAAAAGTTGGAACTAGAATAGTTACAAAGAGTGGACTTCATGGCAAAATCGTTGAGATAAAAGATGGAAGTGAATCATGTATAATTCAGACTATGGCTGGTAAAATTAGATATGAAATTTCAGCTATTTCTTTAGAAATGAGTAATAAATTAAATAAAAAGTAGTGGTTAATATTATTGAGCTAAATGTATAAGAAACTGTTAAAACCTATTCTTTTCTGTATTGATCCGGAAAGAGTTCATGAAATAACATTTTTCTTTATCAACTTAATATTTAAAATACCTTTAGTTTCTAGTTTAATCTCAAAAATTTATTCTTTAAAAAACCCGATTCTTGAAACCGAAGTTTTTGGAATAAAATTCCCAAATCCAATTGGATTAGCAGCAGGCTTTGACAAAAATGCTAAACTATATAATCAATTTTCAAATTTTGGATTTGGTTTTATTGAAATAGGTACAGTTACTCCATCTCCTCAGGAGGGAACTCCAAAAAAAAGACTGTTTAGATTAGTTAATGATGAGGCTATTATTAATCGAATGGGTTTCAACAATATTGGTGTTGA
>MDTC01112301.1_pt1 | contig 13930 bp, 11 predicted proteins | sample 811181 | NCBI WGS metagenome assembly MDTC01 (sample SAMN05326644, study PRJNA326480) | marine metagenome | isolation source: seawater | place: Pacific Ocean: North | collected 2011
ACCGGGAGTAACCCGAAACCCAAATGCAGCGGACAGCACCAGCGCCGACCAGCAATAATCCTCGGCCGCCTCCTCGCTGGATTTGGCACGCAGTTCTTCGGGCGCGGCGGCTGAGAGGTCTTGCAAGACCAGCACCACGCCTTTACCTTGATGGGTATTCTTTTCGTGTGCGCTCACAACGTATTCTTCGGCAACCTCATATCGTAAGTGTGGTAGATCCAGCGAACAGATCCAACTCTCGCCCTAACCAGCTGTGTGCGCTTAAGCCAGCTCCGGATGGCGGTCGATCAGTGCCGCTCTGAAATGGGCGGGAATCGGGCAACTTTTACGCGTTTGTTTATCGACAAACACGTAGGTGAAGCTACCCTGCCCGGTGAGCTCTTCAGTTCGGAGGTTTCGCAAACTAAAACCGATCACCACACTCGAGTTGCCGATCCGCTCTGACTTTACTGCCACCTCGAGCGTGTCGCCCGCGAGGCTTTCGCCCAGAAAATCAATATTGGCATTGACGGTAAACGTCAAAAAATCCTGCCCGACCACGTCAGAAACATCCAATCCAAGCTCTTCCCAATATTCACCCAATACCTCATCGGCGAACACCAGATAATTCGCAAAAAAAGCATGCCCATTGGCATCGGTGTCTGCGAAACGGACCTTGATGGTTCCGCGGTAAGATTCGGACATAGTGCACTCCTGCTTAAACCGGCGCAGCATGACGCTGCCCGCGTATTATGCCAGACCCCATCCCGCGGTCACGCACCCCGCAATAACGGCAACAAACCCCGCATGCTCTATTGAGCCATCGCGTGAACCTTTCCAGCTATCGCCCTCTAATTCTCGGTCAGTTAATGCTCAATCAGTCACGGCGGCCCTGTCGCAAAAAGCAGCTCGAGTGGACCTGTCATCTTGCCTCCAGAAGCCTTATCATTCGGCGCTTTTCACGTCGCCACCTTGATCAAATTCGCTACACTTTGGTTCATCGAAAGGGAACAGTGCATGAATACCACCTCACTAATCGCCGCCTTCGTCGTCCTCATCTCGGGGTTGATATGGGTAGGGATGGACAGCAACAACGCTGACTGGACTGGCAATCGCAATCAATGCGTAGGGGATTGCTATGAGCAGTGGAAAACCGATAACGCGGGCGGCATTGCAGAGATGGAACAGGTCAAGCAGATGGCCCTGGCTGCTGCATCACCCGCTGCACTGGGGGAACAGTATTATGGTCAATGCATCGCTTGTCATGGCGGGCGAGGTGAGGGAGGCATTGGGCCCATGCTGGCTGGGCAAACCGCTGCCGATATTGTCGCCAAACTGACAGCGTATCGGGCCGGACAGGAGCGTGGTGCGCAATCCGCCTTGATGTATCCCGTTGCAAAGCCCATGAGCGATAACGACTTGGATAACCTCGCTGCCTTTATTTCTTCGCTCTAGCGTCATAGCTCGTTCAGTTAATGGTTCCAGAATACCGTTATTATTGTTGGTGACGAACGAGCCGCGTCCACCTGTGACTAAACAGAGAGAGGTGCATTGGTGGCTTAACGACATTTTTCATTCATCGGACGCGTTTGCTTTATGAAAGGAAAAGCTACCTCACGAGATTGTCGCCTCAGCAACGTGGAAATAAGCCTCCAAATGGCGTTTGGGATCACGCTTTTACTCGCTTACTTCCTGTCGGCTCAAACTGCCGCGGCATTCGAGGCTAGCATCGAGAGAGACGCCCTTGGTGTCCCGCACATTTATGGCGAGACCGATGCCGACATGGCCTTTGGCTTGGCTTATGCGCAAGCGGAGGACGGCTGGGAGATACTAGAAGAAACCCTCCCCTACTATCGCGGTCAGGCCGCGCGCTTTTTTGGCAAGGACGCCGCCGCCACAGACTACCTGGTGCAATGGCTGGGCTTTTGGGAGGTGATTGCACGCGACTACGACGCGAAGTTGAAACCCGAAACGCGCCGCTATCTCGAAGCTTTTGCCGCCGGCTTCAATCATTTCGCCGCGTTGCACCCCGAGCAGGTGAATCTCGATGTGCTACCTGTTACGCCTCAGGACGTGATTGCCGCGCATATGTTCAGGCATCTGCTTTTTTATGGGTTTGAACAATCGATCACCGATCTTCGGGCCGAGACGCGGCAATTTGAAATCAGCGAAGCGCCCAGACTTCCCAACACGGCCATCACGCTGGGATCCAACGCGACTGCCGTTGGCCCCTCGCGTGCTCAGAGCGGATCAACGCTTCTGATGATCAACTCCCATCAGCCCCTAACCGGCCCGGTATCCTGGTATGAGGCCCATTTGCAAAGCGGAGAAGGCCTTAACGTGATGGGCGGTATGTTCATTGGTGCGCCCGCATTGGGTGTGGGATTTAGCGAATTTCATGGCTGGGGTGCGACGGTGAATCAACCGGATCTGGTAGATGTGTTTGTACTGGACATCGATCCCAATGACGAAAACCGCTATCGGCTGGATGGAGCGTGGCAGACGCTGGAGCAATTCGATATACCCATCAAAGTGCGCCTCTGGGGATGGTTGCCGTGGACCGTGAAAGAGAAAGGTTATCGATCCGTGCACGGGCCGGTGATGAAAACTGAGCATGGCACCTATGCGCTACGATACGCCGGTATTGACGAGATTCGACAGGTCGAGCAATGGCTCGCTATGAGCGCCGCCCGCAGTTTCCAAGAGTGGCAGGACGCCATCGCATTACAGCACATTGCCAGTTTCAATTTTGTTTATGCCAACGCCGAAGGCACCATCCACTTTATTCACAACGCCATGATGCCAAGGCGCGCCCCTGGCTGGCGCTGGGACCAGTACCTGCCGGGAGATCGTAGCGATTTGATATGGGATGACTACCTCTTGCTGGACGAATTACCCAGCGTGACTAACCCACCATCAGGGTACGTTCACAGTGCCAATCAATCACCATTTCAGATTAGTTCCGAGGGTAGCAATCCCTCCATTGAAAATTATCCCAAAGAAAGCGGCTGGCCCACGCGAATGACCAATCGTGCGATCAGGGGTTTGGAACTTCTCGAAGCCGATACTGAGATCAGTTCGGCCGATTTTAGTGCCATCAAACATGACAACGCCTATTCTGCTCAGTACCGGGGCTACGCCTATCTCCGCACTATCGCCGAACTTGAACCCCATACCGACGATGAGGCCTCCGCGCTGGATTTAATTGCGAACTGGGATCTACACACCGATAAAACCAATCGACACGCAGCATTGGGCGTGTGCATTTTACTGACAGAGTGGCAGGGGGAACGCACCGGCGAACCACTTCCTGAGCCTCGCGACGCACTCCAAGAGTGCATGAGTTCAGTGCAGTCCGTGTCAGGACGCCTCGACCCTGAATGGGGATCAGTTCAACAGCACGGACGAGGGAATCGCATGTGGCCCGCGGCAGGAGGGCCTGACACGCTCCGGGCGATGTATGCGGAGCGCCTTGATGATCGGGATGACTACCTTACCGTTGTGGCAGGCGATGGCTTGTACTACCTCATTGAGTGGAGTGCAGAGGGGAACCAAACGATATTGGGGACCCACCAATACGGAAGCCAAATGACGGACCCAGCGTCACCGCACTATCTCGACCAAGCAGAGGCTTTTTCGATGGAAGTGGTCAGATCACCGGGATTTCATCCCAAAAATCGCACCATCGGACCCGCGGCCTACACCGTCTCTGGTCAATAAATGATGCTCATAAAAGACGCTTGCCCCCGGGCGCCACTGTTGCACCCCTCGACCACCGACTGGGTTTGAAAGATATCCGTTGGTCAACACTTGGGTAGTGTAACTAAATGCGCATAGCGACTTCGTAGGCTTCTTTTGTTGTTGCCAGTAGCGAACGCGGCGCCCGGCAGTCGCCTACAGCAATGACATCGACTCCCGCCTGCTGCAGCGGCGCCTCTAATTCATTATTGGGCACCCTGGAACTCGCATGAGTCAGCGCAACGACATCGTCGATCGTTACCACAGCACCGCTATAAACGTTGCGCAACTGGAGCTGCGCATCCTCCAATGCGTCCAAATTCAATGGCTCTGCATTGCAGATGATCTCGACTCCCAAATCATGAAGTCGCTGGTAAATACCCTGCCGGTTGATCAGTGAGACATCATGACCAATCCGCTCTCTGGCCGTGACAATAGAGACCGCAGTGAATCGCAACGCCAAGCGCTGCGCAAAAGCATAGGTCATCTCCGAATGGTCCTGATCAACGATCACGGCTCGGCCCTCAGTAATATCGGTACGCTCCTGAAGCGCCGCAGCCATTTCTCTGAGACTCGGAATTAAACCTGACGTAGCCCAGTCATCACTCAACCAAGGTGGTTGCCCACTGCGTGAGCCCGTTGCCAGAATGACGTGATCGGGCGCCAGAGCCAGCACATCCGCCGCGCGGGCTTGCCTGCCCAACATAAAAGTCACACCGTGCCGGACCGCCATAAGATACTGATAGTCATAAACGCTGGATAAATTCTCCCCGCCGGGGAGACCCGCATGCAGCATCGTCTTGCCACCGATGCGAGCATGATCGCCCACTACGGTTACCCGGTGGCCACGACGTGCAGCAGTATGTGCTGCTTCCAAAGCGGCCACGCCCGTACCCACGACAACGATGTGTTTGGTCCTCGTCACCTGCACTGGCTGCCAGTCATGCTCATCAGCACTGCCCACTCGAGGGTTGTTATCGCAGGCCAAACCAGCCCCATCAATGATGCTACGCCAACAGGTATTGCAAGAGACACAATAGCGAATGTCGGCTTCCCGGCCCTCCTCACATTTTTTGGGAAATGCGGGATCTGTGATGAGTGGACGACCCAAAAATACAAGATCAGCAGTACCGTCGGACAACGCGGTTTCGCATTCATTCGGATCCGTGATGTAACCAATCGCTCCTGTGGGGATCTCGGGCGCCACCTGCCGGAGCGCCGCAATATGATGCAGGTAAGGATGTCGCTCACCGTGGGCATCGGGCAAATGCTTGTACAAAGAACGCGCGTGCGCTCCCCATACCCAAGTCCAGCTGTCGAACTCGGCCCGTTGCTTTGCCATCATCCCGGCAATATCTGCCGCAAGGGTAAGATCAATACCACCGGCCACACCGTCGTCAGCCGGTAGTTTGAGACCGATGATAAAGGGGTAACCACACTCCGCACGAATCGCATAGACCAGAGAGCTCAGGAACCGTCCCCGCCCCTCCAGATCACCGCCGTATTCATCTTGTCGTCGATTGGACCAGGGAGAGAGAAACTGATGAAACAGATGGCCATGGCCGGCTGAGATCTCGACGCCGGCAAAACCGGCCGATTGCAATCGGGCACATCCCTTTGCCCAGTCGGTGATCATATCCTCTATCTCAGCCACACTGAGTTCAGCAGGGACGGTCCAGCTCAAATCATCCGGTAAGGCAGAAGCCCCAACGGCGCCGTCATTTCGTCCCACTGAGTGGCGTCCCCTGCCCGAGTCCTGCACCTGCCCCATTAGCAGCGCACCCTCGCCGTTGACGATATCCGCGACCCGCTTCAGTTGATCTCCGCCGGCGTCATCCCAGGCGCGCAAACGACTCGATATTCGATTGTGGCCTGTCATGGCGATCGGTTCAGTGATAATGGCCGCTGCGCCGCCTGCAGCTCTGGACCGGTAGTAGTTCAGTAGCTTTTCTGTGGGGGCATGATTGACCACATACTGCGTGACAATCGACGCATGAATAATGCGATTTCTGAGGGTATAACCGCCCAGGTCAATGGGGTTGAACAGTTCAGGGTAATGAGGATTGGTCATGGTGCTCGTCGGGTAACCAGTGCCCTAAGGCTCGGGACTAAGATCATCTTCAACCGATTCTGCACCATTGCCGCTGGCCCCCAACTGGGCGAGAACAGTTTCGATCGGTCTTTCCCGTTCAGTTCCCAACGCTGCCTCGTCCGCCTCCGACAGCTGGTACTGCTCTATTTCACCCGCCATATTCGATGCCTCTCGATTCTAGTACCCGCTCGGCAAGATACAATCGCTCACTCAAAGCAGACACCTCTGACGTGAGCCGCAATACCCATCGACTCCGCTTGCGCATGCGCGTACCGCGGCACTGGTGCCGCCGCGTCGATCGCTGTGACTTCAGCCGTAGGATAAGTCTCAGCCCAAGGGTGCGTGTCGTGCCCTATCGTGCAACCGCAATTCAGAATCGTCGCAGGCGAAAAGTCGGGATACTTTAGACGGAGATAGTGCGACAGCGTCTTGCCAATATCGTTGTGGTGCTTACCAAACTGACCAAACGCAAACACAGCAATAGAGTGCTCGTAGACAGCAGCAGCCGTTACGTCATCTTCGGCGTGCTCGGTGTGGTAGTCACCTGGCGATAAATGAAAATCGTTGCCGCTGACACTCTTGGGTAGCGGCAACGACGGATTGAGTTTTAAGGTACCGCGCGAAGCGGGTTTGGTCGCTTTTTCATTGAGCACTTCGAGCACTGCAAATTGACGGTCAACTGTATCGCTCACAACATCAAAGACCATCTCTTGGGCCGCGGTTCGCACGCTGCTATCGGCCTTGAAAGGAAATTCCCCCCCCTTAGCGCCGCGTGGATTGCCACAGGTGTCTCAAGCTGCGCTCCTGATCTAGCATGCTCAAGCTTAACAGAATAATCGAAATGCTGGCGCAGATCACCTGACATCCGCTGAAGTTCATGAGAACGCAACGTAGAGACAAAAGCTCTTCGAGAGCGATCCTGCTGGGTAAGAGATACTGCTATATCGTCGTCGTGAGATAGACTCATGCCCAGCCCCAGGCCATTTAGATTTTAGAGTTTGATGATATGTTTAAGTATCGGGAGTAAGCAAGGCTCGCAATGTAGCCTAGGCAGGGTGTGTTACCACAAATCCCAAGGCGATACTCCCATCGATAAACTGCACATAAGCGGATAAGAAGGAGACACCATGAGCACAATCGTTGTCCTGTTCAACCTTAAGACCGGTGTTAATCGCGATGAATACGAAGAGTGGGCGCGCAGCGTGGACATCCCGAGTGTGCGGCGTCTCCCAGGATGCAGCAGCTTTAACGTGCTACGTGGCGAGCGCTTACTTGATGGCTCACCGTCTCTGCCATATGCCTATGTCGAACTCATTCAAGTCGACGATATGACTGACTTTATGACGGCTGTGAGCGCCCCGGCAGCACAGGCTGTTGCGGCGCAGTTCAGGGAATTTGCAGAGGGCGCGACGTTCATGGTTACCGAGTCGATTGAATGAAGAGCCTCCATGGCAAAGTCGCACTTTGCACGGGCTCAGCCCTCGAAGGCGGGCTGCCAACTCGCGGTGTCGGATCTCTACACCATCATGACAAACGGAAGAACAAGGTCCTCTGACGAAACCCCAGTGGTACGCGAATGACTCGATGCGGGAGCCAATGCCATCGGCATCGCTTGCGATGTATCCGAGGAAGCCTCCATTGCGGAGGCAGTTGAGAGCGTCATCTCTCACTTTGGCCATTTCGATATCCTCGTTAATAACGCCGCCATCTACGACATCATCAAGCCACTTACCGAACTAAATTTGAGCGAGTGGCAGCAGGTCATCACTGTGAATCTCACCGGCGCTTCTCTCTTCACGCGGGAAGCGGCACGGGTAATGGATAATGGCGCTAGCATCGTCAATATCGCGAGTCAGGCGGCCAAAACAGGGTTCAGACAAATGGCGCCGTACGTGTCCTCAAAGCACGGCATGATAGGACTAACCCGCACCGCAGCAATTGATCTTGCCTCAAAGGGCATTCGCGTCAGTGCCGTCTGCCCAAATCATATGACGACCACTGTGGGCAAAGCCCAAAGCGAATACTTTTCTTCCCACCGCGGATGGCCCGAAGCCTACCGTGCCCAAATCTCAGAACACATACCGTTAGGCAGAGTGGGCAGACTAGAAGATACCGCTGCCGCAGTGGCCTTTCTGGCTTCGGACGAAGCTGCATTTATGACGAGCGAAGCACTCAACGTGAGCGGCGGAGAAGAGACTCACTCGCCTCGAGCTGGGCACCACGGATCATTGAGAGCTATCGCGCACTGCATCAGGCGTTGGATAGGTTACTCTTGTGTAGAAACCGTTGTCGAAAAACCACTTGTGACGCTGATAACATAACGCTTCAAACTCCGCGCCGTATACCTGGCCCACGGGCGCGTGAATAAAAAGTATGGACTCGTTCCAGATCATAGGTTTTGCCCGCTAGTTATCGAAGGTAATGATATCGCATCCCTAGGTGATTCATACGTTCGTCAGGGTCAATACTGCCAAATGACATACAGCAAAAGCGATGTCATGCTAGTTGCACTGAATTGAAGGAACGAGCCATGACGGGGGCCGAGTCACTGATCAACACACTGGCGGTAAACGGTGTGGAGGCCTGTTTCGCCAATCCTGGCACCTCCGAGATGCAACTTGTCGCAGCGCTCGACAAGCAACCCAGTATTCGTGCCGTACTGTGCTTGTTCGAGGGTGTGGTGACTGGTGCCGCAGATGGCTACGGTCGAATGGCAGACAAACCGGCGCTCACGCTACTGCATCTCGGCCCGGGTTTCGCCAACGGCATAGCCAATCTACACAATGCGCAGCGAGCGCGCTCGCCCATACTGAATATAGTCGGTGACCATGCGACTGATCACCTGCAATACGACGCGCCGCTAACCAGCGACATCCGAGGGTTTGCGTCACCGGTGTCGCGGACTTATCTGGTATCGGCCAGCGCGACAACGCTTGCGCAAACCGGCCTCGACGCCCTCGCAGCAAGTCTCGCCCATTCAGGTAGTATCAGCACGATTGTGGTGCCCGCTGATCACGCCTGGGCCGCTGTTGAACCGCAGCAATACCACCTTCCTGAAATAACGAATGAACGCATCAGCGACGATACGGTACAGACCGCTGCACAAGCGCTGCGCAACGCCAACAAGAGCTGCTTATTTTTGGGCGGCCGGGCACTACGTGAAGAGGGCCTCGAGCAGGCGGGACGCATTGCGGCGGCCACCGGTTGTCGACTCATCAGCGAGACCTTCTTTGCCCGACAGGCGCGAGGCATTGGGCGTGTACCCACAGAGCGATTAGCCTATTTCGGTGAGGCGGCAACCGAGCAACTCGCCGACCTCGATGCACTCGTTTTGGCCGGCGTAAAGTCCCCAGTGTCGTTCTTTGCTTATCCCGACAAACCCAGTGTGCTTGCGCCCGAAACGGCTACCCAAACCGTGCTCGCCGATGCAGAAATGGATGTTGTTGACGCACTCAGACGGCTCGCTGACATACTCGACGCTCCAGCCCGCCCGGGGGTCACTACGGACCGCGCCCGATACCCCCTGGGAGAAGGTGCAATTGACGCCAATGAGCTCGGGAAAGTCATTGCGAATCGACTACCCGATAACGCTATCGTCTGTGACGAGGGCGCCACCAACGGGTTAGGGGCTTTTTTATTGACAGCAAACGCTGCTCCCCACGATTGGCTCACACTGACTGGAGGTGCCATTGGTCAGGGCTTACCATTGGCGATCGGCGCCGCTGTTGCCTGCCCAGACAGAAAAATTATAGCGCTGGAAGCTGATGGCTCGGGTATGTACACGGTACAAGCGCTCTGGACTATGGTTCGAGAAGCGCTCGATATCACCGTGATGATGCTTAATAACGGCTCCTATGCGATTCTCAATATTGAGCTAAGCCGCGTGGGCGTCGCAGAGCCAGGTCCCACAGCATTATCACTCCTTGATCTGACCAACCCCGAGATCAACTGGACAGATCTTGCGCATGGGATGGGCATGAATGCCATTCAGGTAAAAACGGTAGACGCACTCGATGCCGCTGTGGGCGAGGCCCTGTCGCATGAGGGCCCTTCTCTCATCGAGGTCATACTCTAAGGCTCCTCGAGCCGTTGGGGAGCACGGCGTGGCCTCTTTCCCAGACTGCTCCCGGTTCTTACCCGATCAGCCGGTTTCCACCACCCTGCCAGTTGGCAACGAGAGTCCTAACCGAATACCTCTCCGGCCGCGATTTTCTCAGCCACGATCGCAGGCGCATTGAACCGCTCACCGTACTGGCTCGCCAGCTCAGCGCAGCGTGCACTAAACTGCTCAAGCCCATAGGTGTTGACGAACTGGATCAGACCGCCGGTCCACGCCGGCGCGCCAATCCCCATGATAGAACCAATATTGCCATCAGCAACCGTACGCAAAACATTCGTCTCCAGACATTTCAAAGCTTCAATCACCTGGCGGAATAACAATCGGTCCTTAATGTCCTGCTCAACTACTTGCGCATCTGGCTGGTAGTAGAGCTCGAGCAGACCGGGCCAAATGGTCTTACTGCCGTTCTCACCATACTCGTAGAAGCCACCGCCATGATGACGACCGCCGCGGCCATACTCACCCACCATGGTGTCGATAACACCGCGGGTAACAGAGCCATCGCCCCAGTTATCCAGCACACCCATGTCTTTCCAGGTAGCCCAGGCTTTGCGAGACAATTCGAGGCTGACCTCGTCATACACGTTCAATGGCCCCACGGGCATGCCAATCGCCTTACCGAGATTATCGATCTGGATCGGATGCACACCCTCGGTCAGCAGGTGCACACCCTCGTCGAGATAGGTACCAAAGGTGCGTGAAGTGAAGAAGCCCAGCGAATCATTGACCACGATCGGCGTCTTGCGAATTTGTTTGGTGTAGTCAAAGGCCTTGGCCAGCGCGAGATCACTAGTCTTCTCTCCCATGATGATCTCGACTAAGGGCATTTTGTCGACTGGTGAAAAGAAGTGGATACCAATGAAGTTCTCGGCATTCGCACTGGCCTCGGCCAGTTGCGTAATAGGTAGCGTTGAGGTGTTTGAACCCCACACCCCGCCCTCAGCCAGGTGCGGCTCCAATTCCTTAGTGATTTCGTGCTTGAGCGCCATATTTTCGAAGACGGCCTCGATGATGAGATCACAACCGTCGAGGTCGCTGTTCTCGGCGGTCGGCTTGATCAAGGCGAGGATCTGCTGCGCCTGCTCGGCGGACATGCGGCCGCGCTCCACCCGTTTGTTGAGCAATGTCTCACTGTAGGCCTTGCCCTTCTCTGCCCCTTCAAGAGAGATGTCCTTGAGCACTACCTCGATACCCGCCATGGCAGATACATAGGCAATACCCTGCCCCATCATGCCGGCACCGAGCACACCCACTTTTTCCGTCTTTTGCGGCGCGATGTCTTTGGGTCGGGAGGCCCCTCCGTTTATTTGATTAAGGTTGAAGAAGAAAGTATTGATCATATTTTTGGCAACAGGCGTCAATGCGAGCTCTGTCAAACCCCTGCTCTCAATACGCATGGCGGTGTCAAAATCCACTCGCATGGCGGATACCGCCACGTCGAGAATCTTGACGGGCGCCGGGAGTAATCCTCTCGTCTTCTGCATGATCATGGCCGACGCGACAGGTAGCATCTGCGCGACGCCGGGATGATTGGCGTTACCACCGGGGATTTTGTAGCCCTTGGTATCCCAGGGCTGGGTGTGGGCCGCTTCGTTTTCATGATTCTCGGCAATCCAAGCCTTGGCGCGCGGAATCAGGTCCTCAAGGTTTACCACAGTCTCGTGGATGAACCCCGCGTCCTTCGCCTTGGCGGGCGCAATGCGCTTACCCTCTATCAGGTACTCGTTGGCCGCCATCAACCCCATGAGATAGATGGTTTTTACAACACCACCACCGCCAGGTAGCAGTCCGAGGGTGACCTCGGGAAAGCCCAACTGCACCGCTTTGTTATCCCAGGCGATCCGATAATGGCACGCGAGAGTCAGCTCAAGCCCTCCGCCTAAAGCAGCACCATTGATCACAGCGACAACGGGCTTGCCCAGTTTCTCCATACGGCGGAATTCCCCTTTGATCGCCTGCGCTTCGTTAAAAAACATCTCCGCGCTATCTGCTGTCACCTGACACAGCGAATTCAGATCACCACCAGCGAAAAACGTTTTTTTCGCCGACGCGAGCACCACTCCCGTCAGGTCCGACTCGGCCTCAAGCTTGGCGACGGTATCGCGCAGTAGCGGCAAAAACTCCGGTGACATGGAATTCACCGGGCCCTCCATATCCATGGTCACTGTCACCACACCGTTGGCGTCTTTATCGTAATTAAATCCACTCATGTTGCTTTAATTCCCTTTTCCCTGACGCTCAAACACGCTCAATAATCGTTGAAATACCCATTCCACCGCCGACGCACAGCGACAGCATGGCGCGTTGGGCATCGCGTCGCTCGAGCTCATCGAGCACGGTGCTCACCAGACAACCTCCCGTAGCGCCCAATGGATGCCCCATGGCGATTGCCCCGCCGTTGACGTTGGTAATCTCCGGATCAAGTTCGAGATCCTGCATGTAACGCAGTACCACCGAGGCGAAGGCCTCATTGATCTCCCACAGATCGATGTCTGCCGGCGTAAGACCCGCCTTTCCGAGACATTTCTTTGCCGCAGGCCCGGGGCCGGTCAGCATAATAATGGGGTCAGTGGCGAGTACTGCGGTGGCCAGTATGCGACCGCGTGGCTTGAGCCCCAGATCATTGCCGGCCTTTTCGCTGCCAATCATAACCGCACTAGCGCCATCGACAATGCCCGAGGAATTGCCAGGTGTATGCACGTGATCGATACGATCCAGCGTGTTGTACTTAGCGAGAATAACGTCGTCAAAGCCCATACTGCCGGGCATCTCAAATGAAGGCTTCAAACCCGCAAGGCCCTCGACTGTGGTGTCAGGCTTGATGAAATCGTCGCGCTCCAGAATGGTCACACCACTGCTATCTTTGACCGGTACGACTGAACGGTCGAACCAGCCATTGTCACGGGCATTGGCAGCGCGCTGCTGTGAGGTCACAGCGTAGCGATCGACGTCTTCTCGAGACCACCCCGCCAGCGTAGCGATGGTGTCTGCACCGATCCCCTGCGGGACGAAACTCGTCTTTACGGCAAAGCCGGGGTCGCTCGCCATGGCACCCCCATTGGACCCCATGGGCACGCGCGACATAGATTCAACACCGCCTGCCACTACGAGATCTTCCCAGCCCGAGGCGATCTTTTGGGCTGCAATATTCACCGCTTCGAGTCCAGACGCACAAAATCGATCGAGTTGCACCCCGGGAACCGATTCATCCCACTCGGCGTTCTGCACGACCATCTTTGCGACATCAGAGCCTTGCTCACCCACCGGTGAGACGCACCCCATGACGACATCGTCGACATAGCTGGTGTCGAGGTCGTGGCGCTTCTGCAACTCGACAAGCAACCCGGCTGCCAGATCGATGGGCTTGACTTCGTGCAGGGTTCCTGTGGATTTACCTTTGCTACGCGGCGTACGCACAGCGTCATAGATATAAACAGGGTGAGGCATGTTTGACCACCTGAAGTGTTGTATTAGGAAAATTGGAGGTTATATGATGCGATATCGGCAACTGTTATGCCATAACTTTCACGCCTAGCCCAAACGGCCTGCAGCGGACGGCCGGGTACTCCCAGAAGTCTCGGCAGTCCTCTAAACTTGCCACAAAGTGCTGTCGCGCTGCTACCGGGGCTTGCGCTTCGAATACTGCCTTATCGAGACCCTATGCTTTCTTCAGATCACACTATCCTCAGTAGCTTGCTCGCGGCCCTCTTAAACGAGGAACACCCATGGCTCGTCACTGTCGCGGCGACAATCGGATCTTCACCAAGACCAGTGGGCTCTCTTGTGGTCTTCCGCCCCGACGGATCCCAGGTCGGTAGCGTCTCGGGGGGCTGTGTCGAGGAAGATTTGATCGAACGCCTTCGGGCAGGAGTGTTCGACGGGCCCCGGGTACATTTGAGTGAATACGGCGTGAGCGCCGAGGACAATGAGAAATGGGGACTGCCATGTGGTGGTCGCCTCGAGCTCGCCATCCAACAACTTGATGCCAAGGATAGTGGCTG
>MDTC01005516.1_pt1 | contig 13928 bp, 12 predicted proteins | sample 811181 | NCBI WGS metagenome assembly MDTC01 (sample SAMN05326644, study PRJNA326480) | marine metagenome | isolation source: seawater | place: Pacific Ocean: North | collected 2011
ATTATATACCTGGTAATCCTATGGTTACTCCTGAGCATATTGTACCAGAATGATATTTCTTACCAGCTTACGCAATTTTACGATCAATTCCTAATAAATTATTAGGTGTTTTAGCATTATTCGCTGCAGTTTTAATATTATTAATATTACCTATTGTTAACACATCAGAAGTGCGCTCTAGTTTATATCGTCCATTACATCAAAAATTCTTTTGATTATTAGTTGCGGATTATATCTTATTAGGTTACTTAGGTCAACAAGCTGCTGAAAGTCCTTTCATCGAAATAGGTCAAGTAGCTTCTACATATTATTTTGGATACTTTTTAGTTATTATTCCTGTATTAGGTCGTTTAGAAAAAAAATTACGACTAGTATAACTTTACTGTAAAGCAGAGCAATTGGTTTGTTCATCTGTTTCATCAGCAGAAAATTTTAGGTTCAAGTCCTAACTTTGCACAAAATATTATTTTATACAATTACGATGTTAACTTTAAATCAATTATTAAAAAAGCCCAGAATTAATAAAAGTTATAAATCAAAAAGTTTAAAATTAAAGCATAATCCTCAAAAACGCGCGGTCTGTTTGCGTGTTTTAACGATGGCTCCAAAAAAACCAAATTCTGCCAACAGGCGTGTGGTAAAAGTAAATATTATTCAATATGGCACTAAATTAACAGCTAAGATACCAGGTGAATCTCATAATTTACAGCAACACTCTACAGTTTTACTTAGTGGTGCTCGTGCACGAGATTTAATTGGTGTTCGTTATATAGCTATACGTGGTAAATATGATTTATCACCTGTTGCTAAACGAGCTCAATCTCGTAGTCGTTATGGTGTAAAAAAACATATATAATTTTTTCGATGCTAATTAATACTATTTTATTTTATTTCTTCTCTAGTTTTTTATTATTATCCGCATTATTTGTAATTTTTTCGCAAAACCCAATATTTTCTGTTTTATTCTTAATTTTGGCATTTTTTAATGCTTCAGGTTTATTATTTATAATAAATATAGAATTTTTACCGATAGCATTTATTGTTATTTATGTTGGTGCTGTTGCGGTTTTATTCTTATTTGTTTTAATGATGTTAAATATAAAATTAGCAGAATTATTTGAAGCAAATACCAATTTCTTTCCAATAGCTTTTTTATTTCTGTTTCTATTTATTATAGAACTATTTTTTCTTATGCTTTTTGAATTTGAATCAATTGAATTATTTCAACGAAATTCACTATTTTTTCTATCAGATTTTTTAAATATGCAAGTAGCAAATTTAAACTTTACTAACTTTTTTGAATTACGTAATAATTTAACAAGTATTTCATATGCTTTGTATGTTAAATATTTTTTTGAATTTTTAATTTCAGGTTTAGTTTTATTATTGGCGATGATTGGTACTATTGTCTTAACGTTACAAAAACGTTTTATAAATAAAACACAAAATATTTATTATCAAATTTTACGTGATTACAATAAATCAATTGTTAACTTTAATTAGAATAAAGCGTATAGTTTAATGGTAAAACATAACACTCATAATGTTACAACTAAAGGTTCAAGTCCTTTTGTGCTTATCTATTAAAAATTTATTAATATATTGCAAGGATATAAGGTATAGCTAAATCGGTTAAAGCGGCAGTTTTTGATACTGTTTATTATTAGTTCAAGTCTAATTACCTTAAATTTTTTTAATTTCGATTTTTGTTTTTAGTTTATAATCATTTTTTGATGTTTTCAATTAGTTTATTAGATTCATCGGCACCTTGACAAATGTTTTTTCAAGATGCTGCAACACCTATCATGGAAGGTATAATTAATCTTCATCATGATTTAATGTTTTTTATAACTTTTATTTTCTTTTTTGTTTTTGTTGTGATGGGACGAACACTACAATTTTTTGGTGAAAACTCTGCTGCTGCAGGTTCTGGTAAAAATGTTGTTCATGGTACAGCAATAGAAATTATTTGAACGGTAATACCATCAATTATTTTAATTATTGTTGCTTTACCTTCATTTGCATTATTATATTCAATAGATGAAGTAGTTAATCCTGCTTTAACTATTAAATGTGTTGGTCACCAATGATATTGATCGTATGAGTACAGTGATTTTCAATCACAATTAGGTGCTATTAATTTCGATAGTTATATGATTCCTGAGGATGAACTCGAATTTGGTGAATTACGTTTATTAGAAGTTGATAATAGAATTGTTTTACCTGCTAATACTCATATTCGTGTTTTAGTAACGGCTGCAGATGTTTTACATAGCTGAGCTGTTCCATCTTTAGGTATTAAAATGGATGCTTGTGCTGGTCGTTTAAACGAAACGACGTTATTTATATTACGAGAAGGGGTTTTCTTTGGTCAATGTTCTGAAATTTGTGGAGTAGGACATGGAAACATGCCAATTGTTGTTGAAGCTGTTTCAACAAACAAATATATTTCTTGATTAGCTGAAAAAGTTTAAATAATTTAGTTCAATTTTTATAGCATTTAATTCAATTGGTAGAATATTTCGCTTACAACGAAACTGTTAATAGTTCAAGTCTATTAATGCTAATAATATATTAAATTTTAATAAAAATTTAATAAATATTACTTATTTTTCTTTTTTTTTACATTTTCTGATGATTTTGCAAGCTGCAAAACTTATTGGTGCTGGATTATCAACAATCGCTTTAGCTGGTGTTGGTGCTGGTATCGGAACTGTATTTTCTGCATTAATTACTAGCGTTGCTCGTAATCCACATTTAATGAAACAATTATTTGGTTATGCTATTTTAGGTTTCGCATTAACAGAAGCAATCGCTCTTTTTGCTTTAATGATGGCTTTCTTAATTTTATTTACTTTTTAATAAAAATTGTAAATAAAGATTTTTAAAAAAGTCTTCCGTAGATTACGTAGCATAATTTGGTTAATGCACGTGTTTGCAAAACACGTTATTAGTTGTTCAAATCAACTCGTAATTTTTGGTAAATATAGTTTAATTGGTAAAACATTAGTTTGTGACACTAACTTTAAAGGTTCAAGTCCTTTTTTTTACCTTTTGTTAACGCTGTTTTTTTTTATATTCGATGTTTGATTTATATTTTATAGTATTTATTTTTATCTTTTCTATTAGTTGCTTTTTTGAAATTATTGTTTTTAACGAAGAAGTTTTATTAACTTTATGTTTTTTAGCTTTTATTTTCTTTATTTTTAATAATTTAAGTGAAACTGTTTCAGAAACATTTATATCACGAGCAGCTCAATTTGAAAACGATTTATTTGTTTCATTTAAAGCTAAACAACAACGTATTTTATCAACTTTTATGTCAACATTAACGTCTAAAGATAGTTTTGCAAAATTACAAATTGTTGAAAATTCTATTTTATTCTTTTTAACAAGTTACGCAATTTCATCTAAAACTAAATTATTAACGTCTTTAAATGAAACAACATTATCTAAAATGTCAGAATTATCTCTTTTTGAAAAAATGTCTATTGAAAATACACAAAAACAGTGTATTCGTACGTTACTGTACCCATTAATATTTAAAACTTCAAAAAGTTACATTCAATCATTTAATAGTTCAGTAAAAGCTATGAGTTCTCAAAATAACAATAATAAAATTTCACAAAGAAATTTTTTATTAAAATCATTATAATTTTAAATAATTTTTTTTATTACATAGCTTAACGGTATAGCAGTTGATTTTTAATCAATTGGTTCAAGGTTCAAATCCTTGTGTAATAAATAAATAGTAATTAGTTAAATAAAATTAAAAAAAAATACAAAATAGAATTTATGGAATACTATGTGTGTTAAAAAAATCAGCGTAAATTTAAAAAACGAAATGCATATTTTGTATTATTACAATATGATTCTGATATAAGAAAACTTCATTGTTGTTTAAATTTTAACAACAATATATTTTAAATAATAAAGATTAAAATAGAACAAACGTGAATTGAAACATCTCATTAACGTTATAGTAAAATCAAAAGAGAAACCGAAAGTAATGGTGAGTGAAATCGGTATTTGTTGTGTATAAAATAATTAATGAATAAACAAAATAGGGTTTAAGTCCCGTTTTTTTAATTTTTACACTAATATTTAAATGTTTTGTTAAAATATTTAATAAATAGAAAAATCGTTTTCTAAACTAATAAATTAATCACAACTGATAGTGAACAAGTACTGTAAAGGAAAGTATAGAAATTCATTCTACATTTAGTATTGAATATAATAAAAGTATATTCAATGTCCCTTTTGCATTATGATTCGGTAAGTTATTTACAAAAGCAAGCAAAACTACAAATGCGTGATAAACATAAATTTAAGTTCTTGTAAATATACACGAAGCCTAGTGATCTAGTTAAAATCAAGCGGAAAATTTACTAAAAATATTTTTGATGGCTGAACCTGTGATTGTTGCAAAAATCTAGGATGAATTTTAATTAGGGGTGAAAGGTCAATCAAACTAGGTATAGCTTGTTTTCCACGAAATTTTTTTAAGAAAAGCGCCAAATAAAAAAAACTGGTAAATCACTTTTACAACAAAGGTTGTTAATAGCATTACTGACTTGTAATAAAATAAGAATAGTTTTTTAAAAAAAAATTTGGTTAGTTAGACAATTAATAAAAAAGTTTTTTGTCAAATGAGAAACAACTCACAATGATTTTTAAGGTTTTTAAATAAATAATAAAAGTAAAAGTTGTTTATAAATATAAATATCCCATTAGTGGGCTTAGAAACAGCCACCAAAAATAAAAAACGTAATAGTTTGTGGGTTCTTGTTTATAAGCACTGAAAATGTATTGAAGTTTATATTTTACCGATAGATCATAATTTAAAACATTTTTAAATTGGTAGTGGAACTATTTGTATTATGCACGTAATTTTGTGAAAAATTATTTTTAATAATCAAATATGATAATGCCGAAATGAGTAACAAAAAAAAGCTACAAAGCTTTTCACTATATATTAACGATTTTAAAATAATTACGTTTGTTATTTGGCGTATAGTTAAACGAACTCTTAATTTATTGCGAAAGCATAAAATGATGAGCAAACAAGATAAAAAATACAAAAATTGTAAAAAATATTTTAAATTATTAAGGTTATTTTTTTATTTTAATCAATTTTTCAAGAAAATTTTTTTAATAAGCTGAGAAGCTTATAGTTGTTTTCGTATTAAAACCGAAACAGGTTAATTAGTTTAAATGAACTATGGTGAAGATTAAAGAAAAAATATGGAACTCGGCAAATTTTTATTGTAACTTCGGAATAAAATAAAACATTTTTAAATATTAAATGTGTTGATACAAAATTGTTGGGAGCGACTATTTCTTAAAAATACAAAATTATGCAAATTTGTAAAAAAATGTATATAATTTGATCGGTGCTCGGTGCTAAAATAGTAAAAAAAATTGTTTAAAAGCTTTTTTATATTGTTTGGTAAACAGCTGTGTTATTCCTGAGCATAGTAATGTAGCGAAATTCCTTGGCTAATAAATATAGTCCTGCATGATTCCGATAACGACTCCCAAGCTGTCATATTTTTTCATTCTGTGAAATTCGAATGTTGGTGCAGATCCCAACAGCCCATTTTTAGACGAAAAGACCCTATGCACCTTTACTATAATCAAGCATTGTGAAAATATATTTTGTTGTACAGAATAAATAAGAATCTATAAAAATAATTGAAAAATTTCAATTATTAGATACTTGTGAGATATTATTCACACAATTGTTTTCACTAATTATTCTAATAAAACAGTGTTTGAGTGGTAGTTTAGCTGGGACGGCTGCCTTATAAAAAGTAACTAAGGCGTACAAAAGGTAAACTCAAACAAAAAATTTTGTTGTAGAGCATAAAAGTAAAAATGTTTGCCAAATCGTAAGATTTATAAATCAAACGAAGACGTAAGTCGGTTTTAGTGAACCAAATATTTTGAACGATAAATTATTTGATCATCAGATAAAAGGTACGCTAGGGATAACAGAATTATAATAACCAAGCGATCTTAGCGACGTTATTGTTTGTCACCTCGATGTCGGCTTATTGCATCCTTGTGAAGCAGTATTTACAAAGGGTTCAACTGTTCGTTGAATAAAGCAACACATGAGCTGGGTTTAAAACGATGTAAATCAGTTTGGTTTCTATCTTAAATGGGTCGTAAAATTAAGGATTTTATTTTAGTATGAGAAGACCAAAAAGAAAAAGCCAATAGTTATAAATTATACATTAGTGTACTGTTTTATTGCCAAGCTTTTATGCGTAAAAATTGAATACATATATATTTGAAACCATTCTTAAATTTTACTACAATAAAGAAATTTTTTTTCTTTAAAAATTGTAATAGAAAAATACTTTGATCGGTAATTTTTAAATTATTTGCAAAAATATAATCAAATTATACGAAGAACATTAACTTTTTTTTTAGATTTTTTATTTTATTTTATTATCCCGCTGGTTTAACTTAGTTTGGTTAAAGTGTTCGTTTTGTAATCGGAAAACAATGGTTCAAATCCGTTAACTAGCTTATTTAAAAAAATTTGATGTTTTTTTCCCCTTTAGAGCAATTTTCAATTAATAAAATTATCAGTTTACCAATAGGTTCACTTGATTTTTCAATAACAAATTCTTCAATTTTAGTTATAGTATCTTGTACTGTAGCTTTCTTTTTTTATAATTTTGCAATTTCAAATGCAAGAATTTTACCAACGGCATGACAAAGTTGTGCAGAATTAATTTATGAATTTATATATTTTACTGTTTTAACAGAAAATGTAAAAAAAAATGGACCTTTATATTTTCCATTATTATTTACAATATTTTCTTTTATTTTCTTTTGTAATTTATTAGGTATGATCCCTTATAGTTTTACAGTAACAAGTCATATTGTTGTTACATTAGGTTTAGCTTCTATGGCTTTTATAGGAATTAATATTATTGGTATAAAAACACATGGTTTACATCTTTTATCATTATTTTTACCATCTGGAGCGCCATTAGGATTAGCACCATTTTTAGTACTTATTGAATTATTATCTTATTCATTCCGTGTAGTTAGTTTAGCTTTACGATTATTTGCAAATATGATGTCAGGTCATTGTTTATTAAAAATATTAGCAGGATTTGCTTGAACTATGTTGTCAGCTGGTGGTATTTTAATGGTTTTACATTTATTACCTTTAATTGTTATTTTTGCGATTATTGGTTTAGAACTTGCAATAGCTTTTTTACAAGCATATGTATTTACAGTTTTATTAGCTATATATCTAAATGACGCAATTAGTCTACACTAATAAATTTTGTCAATTTTGCCAATATAACATAATGGTTATTGTATCGAACTCATAATTCGACTGTAATGGTTCAAATCCATTTTTTGGTATATAATTTGTTATTAATCTTTTGTAGCACACTATAAAAAGAAGGAAAAAACTGCAGGAAATAATTACGCGAGAGTGTATATTTTAGAATTCCTGTAGAATTTTGTACCTAAAAATATACCGTGTATAAAAATTATTAATACTTGCTAAATTTGCAAGAAAATATGTTAAAGATTTATAGCTTGTAACTTAATTCGGTGGAGTGTTATCTTGATAAGGTAAACGTTGCTGGTTCAAATCCAGCCAAGCTAAATTTTTACACAAATTGATGTTAACTAAAAATAATAGAGATATATTTGATACAACGATTTTAAAGAAAGTTGCAGATTTTTTAGATTTATATTTGTACGAAACTTTACTTCTTTCTTCTATTAAAAGTAATACTACTAGTTTTACTGCAGGCAGAATTTGAATACCTTTAGGTAATGTAGAACAAATTCGAATTACGGTACTAAAACCCAAAAATCGTGAAATTACATTCGGAATAAATAAAAGCACTTTATATACATCATTTTTGTCTACTTATGATGTAACAAAATACAATATTAGTAGTAAAACTTTTATTAAATTATTGGATAATTTTTTTCACGATGTTGGTTTATTAACAAATGTTAATACAACAGTGTCTAAATACAAATCTAATTACTACTTTTTTAATACTTCAAATAAATTATTTTACACACAAAATAAAACAAATTAATTAATAAAATTTTTAAATTTTAAGAATATTTTTAAATTTTAAGAATATTTTTTTTCTATATGTGTAACTATTTTCTATATGTGTAATTTTCCGAAATAGCTAAAAAAAATCAGATTGTTGAGTTGTTACGACTGAAAAAAACAACTGATTTTGGAATTTTTTGCGCATCTTTATAATAAAAATCGTTACACAATAAAGAGAAAGAAGTCGCGCGTGTGCGTTTATTATTTATTTACTTAGTCCTGCTAAAATCAAAAATTTTAGCAGGAGTTTGTTTACTAAATATAATATGAGATAAATTTAAAAAGAAAAAATTATTCCAATCCTCTTGTACTGAGTACAATTCATGGAATTGTACGAATATTTAAGTCTAATAAAACGAATTCTGTTGGATACAATAGCTTGTAACTTAATTTGGTGGAGTGTTATCTTGATAAGGTAAACGTTGTTGGTTCAAATCCAGCCAAGCTAATACATATATATTATAGTTTTATTAACGATGTTTTTATCACCAAAAAATCCCAAATATACAAAAAGTTTTTCGAGAAAAAAACAAGCTACGTTCAAAAAGAAAACAAATAAAATGATTTTCGGAGATTTTTGTTTAATTGCTTCAGAATCAGGGAAGATAACTAATTTTCAAATGGAATCTCTTAGACGTTTTTTACGACGTTTTTTGAAAAAAAAAGCAAAAATATTTTTTAGAATATTCCCAAACATGCCAATAACAAAAAAACCTAATGAAGTTCGTTTAGGTAGAGGTAAAGGCCCATTAAAATACTGGGCCTGCTTCGTTAATAAAGGCGATTGTCTACTAGAAATTAAAGGGGCTAATAGTTTATTAGCTAAAAAAATACTGGTAGACGCAAAAATAAAATTACCAATAAAATGTTTTTTTCACAATAAATTTAATAGATGAATTTTTTAAATTTTTTTTTCTTATCAATTTTTCTATTTTTCATAGGTTTTCTAGGCATTTTTGTTAACAGAAAAAATGTTTTGTTAATAATAATGTGTGTTGAACTTATACTTCTAGCAATAAATTTTAGTTTTTTAATTACTTCAAGTTATATTGATGATATTTTTGGACAAATATTTGCAATTTTTATTTTAACAGTTGCAGCAGCTGAATCATCTATTGGTTTAGCTATTTTAGTAATATATTATCGTATTAGAGGTACAATTTCTATTGAATTTATAAATTTATTAAAAGGTTAAAAGTAATTCTTCCTCGTCTAATCTGGTTAGGACATAATTTTTTCGTGATTATAATATTGGTTCAAATCCAATGGAAGAAAATTTTGCGGATTTTTCTATATAACTTTTCTAAAAAAGTATAAAAATTTATTGAGTTTGATTCTGGCTCAGCATTAACGTTTTCAAAATATATAAACATGCTAATTTAACAATAAAAATACCGTTTATTGTAGTTTACTGCAGAGTAAAGCAAGAATAGTTAAGATATAATAGCCTTAACAGGCCTAAAATTGATTTTGTTATATACTACGTTTTTGTAAGATTAGGTAACAGAGAAAGCTTAAATTTTTTCTACCAACGATCTTTAGCAAAATTTCACGATGTTTTTGCCTGATTAATCCTGAAACACCGATTAAATTCTTTAAGAATCGCAGTTGAGAATCTTGGACAATGACAGAAATGTTGATCCAGTAATTTTGAATAATACTAAAAAAACTTTTTTAAATGTATTTTATAACAATAAATAAATGATTATTTGTTTTAAAGTTTTCTCTAATTACGTGCCAGAAGAGTCGGTAATACGTAAAAAACGAACGTTATGCGGAATGACTAGGTTTAAATTGCATTTAGAATAGAATACAACGGAAAAAAAATACCAATAAATATTGTTCTTTTTTCCTTATTGTATTTTTTGAGTAGTTCTTACGGTAATAGAATGGTTGACATTAACGATAAAATGTTTTAAAATCAATTGGAATTTCTTTTTGTTAATACAATTACCGAAGCTCGAACAAAATTAGATACAAATATTGTATACTTTTTTTACTGACTTTGATAATGCTAAAGTTTAAGTAGCGAAAGGAATTAGACACTCCTGTAGTTTAAACCATCAACGATAATTGTTTAAATTAAAAATAATTTTAATTTATTTAGCGAAAGTAAAACAATTAACCTGAAGAGTAAGATCGCAAGATTTAAACTTAAAGAATTAGGCGAGAAAAAACAAAATTCGTGGATTATGAAAATTAATTCGACACAACGCGCAAATCTTACCAATATTTGAATGTTTTGATATAATTAAGTTTTTAGTCAATATAAAATAATGACATTAAATTTTCCAAATCACAAATGTTGCATGGTTGTCGTCAGGATTTATTAATAAAATCAGGTTAATTCCTGTAAAATCCGAAACTTTGGTTTGTTATTGCTAATTGCTAAAAATTAGTAAAGCACTTAACAATTATTTTTTTCTATAAGAAAACTGGAACAAAATGACGTCTAAATCTTTATGGCTTTTATATTTTGGGCTTTTTTTGTAATACAATGGGAATTAACAAAATGTAATTTATTTTATATTTATATAAAAATTAAATTGATTAATCATAAAAAAATTCTCTTAGTTCGGATTATTTTTTGTAACTTAAAAATATGAAGCCGGAATGATTAGTAATGTTAGATTAGAATGCTAACATGAAAATTTACATTTTTTCTACACTTATCGCCCATCGCCTGAAGAAAATTTTTTTGAATTGAATTATTGTTAAGAGCAATAAGATATTTACGAAAGTAATTTTTAGTAAGTTGTAACAAAGTAGTGGTAGATGAATCTGCTGCTGGAACAAGATTTTAAGAATCGTTAAAAACTCACAAATTATTTGTGTTTTTGGGAACATGGCTAAATTGGTACAGCGTTTGTTTTGCATATAAAAGATTGCTGGTTCAAATCCAGCTGTTTCCATAAATATTTTATTTTAAAAATAAAGCGTGTATAAATTAATGGTAGATTCGCAGTCTTCCAAACTGTCAGTGTGAGTTCAAATCTCACTACGCGCTAAAACGCGAATTTTTAAAACTTTTTAGTAAAAACCCACAAAGAATAAAGTGACTGTAAAACTAATTAATAGTGTTTTTGATAGTATTTATTACGGTGCCTTAGTGTAACGTAAGGAAATGAAAAAAAATAAAGTTCGTTTATTTAAAATTTTGATGTTATTATTATTATGTATTTTACCGTTATTTGGTTCAATAGTATTATGTTTCTTAGATAAAAGTAAAATTTCATTGATTCGTAATTTTTCGTTGATTTGATCACTTATTATCTTAAATCTTAGCTTTTGTTTACTTTTCTTTTTTGACCCTGCGAGTACAAGTTTTCAATTAATAACTAGTATTGGTTGATTGAAAACAATGAACATTAATATTATATTAGGTTTGGATGGATTAGCTCTATTCTTCATATTATTAACAGCCTTTTTAATACCTGTTTGTATATTATTATGTTGAACTAAATCAATAAAAAATAATGCAAAAGAGTATGCTATAGCTTTTTTTCTGCTAGAATCAATTTTATTTTTTGTTTTTAGTAGTCTGGACTTAATGTTTTTTTATTTGTTTTTTGAGGCTGTTTTAATTCCTATGTATGCTGTGATCGGAATTTACGGTTCACGTGAACGTCGTATTAGATCAGCTTATTTATTATTCTTGTATACATTAATAAGCTCTATTATAATGTTTGCTGCGATATTATTTATTTATTTTAATTATGGAACAACAGATTATTTATTATTAAAAACAATACAATTCGATCCTATTACAGAACGAATTTGTTGAATGGCTTTTTTTATGTCTTTTGCTGTAAAAATGCCATTAGTACCATTCCATATTTGATTACCAGAAGCACATTGTGAAGCACCTACAGCTGGTTCTGTAATCTTAGCTGGTATTTTACTAAAATTAGGTGGTTTTGGATTTTTACGTTATTCAATAGGTTTATTTCCAGAAGCATCAGCATTTTTTACACCATTCATTTATATTATTAGTATTTTAGGTATTGTATATGCATCGATTACAACCATGCAACAAATTGACCTAAAAAAAATAATAGCCTATTCATCGGTGGGTCATATGGGAGTAGTTACTATTGGTCTATTTTCAGCGACAACACAAGGTATTTTAGGAAGTATTTTATTAATGATTAGTCATGGTATTGTTTCTGGTGCACTCTTTTTATGTATTGGAATGATCTATGAACGTCACCATACAAGAATAGTTAAATATTACAGTGGTCTGTTAACAACAATGCCAATATTTTCAACATTTTTTATGATTTTTACTATGGCCAATATTGGTTTACCGGGCACTAGTAGTTTTGTTGGTGAATTTTTAATAATAACTGGATGTTTGCTTACAAATAGCTGATGTGCATTGTTTTGTGCAAGTAGTATGGTCTTAGGTGGTGGTTATAGTTTATGATTATTAAATAGAATTTGTTTTGGGAATATAAAAAACTTTTCAATTCAATCTTTTACTGATTTAAACAGATTAGAATTTTTTTGTTTATTACCGTTCGCGGTATTAACCTTTTTATTAGGTATTTTCCCCGAAATAATAACAAATTATATGTCTGTATTATAATTTTTTTAGGTATGGCTGAGTGGCTTAAAGCGATATTTTGCTAAAATATTAGATAATAATCTTATCTCATTGGTTCGAATCCAATTGCCTAATAGTACGAAATATTAACAATGTGGCGAAATTGGTAGACGTGATAGATTTAGGATCTATTTGAATTAAAAATCAGTGTGAGTTCAAATCTCACTATTGTTAATTAAGAAAATAATTCAATTGGTTAGAATGCTAGTTTGTCAAGCTAGACGTTGCGAGTTCAAATCTCGTTTTTCTCGTATATTTATATTTTAAAAGATGTCACAAAAAATTAACGCTATAGGATTTAGGTTAAAAAAAAGATTAAATTGAAATTTCCAATTTTCTATAGACGAAAAAAATTATTCAAAATTATTATTTACAAATAATGAAAACTATTATTTTTTGAAAATTTTATTTAAAAAAATAGGCTTCTTATTTAATAACAATTTTTTTATTACAGATTCTAAAAAGAATCAAATTTTTTTAGGTATTAACGAATTAATAAATACCCCAAATTTAATAGGTAAAACTTTTATTTATAACAAGTTATACCACCAATTAGAGTCTTTAACATTAAATGTTTTTGCACAAAAAAATAAAAAAGACAAAAAAGCACCAATCTCTAGTTTTTTTAGTACTGTTTCTTGTAATTTGATCTGTGAATATATAGCGGATCAATTAAAAAAACCAGTTAGATTGCGTAATAAAAGTTTTACTAAAAATATTAATATTGGTTTAATGGAATTAACGAATAAAATTATAAAAGAAAATAAAGAAAATATCTTAGGGTTAAAAATAATTTGTTCCGGAAGATGGCAAAAAACAAGGTCTGGAAGAAAACAAAATGTTATTATCCGTGTTGGTAATATAAATACTCCCACGATATCTAGTTTATTGTATTATAATTACTTACAAACTACAACAAAACAAGGTGCTTGTGGCGTAAAAGTTTGAATTTGTTTAAAAAAATAATTGTTGTTTGTTAATTATCAGTGCTGGTGGAATTGGTATACACGTTTGATTTAAAATCAAATGCTTTTTAGCATAAACGTTCAAATCGTTTGCATTGAATATCTAATAAAAAATTAATTAATAAAGTTTTTAAATTTTAAGAATATTTTTTTTCTATATGCGTAACTATTTTCTATATGTGTAATTTTCCGAAATAGCTAAAAAAAATCAGATTGTTGAGTTGTTACGACTGAAAAAAACAAC
>MDTC01036684.1_pt1 | contig 13927 bp, 8 predicted proteins | sample 811181 | NCBI WGS metagenome assembly MDTC01 (sample SAMN05326644, study PRJNA326480) | marine metagenome | isolation source: seawater | place: Pacific Ocean: North | collected 2011
ATGCAGGAATTCACCTTGCGTGGCTACTTTGATTCATCTCGTAATGGGGCAGCTTCACCACAGCCAACTACCCCCAACAACTGGCCCGGATGGTCCTCACAAAACATTTCCAATTTCGACTCCCTCAGAACCGGCACCTGGCAGAAACCGACCGCCAATTTCCCACTCACCGCCGCACAGGAGAACGCTTTGGATGGCAACGTATTAGGGACGCCCAACCACAACAACCGTCGCCGGGCTCAGTGGACCGTCATGACCCGCGCTCAGGATCAACTGAGACAGCGCGTTGGTTTCGCGCTTTCGGAAATCACTGTGATCTCGGAAGAACTCAACAACATTCGCCAGCATCACATCGGGGCCGCCCGATGGATCGATATGTTGGCAGAAAACGCTGACGATCACTACCGTGAGCTACTCGAAGATGTTACTTACAGTCCCCTCATGGGTAAATATCTCAGCCACCTTCAGAACAGCAGCCAGTCTTCTTCCGGCGTTCCGCCGGACGAGAACTACGCCCGCGAAGTCATGCAGCTCTTCACCATCGGGTTGCTGGAACTGTGGGACGACGGTTTTGTGAAGTTGGATGAGACCGAATTTGATCTTCTCCCGACATACACTAACAACGATATCAAGGAGCTTGCGAGAGTCTTCACAGGAATGAGTTGGTCAACCAACAGCGCCAACAATACGAATTGGGACAGTCCTTCTCTCGATCGCACCAACCCAAACAGCAGTTGGTATGCACAAGGCCCCGGCAATCTTTGGTACTCCTCCCGCTTTAACTACCCAATGGCGTTTTATAACAATCGTCACGATAATGGGAGCAAAACTATCGCTGGTGGAAAAGTGATCAGTAACAACGGGAACAGCAGTGGCAGATATACGAGCGAAGGTGATAAAGACATACGCGACGTCCTCAACTACTTCGCCGGCACCCAAACGAATCAACTCTCACCAAAGTCATTCTCAGCCTCGTGGTCGACCGACCCGATGGTGAACCATCAGAGCACACCAGCTTTCATTTCGAGGAAATTAATCCAGCGCCTTGTGACGAGTAACCCCTCTGGTCCTTACATTTATCGCGTCGCTCAAGTGTGGCGCAACACCAACGGGCAAATGGATGAGGTGATTCGTGCCATCTTGCTCGATCCTGCGGCTCGAAACCTTTCCACTACCGAAATCAATCCTGAATTCGGAAAGAAGAAGGAGCCGATTCTTGCTTGGATTCAAGGAGTTCGCGCGATCTCAGGCCGGTCGCGCGTCACGTTTGATGCCAGCGTCATTGCGGGTGATCCGGTTGATTTTCCGAATCAAGCCCATCGCAACCCACTCAATCCAACCTCAAACGGAGACCTTCGCAACTTTGGCTACCCTCAGTCTGAGATCGATAAATTTGTTGGTGCGGTGGCCTACGATAGCGCTGGGCAATTAATCGCAAATGGTAATGGCAACTTTACCCGCCTCCCCGCTACCTTGATGAGAATCAATGCCATGGATGGTGGTGGTACCAGTTCGCTCAACCAGACACCGCTCAAAGCACCCACCGTTTTTAACTGGTTTCTTCCTGACTACCAACCCGCCGGACTCATCGCCAGCTTCGGACTCGTGGCGCCCGAATTCCAAATCGCCACCGAGAGCTCCGTATTCCAGAACATCAACGTGTTCTGGGCATCGCACTGGGGCTCCGCCGGTTTCGGAGGCACTACCATGGGAGGTTCGAGCGGAAATTCCGCCGCAGCCGGTTACACGACACGCTTCGGCACTTCAGGCAATAATTACAGCGACGACAATGTCATTGTCGATTACTGGGCTTGGATCAACCGTCACGATAACTACTCCGAAATAGCTGATAACGGTCTGAATCTCGAGCAGGACAAAGCCCTGCAACTCATCGATGATCTTGACGCGCTTCTTTTCGCGGGACGCTACAAACTACTCTACCCGATCGACCCATCTGATGACGGCACTCAGACGACTCAGGGAAATAACATCACCCATTTCCCCACTCGGAACCCGCGGGAAACGCTACTCTACTACATCACCGATACCTACAACGACAGCGCTAACAAAACCGGGCAATGGAGCAAAGTTCGCGCTGCCCTCTACATGATGACTGCCAGCCCTGAGTTTCTCATCCAGAAGTAACGACGGTTAAACCACCTCAAAATTTGAAAGCCTCCCCATGAGAAATCCGAACAAAAAAATTGAGATGAGCCGCCGCGGCTTCCTCGCCCGATCTGCTTGCGCCTCCATGGGAGTTGGAGGTGTTGTTAACACGCTCGCCCACATGCGCCTGATGGAAGGTGCCCTCGCAAACACCGTGACGAGTGTTGGTGACTACAAAGCAGCCATTGTTCTCTTCCATTTCGGAGCGACTGACAGCAACAACATGTTGATGCCGGGAAGCGGTCACCCCGCCCGGTCCAATTACGAAAATAATCGTGGTGTTCTTGCTCTCCCTCTCAGCTCTCCAGGAGGCACGAATGATCCACACGCCATCGTGGCTGACAATCTGGCAGCTGATTCGGCGGCAGCAGCAGGTGCCGAAAATTTTGCGCTCCATCCCGAACTGGGAGACCTCAAAACCATGTTTGACGACGGCGAATTAGCCTTTACCGCCAATGTCGGCACGCTCGTTGTCCCTACCACCGCGGCCACCTACAATAGCGTGCCTCTTCCGCCACAACTCTTCTCACACAGCGACCAGCAAAATCAGTGGCAGAGTTCAATTCCTGACAGGCCGTTTCAAAGTGGCTGGAGTGGTCGAATCGCCGACCTCCTCAATCCCGCATGGAATGAGCCTGACGGAAAAATCTCTATGTCGGTTTCACTTTCCGGCATCAACGATAATCAGGTGAGTCTTCTCGGTGACGTCTCTCAATATTCAGTTACAAACAATGGCGCGATCAGCTTGAACGGCTACGGCACAAACTACGCCAATGCCCTCAGCGACGCCAGCGACCCGACCAGTTATGAAGGAAATCAGAACGGCCGCAGGCTCAAGGCTTTTCAGGACATCATGAACTACACTCACGACCATCTCTTCGAAGAGAATTACAACGTAGTCGTGCGTCGTGCCCGCCAAAATGAGGGCTTTATCGGAAACGCCTTTTCTGAAGCGAATTCCTGGCTTCACCCCTCCGCAGTCGACAATAACGGAAATCCATGGGGATTCATCGAAGGAACGTTTATCCTGCAGAATGGGATCAACCCCGCCTCAGCCAACGCCATCAACAATGTTCCAAGCCTTTCCAGACAGCTGATTTCGATTGCTAAAATGATTTCGGGGCGCAACAGCCTTGGAAACAGCCGACAGCTTTTCTTCTGTTCATACGGAGGCCACGATACCCACCAGGATCAAGGAGGTTTCAGTAATGGGGCAGGCTATGTCGCCGGAGATCTCGACGATAACATGACAACGCTGAATAACGCTCTCAAAGCCTTCAATGATGTCATGAAAGCATTGGCTTCAGAGCCAACTCTGGGAGGAGATTTCAACTACAACGACTTCATCCTCGCTTCGCACTCCGACTTCAACCGGACATTTACTCCAAATGGATCCAATCCGGGTTCCTCGGGTTCCGATCACGCCTGGGGGACTAACGTCTACATGATGGGCGGCGATGTTAGAGGAAAGAATGTCTACGGCTACTACCCTAATCTCAACCCTACTGGAAACTGGACAACACCAGGAAGCAGCCGCGGCCGCTGGGTTCCCACCAGCGCGGTAGAACAGTTTTCAGCCCCCATTGCCAAGTGGCTTGGGATCGCCGACACAGAAATTGGAACGATTTTCCCGAATTTGGAACGGTTCGCTGATCCCTTCACTGCCGGTTACGACCCCACCAATTTCAATTCGATCCTGTCAAATGCGAACATGGATTGGATTTCAGGCGTCTAACCCATCTCGCCTCCCTAGCAGTTGAAGAAGTTCATCTTCATCGCACTTGCCTTGCTGATCGGGGTCGAAGTGGCCATACTGACCCTTCGCTTTGGTCCGTCTAGAGACTCAGATATCGAACTGACTGAGGTCTCTGGAACGGAACAAACGTCGGCTCCACGGTCGTCTTCGGAAACGGTTGCCTCCGCAGTGGTAGCTCCTCCCCCGAATCTTCCGCCGGCAACTAAAGGCGTCATACGCTCAGAATTCTTCGGCGTAGAGCCTTTAGCTCTCGATTTAAGGGCTCCCGTATTTAAGAAACGGGAAGACGGGAGAATTCTAAAATCGGACGTTGCTGAGCAACTCAACAGCCTAAATGATCCTGAAAGGGAACCTGTCGAGGATATTCAACTCCTGACCTCTGCGGTCTCCTCATATCGGAAGATCTTTCGCGAAAATCCCGTCGCAGGTGAAAACCGAGAGGTCGTCGAAGCCCTCACCGGCAACAATCCCTATCAAATGATGTTTATTGATCCATCACATCCTGCTATTAATTCCAGCAACGAATTGATGGATCGCTGGAAGGTCCCCTACCGATTCCATCCCGTATCCCGCGATCAGATGGAGATTCGCTCAGCTGGTGTCGACCGGCAGTTCGGAACCCCGGATGACGTTATGATCGAAGAACCCGTCCAGTTTGGAAACTTTGAAAATTTCGAAGAGAACGGCCAATAATGTTGGATCCACCTGCGACAGGTTTTGTGCTTCTAAATACCCTATAATTTTTCTTCTTAGCCACGATAAAACCCGTGACCACCTTCGGACATCAAGCTCGACTGCCGGCATTTCTCTTTCTTTTTGGAGGACTCACCATCGGAATTCTTCAAGGCCAAGGGTATCGAAACTTCAACCTCACCTGCCTCGCACCCCTGCTAGAACAGGTTGATTCTGAGGCTCCCACCACCTTGGAGGTCGCGTTTCTCCGCGGGCCAACGCGTTCACCTGGCCTGCAGGATAATGTGGGGACAATTGACTTTCCGATTTCCACCGTTTCGCCTGAGGCGCAAGAGTTTTTTAACCAGGGAGTCGCTCTGCTCTTTGGTCTCGACTCTGCTGCAGCAGAACGCAGCTTCAGAGAAGCTCTCATCTCGGAACCGGAACACCCTATGGTTTTCTGGGGCCTAGCCATGGCTAACGAACAAAGACTAGGGCGGGCCCGACTCTTTGCTAACCGAGCTGTGAAACGAATCAACAATGAGACCTCGGAACAGGAAAAGCTTTGGATTCAATCCGCGGCACGCTTCTTTGGAGTTCGCCCCGACGGCCCGGACAAACTGCCGCCCCCACCCACGCTCAGCGCCGAGGAATCTAGTGAACGAGTCCGTCGACGTATTCAAGACCTTGAAGAAATCGTCCTGCTCTGGCCCAATGATATCAACGCCAAGGCCTTACTTTTGCGACAGTTGACCTTGGACAAATATCGATCAGGAACACCCATCACCAGCCATGTTGCGGTAAATACTCTTGCGCAGACGATCGCAGAAGCGGATCCGAGTCATCCCAGCCGTCACTATCAGATTTTTCTATGGATGGAGGAGCGTCCCGAGATCGCATTAGCACCAGCAGAAGTGAGTCCAACGCTGGCTCCAGGGATACCAAACTCGTGGAGATACTCAGCCGAGGCGTGGAAAGCAAACGGCCTAAATAATAATGCCATACCGCTGATAAAAACTTCTCTAAGAATAAGCCATGGCCAACTGCAGGAGAGCTTCTTGATGCCCTCGAAACTCGAGGGTCTCTCATCGAACTACACCTCGCTAGTAGAAACTTTGGCTTCCATGGGAAGAATCGATGAAGCCGTCCAATGGGCACGACGAATGATCTTGATGCCACGAAGTTTGGCGCCTGGTTCAGAGTTTCAGCCGACTCTATATGCTCAAGGTAAACAACTTTGGGTAGAAGCTCGCCTCGGCGCGGGTATGGCTGAAGTCCTGCTTGAGGAACTTGAATCCGAACCCTTGCTTCAACCGGCGGGCACTGACTCAATCGAAAACTCCCGTTGGCTCTATTGGAATGCGGCAGCCTTGTGCTTGTTGGACCGGCCAAAAGAAGCCTTCGAGATCCAGCGCAAAATTGAAGCCTGGTCCAACCGAGTCGAAAGCGCGGCCGCCAGCGATCTGATTTCCAAACTACTCAACGGCCTCGATGTCTGGCAGGAACTTTTGGGTGGAGACTATGTTGAGGCCGGCGAACCACCTCCCTTTCTCCCCTCATGGATCTGGGCAAGAGAATTGGAAAAGCACGGCATCTCGGGGGCAGGTCTCGAACTTGTTAGTGAAGTCATGGAAGAACTCCCAGGACAGTGGTTGCCTACTGCCACATTCTGTGAGCTTAGCTTCGCTGCCGGTGAAGTTGTCCCGGCCATGGCCGCCTTTAATCGGCAATTTCGAACGGACGCTTTCAGCGTCGACTCTAGCTTACCACATATCGAGAAGTTGAACGCCCTCGCTCAGCACATGCAGTTACCACCTCGCTGGTCCACCATACCGCGGGAGAACTCGAAACCCAATATTCCAGCCGATCCGGATTCACTGGGTCCGCTCTTTTGGGAGATTCCTGAAGCCCCTGACTTTTCTCTGTCTGATTATACCGGAACCGAACACTCGCTCGCCTCGTTCCAAGGTGACGCCATTCTCCTGCAGTTTGTCCTCGGTGTGACCTGCCCGTTCTGCACCCGCCAACTTGATGAATTTCGAAAATACGAGGGAGCCTATGAAGCCGCGGGCATTAAGACAGTCATAATCACAACGGATTCAGTCGAGAGTCTCGCCAAACTTTTCAGTACAAGCACGCTGGATACACAGAAGCTCAAAGCAAAATTTCCTTATCCGGTGCTGGCGGATCCAGACCAAGACCTGTTTCGATCCTACCGAGTCTACGATGATTTTGAAGATGGAGGCATGCACGGCACTTTTCTCATCAGCCCCAATGGTCGCCTCCTATGGAGCCATGTCAGTCATTCCACCTTCGAAAAGCCAAGACTTCTACTCGACGAAGCAAAGCGACTGTTAAAGGCCAACTAGGCTCTAGCAATCTGAAGCTCCTCAAGCGAGCGAACTGACTAACTGGCAGCCAGCCGCGTTTCGATACAGGCCTGGAGTTTGTTGCGGATCCGATCTAGCGCCTTGTATAGCGCCGTGGCCGACTTACCGACGTCGACGGCCACCTCCTTGATACTTTTATCTCCTTCGTAGGCAGCCCTTATCAATTCCCGTGACCTCTCGGGCAGGTCATTGAGACAGGCATGGAGACATTCAATATACTGCTCGCTGGATACCCGGGCCTCCCTTTCCTGGCTCGCATCAGCGAGCAGATCCATTAGATCACCTTGAAAGATATGCCTGTCCCGCGCCATCGTGCGCCGAAACTTAAGCACTTCGAAACGCGTAATTACCCGCGCCCACCTCATAAACTCAGTATCTGGATCAAACTGATCCCACTTACGCCACATCACCAGGCTAACGGTCTGAACAACATCGTCAACGGAAGTCCAATCAAGCCCCATAGAGCGAGCAAAAGCACGGATGTGACGCTCATTCAGGGCGAACAACTGAACGAAAAGTTCTTCCGAACTATGGGCTTCCGATTTCTCCATCACATCAATACTCCCTCCTAAGGGCCTATTTCCCCTATTTCACGACAGAATTTAAGTCGTGGCAATAGCATATCCGAGGTGCACCATCCACATCTCCGGTAAATGAGATCTTACCGTCACCCCTTCCCCTTCCCCTTCTCCTGCCCCTGCTGCCGAATACACCTTTCAGCATAGCCACCTTCGCTGCCGAATATTACAGCAAACAACTTCATATCATTGGTTAAAGGGTGAGGTAATCGAATCATTTATCGGGATAGAGTCATCCCGCCTGATACCTCCATCCCCAAGATCGAGAAAACGAGGACTGATTCAAAACCATGTGGCGTAATTCCTCTCCAACTAGGTTTTTATCGAGCGCATCCGTTCACGTATGCGAGTGATTCCACTGGGATTTCTCCGGTATTGAGAGAGCCAGAGAATCGCTTCCCGCGGAGGGAGAGAAGGACGAGAAGCCGGGAGACTGGAGAAAGCTTCATAACACTGGTAACGCCAAGTGGGATCGGTCCGTTTCTCAATCCATGACTCGTATTCGAGCCACCAATCGAGGAAACGAAGGCTGGAAAAATAGAGATCAAGAGCCGGACCGTTGGCGAGTGATTCCATGGCGTAGAATCCGGGTGCAGGAGGTGCGTCAGCGGAGTAAAGGAAACAACGCTTTTTGTTACGAATATATAGAAAATGCCCGGAATCTGGATCGTTCAGATCGTAAAGACCCGCGCAAGCCCCGTGCAGTTCAACCGCTGCCCCTCCATCCAGAGATTTGCGATAAACGCTGGTGCCCTCAAGTCCCTCAGAGGCTCTTCGATCAAAACCGTTTTCGCAAAGCAAATTGCCTCGGGGATGAATCACATCGCGCCCCCAGAAATACATCTGCTGCCCAAGCAGATCACAATAATCCCGCAACAGAGCGCGCAACCGCGACACAGGAATCTCTCGCGCTGGCTGAAAACGCTCGGAACGAAGATTGATTGGCATTATTGCAAGTTATTTGCATTACCGGCCAGTTCAAGATAAATCAAATTGGCTGGCCTGATCATTCGGCGGTAGCTTGCTATTCTCCCTCCAAAAACAGAACCCACCGGCACCTTTGCTCGTAACTGCTTCCATGGTAAATCTCCCCGACTCAAAGGCGTTCCCCTCCAGTCACTGGGATACCCTCGTGATCGGCGCCGGGCTATCCGGTTTGAGCTGCGCCGTCCGTCTCCACGAGGCTGGCCAACGAGTCATCGTTCTCGAAGCGTCGGACGAAATTGGCGGACGGGTTCGAACTGACCACATCGATTCTTTCCGTCTCGACCGCGGCTTCCAAGTCTTTCTTGATGCCTATCCCGAAGCCTCAAACTTTCTCGACCTCGACGCACTCGATCTCCGCCCTTTCGAGCCGGGCGCACTTGTCTGGAAAAACGGAACATTACACTCTGTCATGGATGTTTTCCGGCGCCCCATGACGCTACTTAATTCCGCATTTGCTCCGATCGGAACGATCAAGGACAAACTGCTGGTTGCGAAGCTTAGGTTCACGCTGATCAATAAACCGCTGCATGCAATCTGGTCATCCCCTGATCTCACGACTCGGGCCTACCTTAAGCACTTCGGTTTCTCTGACCAGATGATCCAAGATTTTTTCCGGAGCTTTTATGGAGGCATCTTTCTCGAAGATGAGCTAACCACCTCTAGCCGTATCTTCGAATTCACCTTCAAAATGTTTGCCCAAGGTTCTGCCACCCTTCCTTCCCGGGGGATGCAGGCCATCCCAGAACAATTGGCAGCGCGGCTTCCTGAAGGAGCCATCCACTGCCGCCAACCTGTTGATTCCATCGAAGGAACCACGGCACATTCCCTCGGTGAGCAATACACTGCCAAACAACTTGTTCTCGCTGCGGACGGCGAATCCTCGGGCCAACTGATGCAGGGAATGCCCTCTCCCAAATGGAACAGCACTGTCTGCTTCCATTTTGCCGCGCCTTCCCCCCCGTTTGATCGTCCTATCATTGCCCTCAAAGGAGATCGGGAAGGTCTCATCAATAACGTTTGCATCCCTTCCGAGGTGAGCCCGTCTTACGCACCGAATGGCAGATCACTCGTATGCCTTTCGGTCTTAGGAGAACACGTCATTGACGAACCATTCACCGAAAAGATTCGTCACGAACTAGCAGACTGGTTCGGGGAAAGCACCCATGAATGGCAGCTACTTCGAAGCGAAGTCATCCGCAAAGCCCTCCCTGTCGCGCCCCATGGACATTTGCCCAGCGAGGGATCAATGGGGCCGGTTTATCGTGTCGGTGACTTCACCACCAGCGGCTCGATTGAAGGAGCTATTCTCTCGGGACTGCGCGCAGCCAACCAGATCCTCGAAGCAAATTAACACTGTCCCTACGGCTTCTGGTCGGCCACGAATTTTTGAAAAGCGAGAGCAGGAACCCTAGATTCTAGGATTTCAGCAGCCCTGAGCCACTCTTCTTCAGTTCGCTTCACTTTCCTCTTTGAGGCAATCACCACCACATTACCACTACCGGGAACCTCATACTGCTCCACCGTTGCGAACACTTCTCTCAGGGCTTTAAGGTCGTTCGGGGTCGTCCTTCGGTAAGAAATCAAATTACAAGCAAGGACCCCGTCCCGAACCAATTGGTTTTTCATCGCTTCGAGAAATTCGACCGTTTTAAGCCGGGCCGTTTTCCCGTCAGGGTCGTGATCCACCGAAGGGCGCAGAAACGCATCGAGATAGATAGCATCGAAAGGCTCGTGTTGGCGCGCCACAAAATCGAACGCATCTTCCGTGTGAATCGTGACCCGTATTCCTTCACGAGTCTCAAAATACTTATCGGCAAGACGCACCACGGCCGGGTCAATTTCAACGACTTCAATGGAAGTCTCAGGCAAATTTTCTTCGACGAAGCGAACCATACCACCTCCACCAAGTCCAATCAGGAGGACCCGCTCTTGTCGCTGCTTGAACAGAAGCGAAGCAAAGAGGGTTTTGGTGTAAGCAACTTGCAACTGCCCTGGATTCTCTAGATCAATCGTGGACTGCAGTTGCTCCACGCCAACGTCCGAAACAAAGAGGAGATGGCGTTTTTGATCGTCTCCTCGAACCCTGATCTTCGAATACTCCGAAGTCTCCTCATGCAGCACGGCGCCCAACGAAGCGCGCGGAAAGAAGCTGCTTCGTGGGATATACCAGATCGCGAAGGAGACTGCCACTATCAGGCACCACAACCTTAGGATCTGGAAAATCGTGCGACGGCTCATGCCGGTGATCTAACTCTCTTTGACCAGACACTCAACATTGTTGACTCAACCTCACTAAAGCTTCCGAATCCGAATTTTACGCAGCTCGACTCCCTCCGAAGTCAGCCTACCTGCCGCCAGATCACTCTGCCCGGTCTCGTCGGAGTAAACCTCGTTGTCCAGCCAGACCTGGCTACGTTTTCCAGCAACACGAACACGAATGGGAACCCAGGTTTTTGATTCGACTTTGGCAACGGATTCACTTCCCAACTTCAGCTCAGTCACACCATTCACCTCAGCGAGCAACTCGAAGGCAGACACCTTTTCTTTCGGAAGGGCCTGGTGGTCTATCCACTGATCTCCGTCCCGCAGGGCAACGAGTTGCTCGCGAAGCGTTGCCTTAATCTCGGCGTGCTCGGGATTATCGGCCAGATTGGTGAACTCGTTGGGATCGCTGGGGTAAAAATAAAGTTCTTCCTGCCCATCTGAAGTCAGGCTGTAGCGCCAGTCTTTGGCACGCACCGAAAAGTGCGGATACAGCGTTCCAACATGCTCCCGATGCTGGCTATGATCTTTACCTGGCAGCGCCATGATTGCTACCTCCGGCCCTGACCACTCACCATTTGGATCAAACAAGAGCGGCTTAATGCTGTGACCCTCAATCTCATATCCAGAGCGGCCTACCTGATCGTTAGGATTGTCAGGAAGGCCACAGATATCGACGAACGTAGGGAAAACATCGATCAGGGAAACGGGTTGGTGGCAGTTCACGCCCTGGGCCATCCCTTCAAGCCCCGCAACAATAAGTGGAATACGGGTGCCGCTGTCCCAAAGCGTCTGTTTGTAGATCGACTCTTTTCCGCCTACGTGAAACCCATGATCACTCGTCAAAAAAACCACCGTGTTATTCGCGTGAGGACTCGCATCAAGCGCATCGAGAACCGTTCCCACTTGATCATCCACAAAGGCGACACAAGCCATGTAAGCCTGGAGATATTGTTTAAACAATTGGGGCTGGTCTTCATGGTTGAAGAGCATCTGGTAACGACGAAAAGCATAAAGACTCGTATTGGCCAGCGTTGGGGCGCAATCCTCAAGATCACCTTCTAAGAAAGCCTTAGGGATCTCGATTTCTTCGAGGGGAAACCTATCGAAATACCTCTGTGGCGCATAAAGCGGCGTGTGTGTTCGGCTGAAACCGCAGAATAGCGCAAAGGGTTTGTCGGTGTGTGGTTGCTGAAGGATGCCCGAAGTCCAGCCGGCATGGGTTTCATCAGGCATGGGGTCACGGTCATCATCTGAGACATAGCGCCAGGGCGCGCCGGAAAGTGTCCATCCTTTGTAACCCGGAATCCCGTTGGCGGGGTCTGCCGGATAGTCCGGAATCATCGTAAGAGGGCCAAAGGTATGCTCCCATTGGTAATCCATGTCGGGATCCGCATCATCGGCGTAAAAGTAGAGCTGGTCAGGATGAGGAATCAATCCACGCTTGGTTTGCTTCCGGCCATCCCACGGCCACGGTCCGATACTGCCACCTGATCCAAAGCCGGTGATAAACTGCTTTGGATCTTGATTGCCGTGATAAATCTTGCCGGTTGAATAGACGCCATAACCATTCGTAGCGAGATGTTCAGTCAGAGTCACACACTTGCTGAGAATGGCGTTTTGTCGGTAGTCCTCAAACCAGTAAAGGCTGGAAGTCTGGGGGTAGATTCCGGTCATCATGCTCGACCGGGAAGGCGCACAAATCGGATCATTACAATGAGCGTTGGTAAAGCTGACACCAAGCGCGGCCAACCGGTCGAAGTTCGGAGTTGGGACGTAGGGCTTCCCGTCAGGATGCAGCGGCATGTCATTGAGATCATCCGCGATAATAAAAAGAACATTGGGCCGTCCCTCAACACTGGTCAGAGGCCAGTTCATCGCAGCGAAAGTGAGAAAAACTAGAGTAAAAATGGGTGCTCGCATCATCGCATCACTTCCTGAGTTCAAAAACCTAACAAGATAAATCACTTTAATCCCTCTGCTTTCCCGTTCACCGAAAAATCATCACAACGGAGATCACCCCCAACAAGCGAGAAAGAGCCGTGAAAATCAACACCTCAATTATATGCCTCAACGCCAACTCACTTTAACACTGAATGGTAAAGAATTTTGTCGTTAGGTTTGACCCCATGCGGCAGTGTTAATTGATTGAAGACTATGAGATGCATTAACTCACTTTCGCTTGCCCTGACCATCCTCGCTTTCGCCCTGACGGATAAACCTGCGGAAGCCGATGACCGTCCCAACGTGCTTCTTATCGTCTGCGATGATCTAAACGACTACATCGAACCACTCGGCGGCCATCCCCAGGCACAAACTCCAAACATTCAACGACTCTTTGATAGCAGCGTTTCCTTCACTGAAGCCCACTGTAACATCCCCATCTGTAACCCCTCACGGGCTAGCTTTGCCACGGGACTCTACCCGCATACTTCGCAGCTTTTTGGGTTCGAAAAGTGGACCGAGAATGAAATCCTCAAAAACTCTCGAACAATGATGGCACACTTCGGCGCCCATGGGTATCACACCCTCGGAACCGGCAAGATCATGCACAACGGCGACAAACAAGAATGGGACGAAGTTGGACATCCGTCGGATTACGGTCCCTTCGCCAGCGACAACAGTGGCAAAAATCTACCTCACCCCAACTCACCGTCTCCCTTTCGGGAAGACTTTGGCGCGATCGACGGATCCTTTGGTCCTCTCTACCATTTGGATCCTGAAGGGGACCTTTTTTGGCGAACCGGCGGCTGGCAGAACCCCCGCATCTTGCGTTATGAATCCGACAACAGCCGTGACTCCACCGGGGACGAACTCAATGCGCAATGGGCCGTCGAGAAACTGAAGCATTACGCTGAGAGCCCTGACGAGAAGCCGTTCTTCATGGGCGTGGGATTTGTGCGCCCTCACACGCCGCTCATCGTGCCGCAGAAATACTTCGATCAATTCCCTCTCGACGAAATCGAACTGCCCGAGATCCTCGACGGCGATGTCGAGGACACTTTTAAACACACAGTCACCAATGAAGAGGTCGACCGTGGCAAAATGATCTACGAGAGCCTCATTGCATCCTACGATGGGGATCGCGACCTGGCGCTTCGGAAATTCATCCAAGC
>MDTC01135085.1_pt1 | contig 13927 bp, 11 predicted proteins | sample 811181 | NCBI WGS metagenome assembly MDTC01 (sample SAMN05326644, study PRJNA326480) | marine metagenome | isolation source: seawater | place: Pacific Ocean: North | collected 2011
AAAATATTTTTAACTCTACTAATTAATATATCATTTGCTTCTTGTCTATTAGCTCAGATTTCTCTCGATATTAATGAAGCTAGCTATGAAAAAAGTAATGACTATGTATATACCTTAGGCGAAGGAATTTCATTCAATTTCGATGATAGCATTCATATTTTCAAAATAGGAGGAATGGCACAATTTAGATATTTAAATATGCAAAATACTGATTCAGTAATTCCTGCTGAAAATTACATTGGAATAAAGAGATCCTATTTTTCTTTTAGTGGTGAATTAAGCAGTGGTCAGTTTTCTTTTTTAATTCAAACCAATTTTAGCGAATCTTTCCCCTTGTTAGATGCTTGGTTTGGATATCATCCGAACAAAACTTTAAGTTTATATTTTGGTCAAAAAATGACTCCTTGTAATAATTATTCTATGCAGTTTATGGAGAATGATTTACAGTTTGCATCCAGAAATAATTTAAGTAGTAATTTTTCAAGATTAGGAAGAGAATTCGGTGTTTTTATTGAATCAAATTTTAATGTAGGTGACATAGGTATTAAACCAATGATTGCCGTAACAAGTGGGGACGGAACAAATTCTTTTGGAGAAAATTCTCAAGACTCTGATCAGGGAGGTTTTAAGTATGGAGGAAGATTAAATATTTATCCAATGGGATTTTTTAGTAATGGAAATGAATTTGTTGGTCATGATATAGCTAGAGAGAAAAAACCAAAGATAATGATTGGAGGTGCAAGTAGTTTGAATATTGGTGCAAGCCATATGGTTGGTGAAGGTCATTATAATGAGGATTTATATCAACCTGAAAACTTTATGTTTTATAATGCTGATTCAGTATTGCAAACAAAATTACCTAACTATTTAAAAAATAACCTTGATTTATTATTTAAATATAAAGGGTTTAATTTGTTAATAGAATATGTAAATACCGCAGCATATAACCTTCAATCAACAGCCAAAAATACTTCTGGAACATTACTAGATACAACTGAGATAAGTGAATATTTAGTTCTTGGAAATGCTTACAATTTACAGCTAGGTTATCTTTTTGAAAATGATTTTTCTATTGATTTAAAATGGGGTCAATCTTATAAAGAATTTAGGCATAATCAAAATTCAGTTTTGAGAAACTATGATAGCATGGGGTTAGGATTAACTAAATATTTTTCAGAAAGGGCTGTCAAAGCTCAGTTAATGGGTAGATATCTTAATTTTTACGAAAATTCTGAACTCAACCAGCTCATTATTGAATGTCTATTTCAAATTAGATTCTAGTCATTTAAATGATAAACCTATAAGGTCAGCTACTTTTTGAGTTGTTTCAGCTGCTTTTTTTTCAGTGATGATGTAGTAAATTTTCTTACCATCAATGTTTTTACCCTCAAATCTTCTTGGCAATCCTAAAGGAGATTCTCCAGTAATAGTACTAAAAAATACACATGCAGCTAAATAAGTTGCATTAGGGGAAGGGTGTTTATTATCATCCATGTATAAATTAATTTCAGGATGATTTTTTTCAACATATTCAAAAGCATTGCCAACAGGAACATAGGTTGCGTTATTTAGTGTTGCAAGAGAATCCAATCTATACATGGTATTTGAACTTTTGCCTTTAGAAATATCTTTTAAGTAATCATATTCCCAAGTCCCATAAATAAGAGGCTTTATGTTCATTTCATTCGCTAATGATGAAAATAATTTAATGTATTTAGCGCAAGTATCAATATTTTTCATTGGGTAGGTGCTATGGTCATTAAAAACTACATAATCATAATTTTCAAGTTGATATTCATTTTTTAAGTTATGGTTCCAATGCTCATATAATTTACTTCCTCCAATTGTTTTTTGATCAACTTGAATTCTGATGTCTTTGACAGCGAACATTCTTTCAATTACCTGAGGAAGATTCCAATAAAAAGTGAAGCTATTTCCAATCATTAACACCTTTTTATAAGGTGTTTTATCGGCAAGCTTTATTTTTTCATTACTCTGGAAATCAGAAATATTATTACATCCGATTATTAAAAATATAATTGTACTGTAAATTATTTTTTTAAAATGGACTACCATCTGTTCTAGTTCCTGGTGAAAATAATGTACCACTAACACCATTATGTTGCTCAAATGGACCAGTTAAATCTGGATTTCTGGTGTATGATTCATTTGGATTATTTGAAAGGGGAGTAACATCAAATTCAATTAAAACATTATTTAAACTATCAGTAAACCACATTTTATCACCATTATTATTAAGGTTCATTACTCCATCAGAAGCTGCAAAAACCATAGCATTTCCAAATAAAGAGGGGTCAAAAGTAAAACCTTGGGGACCACCAAAAACTACTACTGCTTGATTTGGGTTTACGAATGTATTATTTGGGAACTGATGTTTGTGGGTTAGTAAGGCATAACTATCATCGTCAAATATTTTACATCCGCTTATTTCAATACACGAATTGGTAGTGTTTACAAATTCTACAAATTCATCCTCATTGGCATCTCTTAAGCTATCATTATTGGCATCACCATTGTCAGCGTCTCCTGGATTTCCACCAGGTGGATCATATAAAACTTCATTTAATAAAAATCCAAAATCAATTGTAGAAACACTTGAACTAATGTAAACAGTATCATCAGCAATTACCACAGAGATGGAGTCATTTGATGTTGAATCATTCACTGACGAAATTGGTATAATATCATCTGTTTTAGCACATTCTGTATGTAATGTTGTAATAAAAATTAAGATAAAAAAGCCTAATAATATTTTAAATGTCTTCATTTGTTTGTCTATTAATCAAATATAAAGATTAATTTAACGCAGTGAAGAAAATTTTATTTGCTGTTTTTGTTTGTCAAATTTTTTTAGTGACATGCAGAACACCTGATGATGATAATGGAAATTCATCTTCAACAAATATCTTTGAAGCAAATACAGGAAGCTTTGAATTCACTTCACATGATCCGCTTTCTGAAAAACCCTTTAAAGTTCACTTCTATATTCCCAATAGTGTTGATAGGTCTAATTCTCCAATTTTATTTGTTTTCCCTGGCATGAATAGAGATGCTTCAAATTATTTGACTACTTGGATTCCTCTTGCAGAGTTAAAGCATATTATGGTTTTTTCATTTGAATTTTCAGATTATCATTACCCAGGAGGAAATGCTTATCAACAAGGCTATGTTTTTGATGATAACGGCAATCTTAATGGTCAAGAAAAATGGGCTTTCTCTGCAATAGAGCCAGTTTTTGATTTCATTAAAAACGAACTCAATTATCAGTATAATCAATATGATATGTTTGGACACTCTGGAGGGGCACAGTTTGTTCATCGATATGTGATATTTAAGCCTAATGCTAGGATTAATAGAGCTATTGCAGCCAATTCTGGTTGGTACACTCTTCCTGATACTACTGTGACTTTTCCATATGGTTTAGAATCAACTGGATTATCAATCAATGAAGTTCAATCTGCATTTACTCAGCAATTACAAATTCATTTGGGTCAAAATGATAATAATCCCAATGACCCTTCTTTGAGAGATACGCCCGAAGCAAATCTACAAGGAGCCCACAGGTTAGACAGGGGACGTTATTTCATAGCCAAATGTGATACATTATCAAATCAGTATTCTAGTTCTTTTAATTGGCTTAAAAAAGAAGTACCAAACGTTGGTCATAATAGAGAAGGAATGTCAGTTTTTGCAGCTAACGAATTGTACTAAATTCAAAAGTTAATCCGCTTTTTTTAAGTTTCAAATATTTTTGTTTATCAAATCTAAAAAGTTTTGCAGGACGATGTGATACACTAGATTGTGTTTTACCAGTATCAACTAATAGTTTGGTAGAATTTATTTTTTTTCTAAAATTTCTCTTATCAAAGGTTTTTTCTAAAATTATTTCATATAAATTTTGAAGTTGTGATAAAGTAAATATCTCTGGTAAAAGTTCAAATCCTATAGGTTTGGATTTAACATTTTTAACTAGTTTTTCTTTACAAGAAGCAAATATTTTATTGTGATCAAAAGCTAGCTCTCCAACTCTTTTGATTTTATGCCATTTTGCCTCAACAGCAAAGGAGGAAGGGTTTAAAGAATATTTATCAGCCTTTAAAAGACTATAATGTGAAATAGTGAAAACTCTTCCCATTGGGTGTCTACCCACATCACCAAATGTTTTTACTTGTTCAGTATAAATATTACTTAACCCAGTTAAATCTTTCAGTACTCTATCAACAGCACCATCAATACTCTCTTTAGGATGTACTAAATCTCCAGGAAGAGCCCAATAGTCTTTATATGGCTTAACACCTCTTTTTATTAAAAGTACTTTTAAGCCAGAATCATCATATCCAAAAATTACACAGTCTACAGAAACTGAATAGTTAAAATTTTTATCAACCATATTCCTAATATATATAATATTTATTTAATATTTAAAAACCCTATCATTTCCAAAAAACTCAGGTGACTGAACAGAAATTAATTTCATGGGTGTTTTTGAATTAACCTTAACTCCATGCCAAGTGTTTTTAGGTATTATAATTAAATCTCCTTTTTTTACAATATGAGTAGAATCACCTAATTGAAAAATCCCATTACCTTCACTAATGTACACATTTTCAACATGTTGAATATGCTTATGTAAACGAACACTTTTTTTAATCCAAATTGCGAAAGTAGTAGCGTTATTACTTGATGAAAGCTTTTTTATGTTAATGTTTTCAAATTCTTTTTCAGGTTTAATATCGTCAAATGAAAGTATATGATCTTGTGCTGAAAAATTAAAAAAAATCAATTGAAATGATATGATGAAGATGATTCTCACGAAAATTTACAAGATTTAAGAAAGGGGCTTCCATTAATTAAGTCACTTACTTTCATTCGTTTTTTTCCTTCTAATTGAACTTCCTTTAATTCTACTGATCCATCAAGACAGCCAACAAAAAATTGATTTTTAATTATTTCTATTTCTCCAGGGTTAAGCACTCTAGAACTTATCACTGCACTATGAATTTTAAAAATAAACCTTTTCTCTCCATTTAATAATTCAGTCCATGCACTGGGATAAGGGGATAGCCCCAATATGAATTGTCTTATTTTCACACTGTAATTGTTCCATTTTATCCTGGTATTATCTTTATTCAATTTTGGTGCACTTTTCAGTTTACTTGAACCTTTTTCTTGTTGTTTTGCTTTAATTGACTGATTTGCGATTTGATTAATGGTTTTTAAAGTCAATTTAGCACCTTCATCAATAAGTTTGTCATAGAGCACACCCGCAGAGTCTCCATCATTTATTTCTACTTTATTTTGTAATAGAATTGATCCAGTATCTATTTTTTCATCAATTAGAAATGTGGTAACTCCAGAATGACTTTCACCATTAATTATAGCCCAATTTATCGGAGCTGCTCCACGGTATTGAGGCAATAAAGAAGCATGAAGATTAATGGTTCCCTTTGGAGGGATTTCCCAAATTGATTTGGGTAACATTCTAAAGGCGACTACAATAAAAATATCTGCATTTAAATTCATTAAATCTATTTTGAAATCATCATCTTTTAAATTTGATGGTTGAAGCAATTGAAGGTTATTGGCAATTGCATATTTTTTTACAGCAGAACTATTTAATTTTTTTCCTCTTCCCGCTGGTTTGTCCGTAGCTGTAACTACACCTAAAATTTCATGACTACTTTTATGAATAGCTGAAAGTGTAGCAACTGCAAAATCTGGAGTACCCATAAAAATAATCTTCATGTTATTCTACTTTTAGTACTAGTCCTTTAAGGTATTCACTCTCAGGATGAAAAATATTAACGGGATGGTCTGCAGGTTGATGAAGTTGATGTAATATGCTTACATTTCTTCCCGCAACAATTGCTGCTGATAATATCATGTGTTTAAATAAATCATTACTGATCACTTGTGAGCATGAGAAAGTAAATAGCAAACCATTTGGTTTTATTTGTTCAATAGCTCGTGTATTAAGCCTTTTGTATCCCTGTAGAGCCTTGTGCTTTGATTTAATGTGTTTAGCGAAAGCAGGAGGGTCTAAAATGATAATATCATATTCTTCTTCTAAATTTTTTATGTAGTCCATTGCATCGGCTACTATTGATTTATGGTTATACTTTTTTTCTAAAACAAGTGCTAAATTTTCTTCAACTAAATCAATGGCTTTTTTTGAACTATCCAATGAATGAACTTCCTCTGCTCCAGAATTTATAGCATAAATTGAAAATCCTCCAGAGTAACAAAAGGTATTCAACACCTTTTTACCTTGACATAATTCTCCCAATAATTTTCTATTTTCTCTTTGGTCTATAAAAAATCCAGTCTTCTGACCCTTTACCCAATCAATTAAAAAGAGATTTCCATTTTCACTTACTTGGGTTTGGTTGAGTTCCTTTTTTTGAAATAATATGCCGTTTTCAATTTGGTACTCTTCTTTGTGTTTAGGACTTAACGTTCCTTCACTTTTATCGTAAATAAGGTCTATAGTAGGAAGTGCTTTTTCAATTATCTCACTAAAAATTGCTCTTAATTTCCACATTCCAATTGAGTGAAATTGAAAAACTGCAACATTGTTGTAGATATCAATGATACATCCTGGCATTTGGTCACCTTCGGCATGTACTAATCTGTAAACGTTGTTATTTTCATTAATTTTTATAGAATTTAATCTGAGCTTTGAAGCTTGAATAAGCTTTCTATTCCAATAGTCTTCATTAATTTCTTGCTGAATAAATTCAAATAGCCTGACGGTAATGGTTCCTTCATTGTAATGGCCAGTTCCCATGTAACGATCTTTGTTATTGAAAACTTCAACAATATCTCCATCTGCTATACCTTCTTCAATAGCCCTTATTGCACCAGAAAATACCCAAGGATGTTTTCTAAGCAGAGATTTTTCTTTTGTTGGTTTTAGCCAGACTTTTTTCATGTAATAAATACGATTGTTAAATTAGTGGCAAATTAAATTATTTTTAATGAAGTTTGGACAAGTTGATGACTTGAATGCAGTATCTTTTAGTATTCCTGAGCTAAATGAAAAGACGAAAAATATAATTTCTTCAAAGAAATTATTGCAAACTCCCAAGTTTTATTTTGGAGCTCCAGGTTGGTCAGATATTAAGTTTAAAGGACTAATATATCCACCTAAAACACCACAGAAAAAGTTTTTAAATGCTTATTCTCAGCAATTTAATAGTATTGAGGTAAATGCTACAAGGTATGGAACCCCTAAAATAAATGTAATTGACAATTGGGTTAATCAAGTTCCTGAAAATTTTAAATTTTCATTAAAAGTTCCTCAGGTAATTACTCACAGAAAAGATATTAATCACTCAGATGCTAGAATCAGAACAGATCAATTTTTATCATCAGTTTTTCATTTAGGAGATTATTCTGGAATTTGTTTTGCTGTAATGGCCAATTATTTTAAATCAAATCAGTTCAGTGAGCTTGAAAGTTTTCTTTCCTTTTGGCCTAACGATGTTCCATTGGCAGTAGAGCTGAGACATGAAAGTTGGTTCCAAGAATCAGTTTTTAATAATGTTCAAGAATTATTTTTAAAATACAATACTATCCCAGTAATTACTGATACTCCTGGTAGGAGAGATGTGATGCATTTGAAATTAACAAATAATCAAATTTTTATTAGATATGTTGGTGATTTTAGTCATCCAAGTGATTTATTTAGAACAAAATTGTGGGTAAGTAAAATTGAAGAACTTTATAATCTTGGGGTGAATAAAATTTGGTTTTATGTACATCAACCAGGCGAAAACAGAGAACGCATATTGAATTTTTTCAATAACATGATTCCTCAAATTAATAGAGTTTTAGAGATTAAGATACCCTTACTTAAAAATTATCAAATTTGAATCAAATATACCCTACAATTATATAGGCATAATATCCAATTATTTCATGAAATAGAACTTTCCATTTAAAAAGAACATTTGATTGTGGCATAATTATTTGCTCTAAATCAAAATGATATCTGGTAGGTTTTTTCACATATGGATCTGTTTTAATATTCATTTTTTTAAAGCACGCTACAGATCTTCTCATGTGATAATCTGATGTAATGATTAAAATTTTAGAGTTTTTATCAGGATGCATTTCATTCAATATTTTACTGCAAAAAAGTGCATTTTCATAAGTATTTTTTGACTTTTCTTCTATTATTATTTTTTCATTTGGTATTCCAATTTCAACCATAAAATGTTTTAGTAATGATGCCTCTTTCATTTCAGAACTCATACTTCCTGAGGCCCCACAAATTAGAATTTTCTCAATTATTCCTTTTTTGTATAATTCTATCGTGTTTAGTAATCGGTCATTATTCTTTAGAAATATAATATTCTCAGTGTTAGAATTAAGGCTTATCATTCCCCCCATTAAAATTCCATAATCGTATTTTTTTTTAAGTACATTAAAATCAATATTCCATTTATCACTTACAAATTTAAACACTAATCCGTTGGAGAATAACAGAACCATAATTAAACCAGAAATAAAATAACCCTTTCTTTTGTATTTCTTTTTAACTAAAAGGCTTAGAATGAACAGCGATAAAATCCAAAAAAATGGATCAACTAAAAAGGACATTATCTTCGATAAAATAAAAAACACTTTGGTAAAAAATATTAATTTCGTTCAAATTAAGTAATTTGTTATTACTACAATAAATAAAAATTAGTTTAAATTGACCATTAATGGATCAAACCCCCTACAAACCAAAGAATAAAATAAGAATTGTAACGGCAGCTTCTCTTTTTGATGGGCACGACGCTGCAATTAATATCATGCGAAGAATTATACAGTCCACTGGATGCGAAGTAATTCATCTTGGTCATGATAGGAGTGTAGAAGAAGTGGTGAATTGTGCCATTCAGGAAGACGCTCAGGCAATTGCAATGACTTCCTATCAGGGAGGTCACAATGAGTATTTTAAATACATGTTTGATTTACTTAAAAGTAAAAAAGCAAGTCATATTAAAATTTTTGGTGGTGGTGGAGGAACTATTTTACCAGAAGAAATAAGTGAGCTGCATAACTATGGAATAGAAAAAATATACCATCCTGATGATGGCCGTTCAATGGGTCTTCAAGGAATGATTAATGATCTTATAGAAAGATGTGATTTTCCATCAGGTAAAGTGATAAAGAAAATTCCTCAAAAAATGAAAACTGATGATCATTTAAATATTGGTCAAATTATTTCCTCTGCAGAAAATTTTGGTATTGATAATAAAGATGTTTTAGATGAAATTAAAATTAGCGTTGAAAATTTAGATATACCCATTCTTGGAATTACAGGAACTGGTGGAGCAGGTAAATCATCTTTAGTTGATGAGTTAATAAGAAGGTTTCTAGCTGATTTCTCTTCAAAAAATTTAGCTATCGTTTCAGTTGATCCTTCAAAAAGAAAAACTGGAGGTGCATTATTAGGCGATAGAATAAGAATGAATGCTATAAGAAGCAATAGAGTATACATGCGATCTCTAGCTACAAGGCAAAGTAATTTAGCATTGTCAAAACATGTTGCACAAACTTTAGATATCCTAAAGTATTCAGGTTTTGATATGATTATTTTAGAAACTTCAGGAATTGGTCAATCTGATACGGAAATTCTAGACCACAGTGATGTCTCCTTGTATGTCATGACACCTGAGTTTGGTGCTGCTACTCAGTTAGAAAAAATTGATATGCTTGATTTTGCTGATGTGGTTGCTTTGAATAAGTTTGATAAGAGAGGTGCTTTAGATGCAGTAAGGGATGTGAAAAAACAATATCGAAGAAATCATAACCTTTGGGATGCAAAAGACGAAGATATTCCAGTCTACGGTACAATTGCTTCGCAATTTAATGATCCGGGGATGAATAATTTGTACAAGCATCTAATGGATCTAGTAAATGAAAAGACCTCAAAAGAAATGACTTCTCATTTTGAAATAACTGAGCAAATGTCTGAAAAGGTTTATGTTATTCCCCCAAAAAGAGTGAGGTATTTATCTGAAATAGCAGAGAACAACAGATCATATGATGAGCAATTAGAAAAACAAATAAAACTTGCAGATAAGTTATTTGTTCTTCATCGAACCATAGAAGAATTACAATCTAAAGATGATAAGGAAGCAATTAAAACCATCCAAAATAAAATTGACCAAATTTCTTTAGATTTTGATGCTAGAAACCAAAAAACTATAAATGATTGGAAAGAAAAATACGCTTCTTACAAAAATGATTTTTTTAGTTTTAAGGTAAGAGGAAAAGAGTTAAAAGTTGCTACATCAAGTTCCTCTCTTTCCAATTCAAAAATTCCCAAAGTTGCGCTCCCAAAACTTACATCATGGGGGGATATTATTAGATGGTCCAATCAGGAAAATGTTCCTGGAGAATTTCCTTTTACGGCTGGTCTTTTTCCATTTAAAAGAGAAGGAGAAGATCCTACTAGAATGTTTGCTGGTGAAGGTGGTCCAGAAAGAACTAATAAACGGTTTCATTATGTTAGCTTAGGAATGCCAGCTAAAAGATTATCCACTGCTTTTGATTCTGTTACCCTATATGGAAATGATCCGGATTTAAGACCTGATATTTATGGGAAAATTGGAAATGCAGGAGTTTCAATCTGTTGTTTAGACGATGCTAAAAAATTATACTCTGGTTTTGATTTATCTTCTCCTTCTACTTCAGTTAGTATGACCATCAATGGACCAGCTCCTATGTTACTAGGTTTTTTTATGAATGCAGCTATCGATCAAAATTGTGAAAAATATATTCATAAAAATAATTTAGCACAAAAAGTAAACAAAAAGATTGAAGAGCTTTATGGTGAATCAAAAAGACCACAATATCAAGGTGATTTACCTGAAGGAAATGATGGTTTAGGTTTAATGCTTTTAGGCGTTACTGGAGATCAGGTTTTACCAGAAAATATTTATAATAAAATTAAGGCCGAAACTTTAGCACAGGTTAGGGGAACTGTTCAGGCAGATATTTTAAAAGAAGATCAGGCTCAAAATACTTGTATTTTCTCTACTGAATTTGCTCTTAGATTAATGGGTGATGTTCAATCCTATTTTATTAACAATAAAGTACGAAATTTTTATTCTGTCTCCATTTCTGGTTATCACATTGCAGAGGCAGGGGCCAATCCAATAACACAATTGGCATTTACCTTATCAAATGGCTTTACTTATGTTGAATATTACATTAGCAGAGGAATGTCAATTGATGATTTTGGTCCTAATTTATCATTTTTCTTCTCTAATGGAATTGACCCTGAATATGCTGTAATTGGAAGGGTTGCAAGGAGAATTTGGGCTAAAGCAATGAAGAATAAGTACAATGCAGGGGAGAGAGCACAAAAATTAAAATACCATATACAAACATCTGGTAGATCACTTCATGCTCAGGAAATTGATTTTAATGACATTCGAACTACTCTTCAGGCGCTTTATGCAATCTATGATAATTGTAACTCTTTGCATACCAATGCTTATGATGAAGCAATTACAACTCCAACAGAAGATTCAGTAAGAAGAGCTATGGCTATACAGTTGATTATTAACAAAGAACTGGGATTAGCCAGAAATGAAAATCCAATGCAAGGTTCTTACATCATTGATCAACTTACTGATTTAGTTGAAGAGGCAGTTTTGATAGAATTTGATAGAATAAATGAAAGAGGTGGTGTTTTAGGAGCCATGGAAACCATGTATCAGAGAAGTAAAATTCAAGAAGAATCTCTTCATTACGAAACTTTAAAACATACTGGAGAGTTTCCAATTATTGGAGTCAATACTTTTTTGAATTCAAAAGGATCTCCAACTATTATTCCTTCTGAAGTCATAAGGGCTACAAAAGAGGAAAAAGATTATCAAATAAAGATGTTAAATAATCTTCAATTATATAAAAATGAAAAGTCATCTCTGTCTCTTGAAATGATTAAAAAGGCAGCAATAAATCAAGAAAATATTTTTGAACAATTAATGGAAGCTTCCAAACATTGTTCATTGGGACAAATTACCAATGCACTTTTTGATGTTGGTGGTCAATATAGAAGAAATATGTAATGGATAAGCACCTTATAATTTTTGTTAATTCACCATTAATTAAGAATCTTGATAATAGTCAGCATAATGATAAAATCAAGGCTTACTTATCTAATATGGAAAATACAGCTGCTATAACAGCTGATATAACTGCTTCAAAGCACATTTATTATGATTCTTTTATTGAGAATGATAGTGTGTTTAGTGATCACTTATTTCAAAAAAAAATTCATCAAAAAAAACTTTTAAAAGACCAACTAACAGATGCATTAAAGGAGTCCTTTGGTCAATGGGCAAAAAAAGTTGTTTTTGTAGCAACGGATTTTAATGGTATTGCTAAAGAGGATATTGAACTTATTTTTGACCAGCTAGAAAAGAGTGACTTTGTGATTTTGCCAAAGACAAGCGGAGGAGTTTCGTTATTTGGTACTACTTTTTTTAACGGTTTTTTACTTAGCTACTTTCCATGGAAAACAGATAATGATTTATTAGACACCATAATTTCATTGCAAGAAAATAAAAAAACTTATTGTGTTTTAGCTCCTAAATATTGATCAAAAAATGATGTCATTTCATATAAGAACATATTTTATTCTTTCATTTACTCTTTTTTATTTTTGTATTAATGCTCAGATAAATCCTAAAAAAATTGATATTGTTAGAGGCAAGTACGGTACTCCACATATTTTTGCAGATACAGATATGGAAGCTGCCTATGGACTAGCATGGGCCCATTCTGAAGATGACTTTAAAACTATTCAACAAACATTTTTGCCAGTAAAAGGCTATCTAGGTAAATTCTTAGGAAAAGATGGGGCCGTTTTAGATTATATTTTTCAACTATTAAAATGTAAAGAAAACGTTGATAAACATTATGGAGATTTATCTCCTGAAGTTATCAAAGTCTTGCAAGGCTATGTAAGTGGTTTAAATGCATATGCTTTTGAACATCCAGATGAGGTTTTGATAAAAAACGCATTCCCTATAAGTGTTAAAGAATATTTAGCTGGATTTAATTTAGTTATTCATTTTTTTTCTGATGCTGCTAATACAATTAAGAAATTATTCAATAATAAAATTAAACCAATTGAAAATTATAATTTACAAAATATAGGCTCAAATGCTTTTGCCTTTAGAAGTTCAATGACAAAGGATGGTAAAACTTACTTAAATGTAAATACTCACCAGCCTTTAGAAGGATCATCTGCTTGGTATGAAGCTCATTTAGTTTCAAAAGAAGGTTGGAATATGCTAGGTGGATTATTTCCAGGGTCACCGGTTCCATTTATAGGTACAAATGAGAACTTAGGATGGACACATACTTATAATTATCCAGATTTAATTGATGTCTTTCAACTTCAAATGCATCCTAGAAAAAAAAATAAATACTTATTTGATGATCAGTGGGTGAAGTTAAATAAATCAAAAGCAAAAATTAGAGTTAAATGGAAGTTAGGCTTAAATATTCCAATTAAAAAAAATATTTTTTGGAGTAAATACGGACCTGTTATAAAAAACGACACTGGTGTTTTTTCTTTTAATATCAATGCATTAGAAAATATATCTGCAATTGATCAATGGTATCATATGAGTAAAGCTAAAGATTTTGAAGATTTTGAAAGTGCATTAAATATAATGGGTATTCCCAGATTTAATATTATGTATGCTGATAACAAGGATAATATATTTTATCTCAGTAATGCTCAACTACCAGTAAGAGATTCGGCTTATAATTGGGATTTAGTTCTTCCTGGAAATACTTCAAAAACAATTACTTCAAATTACCATAAACTAAATGATCTTCCTCAGTTGTTAAACCCCTCTCATGGTTACCTTTTTAACACTAATAATAG
>MDTC01230026.1_pt1 | contig 13927 bp, 14 predicted proteins | sample 811181 | NCBI WGS metagenome assembly MDTC01 (sample SAMN05326644, study PRJNA326480) | marine metagenome | isolation source: seawater | place: Pacific Ocean: North | collected 2011
TTATTTTGATTAAAAAAGGTTTATTTTTTAGCAGACAAAATGATGAACAAAATATGTTGATAACTCTAAATCCAATTGTTAATTCTGATTCTGTGTGGAGGCCACAAGCAATTAAAATTCTCGGAGATTACTTCTATAATAAAGGAGAAAAGCAGAAATCAGATGAATATTATAATTTACTTAAAACAAAATAAATTAAAATAAATTAAATGAAAAGATTAATTTTTTTTCTATTCTCTTTATTAATTTTTACAAATTGTTCCTTTGATAACAAAACAGGTATTTGGAAAAATGCTGAAGATATAGCAGAAACAAAAGATCAAAAAAAAACTGAAGAGTTATTAGATGTATTTACTGAGAATAAAATCTTTAATGAAGAAAGTAAAAATAGTAAAAACATAAAAATAAACATAGCAGATGATTTAAAAAATCTTAATTGGACAGATGAATTCTTCAACTTAAATAATAATATACCCAATATTAACTATAAAAATAATAAATTATTAGTTTCAAAAATCCTAAAAGTTTCTAAATTAAATTATTCTAAAGATCGTCTTATTCGACCACTAATTTATGATCAGAAGATCATTTTTTCTGATAATAAAGGGGTAATTTATGTATTTTCTTTAAAAACTTACAAAAAAATTTTTGAATTTAATTTTTATAAGAAAAGACATAAAAAATATAAAAAAGAAATTTATTTATCAATTAAAGACAATATAATTTTTGCTGCAGATAACTTAGGATATTTGTACGCAATAAACATGGAAAATCAGAAAATTTTCTGGGCAAAAAACTTTGGTATACCTTTTAGATCTAATATTAAAATAAAAGACAATCTCCTTTTTTTATCAAACCAAGAGAATGAATTATTATCAATTGATTTATCAAATGGAGAAAAAATATGGCAGTTTCAAACTACTCCACAACTATTAAAATCCTCTTTCATAAATAATATTTTAGTAGATAAGACAAATAACAATGTTTTTTTTTTAAATAATTATGGTGAGTTGTACTCATTTAATTTTAAAACACGTGGAATTAATTGGTTTAAAACTTTTAAAACTTTTTCATCAAAAGATAAAAATGATCTTTTTATTGGAACTCCTTTATCTTTAAAATCTAAAAGCCTCATTTTTTCAACAGGCAAGTCTATAGTTAATGTTGATGCAGTAAGTGGATTAACAATTTGGAATAAAAATATACCTAGTAAAGTTAAGCCCATTTTGACAGAAAAACATATATTCATTATTTCAGATAATAAATTACTTATTTGCCTTAATAAGGCTTCCGGTGAAGTTGTTTGGTCAACTAATATAGTTAAACGCTCTAAAGAAAAAGAAAGAAAATTAATTTATAATAATTTAGATTTTATTAAAACAATTCTCATTGCAGATGATAAGTTATTTTTATTTTCTGATGAAGGTTTCTTGTTAACTTTTGATACACAAAATGGCAATTTAATTTCCTTAGATAAAATTTTAAAAAAACAATTAGGAAGTAAACCAATTTTTTCAGAGGGAAACATGTATTTGTTTAATAAAAAATCTCAACTTTTTAAATTTGAATAATATTTAAGTGTTAGACTTGCTACTTAACAAAGATAATTGCATTATTTTACCTTTATCGAGAGTGTCAGAAGGTTCAATCGGGTATTCGCCTGTAAAATAATGATCACTAAACTGAGGGTAATTTTTATTTCTTTCTTTATGTCCTAGCGCCCTATACAAACCATCTAAACTTAAAAATTTAAGAGATTTAGCATTTATATATTCGCACATCTCTTGATTTGATCTATTGTAAGCTAATAATTCTTTCTTAGTAGGCATATCTATACCGTAAAAATCAGGATAGATTATTTCAGGACAAGCTATTCTTACGTGCACCTCTTTTGCTCCTGCATCGTAAAGCATCTTTACAATTTTGTAGCATGTTGTTCCTCTAACTATTGAGTCATCAATTAATATTATAGACTTGTCTTTAATTGTTGTTTTGGTTGGATTTAACTTTAATTTTACACCAAAGCCTCTTATATGTTGTTCGGGTTCAATGAAAGTTCTACCAACATAGTGGTTTCTTATAAGACCTAATTCAAAATTTTTCTTAGTTAATTGTGCATAACCTAACGCTGCAGGAACACCAGAGTCAGGAACCGGAATTACTAAATCTGCTTTAATGTCGGACTCCTTAGCTAATTCCATACCTAAATTTTTTCTATATTCATAAGCGCATTTGTTCTTTATAAGACTGTCTGGTCTCGCAAAATAAATATATTCAAAAACACACGGTCTTGCTTTATATTTTGGAAAGGGTTTTATACTTGTAAGCTTTTTGTTTTCTATAACTACTATTTCACCGTTTTCAACATCTCTAATATATTTCGCACCTACTAGATCTAAAGCACATGTTTCTGATGCTAAAATATATGAATTTTTAAGTTTTCCGATAACTAGCGGCCTAATGCCATAAGGGTCTCTTACGCCAATTAACTTTTTGTTAGTTAATAAAATTAGAGAATAGGCCCCTTGTATTTGAAATAATGCCTCAATAATTTTATCAATAATTTTATTTCTTTTAGATTTAGCTATAAGTTGAACTATTGTTTCAGTATCGCTAGTGGTTCTAAATATTGCACCATCTTTTACTAAACTTTCTCTCAATGATATTGCATTTGTGAGATTTCCATTATGAGAAATACTTAATCCACCACCAAAAAGATCTGCAAAAAATGGTTGAATATTTCTTAAAGATGTTTCTCCAGTTGTCGAATATCTATTATGACCAATAGCAAAGCTGCCTGGTAATTTATTGATAGTGTCTCCTTTAGTAAAATGGTCACCAACTAAACCTTGTCTCTTTTCAGAATGAAAAGTTTCACCATCAAAAGAAACTATTCCACAACCTTCTTGACCTCGATGTTGTAATGCATGCAATCCTAATGCAACTAAAGCTGACGCATCCGAATGATTTGATATTCCAAAAACCCCACACTCTTCTCTTAATTTGTCAATTTTATATTTTTTCAATTGTTTCTTTCGTGTTTTTAATATCATCTTGGCTTGGAAACTCCTTAATTAGCATTTTGCTTCCACTTTCAACTAAATTAAAAAAATGAGCTTCATTAATTGATATATCCCATTTCTCATATGAATAAAACCAGCTTGTAATGGTAAACACACAAACTGCAAAAACATAACCCTTAAAAACTCCAAAGAATAGACCGAAAGTTTTATCAACAGGCCCAAGACCTGTGTATGAAAAGAGTCTTCCTAGTGATTTACCAATTAATATTAAAATAAATAAAGAGATGACATAAATAGCTATTCCAAGACCGACTCCGGATATAAATTGATTTTCTATATAGTCAGAGATGAAGGGTTCAATTTTTGGAACTAGAATTATTGTAATTATTAAAGCTAAAATCCACTTTAGAAAAGATACAAAGCTTAAAAAGAAACCTTTTGCAAAACATTGTACTGCAAAATAAATAATAAATGTTAAAAATATAATATCAAATAAAACAATATTCTCTTTTATAAATTCAAAAATACTATTCATTTCCAAAAGGTTTAAAAACCAATATGAGTTTTGGCAAAAGAGTTAAAACAGATATTAAAGCAAGTAGCATTGCTATTCCCGTAAATATACCAAAATAAATAGTCGGAATAAAGTTTGATAAAACTAATATTGAGAAACCAAAAACTATTGTTATCGAGGTATTTAATATTGCGATACCAACAGTGCTATGACAACGATCAACAGTCAATTTATAATCTTTTATTTTATTAAATTCCTCCCTAAATCTATAAATATAATGAATGCTATTATCAACTGCTATACCAATTGTAATAGCAGCAATAGTTATTGTCATCATATCTAAAGGAATCTCCAACATTCCAATTATCCCTAGAATAAAAAAAGCAGCAATGAAATTTGGTGTTACACCAATTATAGATAAAGTAAAATTTCTAAAAAGAATAAAAAACATCATAGAAATACCCAGCATTACTACACCCAAAGTCAAAATTTGTGATTTAAATAAACTTTGAAGAAGATTATTGAATAAAATTAAAACTCCGGCAATTTTGTATTCATCTTTCTTTAACTTTAGTTTACTGTTTAAATCATTTTCTATTTTATTGATTAAATCATTTCTTCTTAGATCTTTTAAAGAGTCTCTCACTCTTACGCTTATTCTGGCTTCATTATTTTCAACCGATATATATGGACTGATAATTTCCTTTTTAATTTCATCTGGGATTTTGCTATACAAAACGGCAATTTCTAAACTTTGTAACTTCTTTTTATTCAAATCTTCAGCAACTCTTATTATTGATCCAAAAGACAGGACTTTTCCAATTTCTGGCAAGGAGTCCAAGTAATCGTGAACTTGTAAAATCCTATCAATTTTATTCCTTGTAAACCAATAAGTTGAGCTATTTTTGTCCGAGTCCTCATCCCATTCTGAAAACTCATCTTCCTCAGTTTCATCTTTGTTTTGAGATGGAAATTTAATAATAATATCCAAAGGAGTGGTACCTCCAAGCTGATCATCAATTTTTTTCATTCCCTTATAAATCTCAGTTTCACTATCAAAATAATTGATAAAGCTGTTCTCTACTTGCAATTTTGATATTCCAAACACGCTTAAAACAACAACTAGAACTGCTGAACTAAAAATAGTTTTTGTATTTTTCTTTGAAAAGTTACCAAGAATACTTGTCAATTTTGATTTTTCAGTATCTTTAATACTGATGTCTTCATCGTTGGCAAAAACACTTAAAAGAGAGGGAAGTAAGGAAAAAGTTACTAATATTGACACTGTAAGACCAAGTGTCATCATCCAACCAAAATCAATAATTGGTTTTATTCCACTAAATATTAAAGATAAGAAAGCACAAATAGTTGTTAAAACAGTATAAAGAATTGGCATAAGCATTTTTTTACACGTTTCTAATATTGCTTCTTTTTTACTAAGATCGTTAAATTCTTTTCTTAATTGTAAAAATCTTACGGTCAAATGAATATTCATTGCCATATTAAGTATCAGCATTAATGCAATAAAGTTTGAGGATATAACAGTCACTTTCCATCCTATTAAACCAAGAAGCCCAACCATTAGCGCTACAGAAACTGAGCAGCCGAGGAGGGGCATGATTACCCATTTAATATTTCTAAATACAAACCAAAGAGTAGCTACAATGAATAAAAAAACACCTATTCCAAAAACTACTATATCATTTTTAATATAAGACATCATATCGTCAGCAATCATTGGAATACCGCCTAGATGGATTTTTGCATTTTCTCCATATCTATCAATTACTTCTCTTATTTCATTTATATTTTGGTGATTTTTTTTATTGTAAATATTTTTATATTGCTCATATTCTTTCAGAAAAATTTTATATTTCCCCCTTTCTTGGTCACCCAATTCTTTGTCAAGCATTCTATTAAAGTAATCATTTTTAATTTTTATATATTCTTTTAGTTTTTTATCTTCCTTTATATAAACTACTATTCCAGAAGTTTTTCCATCTTCACTTATTACGTAATCTTTATATATAGGACTATTTAAAATTTCCTCAAAACCTCTTTTTTTATCAATGTCAGGGTAGGATAATGTTTTATAATTCTTAAGTCTTTCCATTAAAGGTTCGTCAGTACTTTTTAAGAGAGGAACATCAATGATAGTAATAATATTTTCTACCCATGATAATTTCTCGAGCTTAGATTTAAAAAACTGTAAATTAATTATTGTTTCTTCATCAGCAAAACTAGATACAGGAGAATAAGTTAAAACTAAAAAATCTTTAGAACCATATCTTTCATTTATTTCTCTTAAATATTTAAGATCTTTATCGCCTTCTAGTAATAGTGCATCAGATGAAGCATCTAAATTGAAATTTTTTGCAAAGTATAAAAAAAATGTTACTAAAATTGAAATAAAAACAAGGCTTATTTTTGGACTGTCAATTATAACTCTTTTATAAATACTACTAAGCATGCAATTATTTTAGGTATATATTATATTACTAATAACAAAAGAAAAATTTTTTTACTATTTTTTTGTTAAATCTTTGAACTTAGTATACATGCCTTCAAATTCTACATGGATTTTTCCAGTAGGACCATGACGTTGTTTAGCGATGTGGATTTCTGCCAAACCGATAATATCATTCATTTTAGACTGCCATTCGGCGTGCTCTATAGAACCCATTTTTGGTTGCTGTTTTTCCAAGTAATATTCCTCTCTGTAAACAAACATAACTACATCGGCATCTTGCTCTATTGAACCAGACTCCCTTAAATCTGACAGTTGTGGAATTTTACTATCTCTTTGTTCAACTGCTCTTGATAATTGTGATAGAGCTAAAACTGGAACATTTAATTCTTTGGCTAAAGCTTTTAAACCCTGGGTTATTTCTGATATTTCCCAAACTCTTCCCTCATACCTTTTTGAACTTGTTCGCATTAGCTGTATATAATCGACAACAATTAGATTTAATCCAAATAATCTTTTAATTCTTCTTGCTCTATTACTTAATGTAGAAATAGCTATAGCTGGTGTTTCATCTATATAAAGAGGCAAATCATAAATATTTCTTGAAGTTTCTATATATCTATCTAACTCTTCTTTTGTAGCCATACCTCTTCTTATATCATTTGATTTAATTCTAGCTTGTTCTGATAAAATTCTTGTAGATAACTGTTCAGAGGACATTTCTAATGAAAAAAAAGCTACAGATGATTTTTCGTTATCATCCTTTAATTTTTTAGCAGCATAATATGCGATATTAGTAGCTAGCGCTGTCTTACCCATTGAGGGTCTGCCAGCAATAATAACTAAATCAGAACTATGTAATCCGCCTAACTTTTCATCGAGGTCTGTTAATCCAGTGGGGACACCGACAATACCTCTGTCACTTTGCATAGCTTTAGTGGCCATCTCAATAGTTTGATCGACAGCTTGATTAAATTTTAAAAATGATTGTGAAAAATTTCCTCTTTCAGCCAGATCAAAAAGAGATTTTTCTGCATCTTCAATTATACCTTCACCAGTTTTTTCTAACTCTTTATTTCTTGACTCTTCATCAATATTTTCTGAGATACTAATAAGTTCTCTCTTAACATACATTTCGTGAATAATTTTTGCGTAGTCAATTGACTGTTTCACCGATGAGGAGAATCTAGTTAATTTTACTAAATAATCTATCCCACCAACTTCTTCTAAACCACTATTATTTTCAAAATAGTTCTTAAGAGTTATGGGATTAGCAATCATTCCTTTATTATTCAGATTTTCAATAACCTCAAATATTTTTCTATGCGCAGGGTCGAAAAATTTACCGGCAGATACAATGCTAGAAATTTCATCTATTATATCGTTATTTACAAGAACTGAACCAATCAATGCTTGTTCTGCTTCTATGTTTGATGGTAATTTTTTTTCCTCGATGCCTCTAACATCAACCTTTATTTTCTCCATAAATGAGAATACTAATTAAAGATAGTTGAATGAAAACCTTAAAGTTACACACCTTTTTTTCAACCTGTGGAAAAATCTATTTTCTATTTAAGCAGCGTCAGTTTTTTTAACTATAATTATAACGTTAGTTGAAACCTCTGAGTGAAGATTAATTTTTATTTTGTACGTCCCCAGTTTATTTATTTCTTGCGTTATTTCTATTTGTGCCGGATTTACAGTTGATTTCAACTGTTGAGAAAATGCAGATGAAATCTCTTTTGGTTTGATAGGGGCAAACAACTCTCCATTTTCCTTAGCTTCTTTATTAAAATTAAGTTTTTTATTGTTAATACTGACAGCAATTTCCTTGAATTTCTTTTTAACTTCATTGTTTTTTTTGTTTAATTCATCTTTCTTTTTATTTACGAGTTCAATATTTTCTTTACTTGCTCTTAAAGCTTTTCCTGTTTTCAATAAATAATTTCTTCCATAGCCATTTTTAACTTCTACGGTGTCACCGATTTTTCCTAGCTTAATAATATTTTCCATTAATATAACTTGCATGACTACAACAATCCTAAAATTTTAGCTTTTTTTATCTCATTGGCTAATTTTTTTTGCTTTCCCTGAGATACTGATGTTATTCTTGACGGTAACAACTTATCTGTATCAGAGATATATCTCTTCAATAATTTTATATTTTTATAATCCACTACAGGCGCATCTTTAATTGATAAGGGACATTTTTTACTAAATCTAGAGTCACTTTTTTGAAATAAGCTTAGCTTATTAAGAGGGTTTTGTGATCTTTTATTAAATTTTTTACCTTTTCTTTTCATCAATTTTTATCTTCTTTGTTAAAATACTCTTTTTCTAAGTCTAATTTTTTATACTTTATTGTTAAATATCTAAGAATTGAATTATCAATAGATATATTTTTTTTAATTTCGTCTAAAGTTTTGTTATTTCCTTTAAACTTATAGTGTATATAAAAACCTTTATTATAACTTTTGATCTTTTTGGCAAAGTTTAAAAGACCCCATTTCTCAACTTTAATAACTTCACCAGCAGACTTGTTAATAATATCGTTATATTTATTATGGACCTTATCCAGTTCAGCGGTAGATAAATCTTGTTTAGCTACTAAAGTATGTTCGTAAAAGTTCATTTTGCTTACATTATTTCTTTGTTTACTTAAAGTCCGGTCTTATACTATTATAAATAAACCTTTTCAATAGTAATTATACAATTTAAAATCTGTTAATAAATGAAAGCTATATTATTTCCAGGGCAAGGATCACAAATTGTAGGCATGGGGTCAGAATTTTATAATAATTTTGATAAGGCTAAGGATATTTTTAAAGAAGCTGATGAAAAACTAAAATTCAAAATTTCAGACTTGATTTTAAAGGGGCCAGATACTTCTCTCAAGCTTACTGAAAATACCCAACCTGCAATTTTGACAGTGAGTTACGCAATTTACAAAATCTTAACTGAAGAGTTTAATTTTGACATTAAAAATGTAAAATATTTTTCAGGACATTCTTTAGGTGAATACAGTGCATTATTATGTGCAGAGTCTTTAAAATTCTCCGATGCTTTATTTTTATTGCACGAAAGAGGAAAAGCAATGCAGAAAGCTGTGCCAGTTGGAAAAGGTTTAATGCTAGCAATTTTAGGTTTAAGAATAGATGAAATTATAAATTATATTTCAAAAACTAAAATTGAAAGCGTTTGTGAGGTTGCCAATGATAATGCCGATGGTCAAATTATTGTAAGTGGAGACAAAATCTCAATAGAGAATCTTCAAGATATTCTTAAAAAAGATAAAAAAAAATCTATAATTTTACCTGTAAGCGCTCCATTTCACTGTTCTTTAATGAAAAATGCAGCGGAACAAATGAAAGATAAAATTTTTTCTACAAAATTTAATCAGCCAAAAAAAGAAATAATTACAAATGTAACAGCATTACCAGAAACTGAACCAGAAAATATTAAAAAACTATTGGTTGAACAGATTTATTCCAAGGTTAGATGGAGGGAAACTATTTTACATATGGAAAACAATGGGATTAACGAATTTATTGAAATTGGTCCTGGAAAAGTATTATCAGGTTTGGTAAAAAGAATTACAAAAAATAGATTGTCATTGAGTATAAACTCTATTGAAGATATAAAGAATATTTCTAAATGAATTTTAAAGATAAAAAAATTTTGATTACTGGAGCAACAGGTGGCATTGGTAATGCGCTTGTGAAAAAGTTTTATGATCTTCAGGGAACAATTTTAGCCACAGGAACAAAAATAGAAAAATTAGATGAAATTAAAAATAAATTTTCTAATGTCAAAGTTAAAAAATTTGATATTTCTAACCATGATAAAATTGAAGATTTCATTGAAAATGTATCTCTCGAACTAGGTGGTTTGGACGTTCTAGTTAATAATGCTGGAATAAATGCAGACAATCTATCTCTAAGGATGAAGGATGAAGAATGGAGGAGAGTAATAGATGTCAATTTAAATTCAACTTTTCTACTAACAAAATATTCAATAAAAAAAATGCTTAAAACAAAGTTTGGTAGAATTGTAAATATAACATCTATAGTAGGTCACTCTGGAAATTTAGGTCAAGCCAATTACTCTGCATCAAAAGCTGGCATTGTTGGAATGTCAAAAAGTTTGGCTATAGAATATGCTAAGAAAAATATTACTATTAATTGTGTCTCACCTGGATTTATTGAAACCTCAATGACTGCTAATTTAAATGAAAAGGTAAAACTATTTTTAACATCAAAAATACCCATGGCAAGACTAGGAACGGGTGAAGATGTCTCTAATTGTGTAGCTTTTTTATCATCTGAAGAATCATCGTATATTACTGGGGAAACTTTACATGTTAATGGAGGCATGTATATGGCTTGACAATCTTAACGAATAATTTAATAAGAAAACAAGTCAAAAATCAAAAGAGGGAATTAATGTCAAAAGAAATAGGTGAAAAAGTTAAAAAGATAGTTGCAGACCACTTAGGAGTGGAAGAAGAAAAGGTAACAGATGAAGCTAGCTTTATTGATGATCTTGGAGCTGACAGTTTAGACACGGTAGAACTTGTTATGGCTTTCGAAGAAGAATTTGGATCAGAGATATCAGATAGTGAAGCTGAAAAAATTTTAACAGTGGGTGATGCAATAAAATTTATTGAGAGTAAATCTGCGCAGTAAATTTTAAGTTGAGAGAATGAAAAAAAATGGGGATAGTATTATGGTGATACTTTCATCTCCTTCGGGTGCCGGGAAAACAACTATAAGCAAAAAACTACAACAAAAATATCAAAATTTTAAAATTTCAGTTTCACATACCACTAGAACTCCAAGACCAAATGAGGTTGATGGCATAGATTATTTTTTTGTATCTCATGATGAATTCAAAAAATTAATTCAAAAAAATGAATTTTACGAGTATGCAGAAATTTTTGGGAATTATTACGGAACTTCTAAAAAGTCAGTTTTAGATTTAGTCAAAAAAAACAATGACATTTTATTTGATATTGACTGGCAAGGTACCAAGCAACTGTCAAAATTTAAAGAATTAAATTTATTAAAAATATTTATACTTCCACCAAGTAAAGAAGAATTAAAAAAAAGGCTAATCCAAAGAAATCAAGACAAACCACATGTAGTCGCTGAAAGGTTAGATGCTTATGAACGTGATTCCGCCCATAAAACAGATTATGATTTTGTCGTTATTAATGACAATCTTGAAGAATGTTTTAGAGAAGTAGAAAAAATTGTACTCACAAAAAAAGAATAAATTAAGTATTAAGGCCTCTTTCATAAAATTCTGTCATTCTGTAAAAATCTTCAGGTTTTAAGTTGCTAGGTCTATTGGTTAAATCTACCTTAATTATTTTGTTTATGCTTTGATTATTGCCAAATAATTTTTTAAAACTTTTATTTATCATTTTTCTTCTATTTGAAAAAAAAATCTGAGTAACTTTTTCTAAATTCAATATATCTTTAATTTTATAAGAATTATTTACTTTTGGTTCAAATATAACTACAGACGAATTCACCTTTGGCTTAGGATAAAAACAATTTTTCGATACGTCAAAGTGATCTATTATTTTTAATCTCCAATTAGAAACGATACTTAATCTTCCATAGTTAGTAGTATTATGTTTAGCTAAAATTCTTTCAGCTACCTCTTTTTGGAACATTAAAATCAGTTTAAAATATTCAGGTGGCCATATATTAATTTTGATTAGTTTAAGTAAAATTTGAGTAGAAATATTATAGGGTAGATTGCCAAATATAACAGTATCTTTTTTAAGTATTTTCTCAAAATTTATTTTGAGAATATCGTTGTTAATAATTTTTATATTATTTCTAATTTTTATTTTTTTTTTTAGCATTTCACATAATTGAAAATCTTTTTCAATTAATAATAAATTTTTAGGTTTATTTTCAATTATTTCTTCTGTTAAGTTTCCTGTTCCAGGGCCAATCTCTATAACATTAAGATTTTTTATTTTACTAGATTGTGTAATCTTTTTAATTATATTTTTATCTGTAAGAAAATTTTGCCCTAAAGATTTTTTCGGCCTTACTTTCATTAAATATTTAAAATAAAATTTATTGATTTTATTAAACTTAAAGGGTTAGCTTTTTTTTGACCAATTATATCTTCCGCTGTCCCATGATCAGGGGAAACTCTAAAATACTTTAAACCAAGGGTAATATTACAAGCATCGAATTTAAATATTGTTTTAAAAGGTGTAAGAACTTGATCGTGATACATACCTAGTACTACATCATATTTTAAAATTTTATTGTTCGCAAAAAAAGTATCACTAGAGAAAGGTCCACAAACTTTATGTTTATTTTTTTTAAATGACTTTACTATTGGTGTAATGATTTTTCTTTCCTCAGAGTCTGCTCTAGACTCACCATTATGAGGGTTTAAACCAAGGACTGCTATCTTAGGTTTTTTTTTAAATACTGAGTAATAACCACTATTTAAACTATTAATTTTGTTTTTAATAAATCTATAATTAATTTTTTTTGCTACGTTTTTGATATCGACGTGCGTAGTTAAAGGAACAACAGATAATTTTTTATTATAAATCAACATAATTTCATTACCTTTTATCTTATTTTTTTTTGCCAAGAATTCAGTTACTCCGATATTTTTTTTTCCAAAAGTCTTTTTCTTATTTATTGGGCAATTTATGAAACCTTTAATCAACTTCTTCATTGCAAAATTATGAGCTATGTCAAAACATTTTAAAATATACTTAGAAGTTTCTTTGTTTTTTTTTTCAAATGGTTTTTTAAATTTAAAAGGGACATCAAATATTTTTAGGTATTTTGATGAACTTTTAACTTTTAGGCTGTGAACCTTTTTTATGGGAATTTTGATTTTTAAGATATTTAATTGTTTTTTGATTAAATCGTAGTTACCTATAACAAATAAATTTCTTTTTTGATTTTTTTTTATTATTTTCCAAGACTTAGCGATAATTTCACTATTAATACTTCTAGGTTCTCCAGCCACTATAGCAATATTTTTATTCATTTGAATTTTACTAAGATTGAATTTTCTACGCTTGATAAATGTGATCTAGAAAATAGATTTAGTTTTTCATCTCTCTTTTTAAGAACTATTTCCTTTTTAATTTTTTCAAGATCAACTTCTTCATTTCCTATCTTTTTAATATTATCTATCTTAAGAATAACAACCGACTCCCCATTTTTAATTGGGTTAGTGACACCTCCAATATCTAGTTTTTTTAGTTCATTTAGATATGGTTTGGACAGACTTTTTTCGTTTAACTTTCCCATTTTACCATCGTTATCTGCAGAAGGTGAAATGCTATATTTTTTTACTGCAGTTATAAAGCCCGTAGTTTTTATTGCTTCATATATGTCTTCTAAATTTTTATTTAAATTTTTCTGATTAAACAAAACTTCTATTTCTGATAGCTCGTACTCAACAATTTCCACTTTGTTTTCTAAAGATTTTTTTAATTCATTTTCTATCTCTACAGTGTTGATATTTAATTGATTTTTGTAAATGCTGTATATTAAATTATTCCATTTTAGCTCAGTCCTGTATTTTTCTAAAAAAATTTCATAATTAATAAAATTTCTCTCAAAAATATTCCTCAGACCTTCTATGTCAGTATTTAGTTGTTTAGATACCTGCATCAAATAATTAGTTAATCCTTTTTCATCATAATCCTCCACTTTATACTTCAAAATTTCATTTTTTTTTATAGATCTTTTAATTAAAGCATTCATAGCTATATTTTTAGCCTGGTTTATATTTTCTTGATCAAATTTTTTTTGGCTAAGAATAAGCATTGTTTTAATTTCTTCTTCAATATCTAAATCAGTTATAATTTGATTTCCTACATTAGCTACAATTTTATTATTAATCTTTGAAAGAGCTTGCTCAGAA
>MDTC01047107.1_pt1 | contig 13925 bp, 15 predicted proteins | sample 811181 | NCBI WGS metagenome assembly MDTC01 (sample SAMN05326644, study PRJNA326480) | marine metagenome | isolation source: seawater | place: Pacific Ocean: North | collected 2011
ATCGAACCCCCGACAACCTCGGTGTAAACGAGACACTCTACCGCTGAGTTATTCGCCCTTAATACGGGTGTATCGATAATACTTTTCAGTGCCCCAAACCAAGTTGCCATGATCATCATATCCTCGATCCATATTATGTAGTTTGTTACCAAAAAGTTGAATTTGCGATACGATTCGATGACCTCTATTTCCTCGACAATTGTCACCAATAAGGCGACCATTCCAGGAAGTGCCATCGAATGTGAACATCATATCACAATCTTCATGGGGTGTCCAGTCCCTGTGATAATTGTGCATAATGATTTCGGTGTCGGAAATTATCTCCAGTTTGTGATATTTACGTCTGTAGGGATCATATGCACCCCGACACCTTTTGTAATTCATGGACTCATAACCATCTTCAATCTTTGTCCACACAATGTTTAATGAAGCAAAGTTCTGCGGATCTGATTGTGCTTGTGCTTTGTTAGACCAATGACCAAGTAAATACTTTTCAAAGTTCACTTTCAATCATCATAAACAAGACATTCTGGTTCTGATGGATTTTGATCACAATAAAGTTCAAGATAGGTCGGATCGTGATGATCTCCTGCTTCAATATCTTTCTTATGGTGCTCTACATATTCCTCTAGATCATGCAGTTCACTCTCGATGTGACGACGCATTTGAGGATTTGTGTTTGGATTATCGAGAATTTGTTTGTCGGTCTCGATATGCTTTTCGATGCTTTCCATAGCAGTGGTATACAAATGATACAAATTTATTTATCCAAGAACTGAATCCTTTACCAGGAACAATTCAGTCTCCATTGTAGAGCCCGTTGACTTGTGTGTCAATGCGGCAATCACGTACTTACCGCTATATTTCCTGTCAACCCTCTGACGATCACCACTTTTAGCAGTAGATGGAATGACAATGTTTATTCCAGCACCAACATACAAATCTAAGTTACCAGGAATTGTGATTTGGAGTTTGATTGTTTTAAGAGTTTCAAATCGCATCCACTGATATGCTTGCAATTCAACTAATGCTTCGTAATTTCTTCCAGGTTGCTCTGCATTTCTTTGATCGAAAATCTGATTAGGAAGAATAGTATACCTAACTCTCTTAGGATATTCAGTCAACGCTCTCACATTTTCATCTGCCTGCTCAAATGGGTTGGCATGTGTTCCAGTGTCGCCTAAGTGCTCCATTGTATTCCACATTTCACTGAGACTATAGCGATAAGCATCTACCGACATATCTGTAGATGTTCCCATCTTAGATGATGTAATTGTGTTGGGATCAAATCCCATACTAAATCCAGACCAAGTACCATGGCGAAGACCATTCAAGAAGTTTCTTTCATTAGGGAAAACAACCTTTGAAATTTTATATGAATCTCTCATACCTTCATCAGTTTTCATTGGAGCATAAACATATGTGTATAGTTTTGCTCTACCAGAAGTTACATCAGTATCACTATTTTCTGTTTGGGCATTGACATCTTCAATAATTTTATCAATAGATTTGAAGTGAAATCCTAAGGCATTTTCATAAAATACAAATCCATTCTGAAGACCACCACCAGATTGTGTCCTACGAATAGATCGTTGACATATCCAATAAATTGTGTCAAACACTCTCCAGTTTGGAATTACAAATTGGTGTGAATTTAGTGACTCTTCTAAAAACAATTGTTTGTTAGATCCTAAGAAGAACTGACTTCTCAACAAAGTTTCTACAATCTCACTTGACTCAAATCCTGCCTGTTCAAAAATAACTTCAGAGTTACCAAATACATTCGTAATTTCATTTCTGATGTATTCATCTGAAGCACATTGAACCATGAATATGTCATTGCCCTGATTGTTTCTAGATCTAGAAGAAATCTCATAACTTCTAAATTGATAAGTTCTGTCTTGAATTGTACCTACAACATTCAGTACAAAAAGTTCTGATCCTGTCAGAGCACCAATCAAACCAGCAGCATCTTCTAAGATAAGTGTACACTCAAGAGTTGCTTGAGTAAGACTTTCGTAAATCTCAAATCCACGCAAAAATTCTTTCAGGTCATACGAACCCGAGTCGTTTTCAAGTCTCTGTCCATCTCTGTAGATAGAAAGGGATACTTCAATTTCGCCTACTTGTTCTCTTTGAAAACTCATTGGAACAGACCTTTTAATGGATTGAGATTGGAATTGAGCATACTAGCAGTAGTCTTCAAAAGACCAGCACCAGCATTTTCGGATCCTCGACCTTGACCGCCCGTGGGCACAAATTGAGGTTGTTTTTGTGTTTGTGCTCCTGCTTGTCCTTGTGACATCATTTGGGCAATCATAGTGCTTGCCTGTTGTGCCATTTGTTGATTCATGCCATTTTGTTGAGCAACTTGAGACATGACCTGTTGAATCATTTCTTGGGTTCTTGTTTGAACCAGTTGTCTCGCATTATTCCTATCTTTAGTTATCTTCTGAAGTTCCTTAGCAGTCATTCCACCACCTTGATAAGGTCCCACAGGACCACCAGGACCAAAAGAATTATTCATGTTTGGTAGCATTCCCTGAAGTTGTGCTCTTCGCTCTTCTTCTTTCTTAGTTGCTAAATTAAAGTTGTCCTGATCGCCGCGATAACTACCATATCTCTCTTCATATGACAGACCAGAAGATGCTTTTGGTAAAAGATTACCCAGTCCTATAGAACTTCGTGCAGAAGTATTTTCTGCGGATGAAGGATTCGCTGCACTATCAGCACCAGGAGCAGCAGGAGGATTAGTTGCACCAGGTGCTGTAACCTTTCCTTCAATTGCACCACCACCTTTAGCACCCTTCTTGAATAGATCGGGATAGATCTGTGATGGATTTAAGTGTCCACCCTTACCTCTCCTATAGACCTCAAAGTGTAAATGTGTATTGTCAGCATCATCATACAAAACACCGATCTGATCACCTGCATTAACCTTTTGTCCAGGTTTGACCTTAGGTTCCATATGTAAGTATCTTTGGTCGTATCCATCAACACCTCGAATCATCATACCAGAATAATATGTTTGACCCGCTTTATATCTTTCTTTGAGAACTGTACCAGAGATAGCAGCAACAACAGGAATCTTAGGATCAGCACCAAATGGTGGTAACTCTGTTAAGTCAACACCAGCGTGTCCTCCATAACTTCTACCTGCACCATAAACTTGTCTTGGACCAGCAGCAAATCTACCATTTGGTAGTGGAAATACCATAGTCTGTGTCTTAGAGTCATCACCATCACCATCTTCTCCTCTAGCGTTTGCCTCTTTCTCTCCTTTCTGGTCTGGATTGGTGATGTTACGCTGGGGTTGACCCATGCCATCAAAGTCAGTTCTATTACCAGTTATAGCATCAACTAGACCTAAGAAATTACTCTTTAGACTTCTCTTTGGTGGTGTGGGACGATTTTCTCCTTGAGGTGAGTTTGAACCGCCAGTCTCATCAGGACTGACGCTTGGTTCTTCAGCCGCAGCACCACTCAAGAAGGACTTAACCTTTGCCCTCATCTGGTTACCACCTTTGGATCTTACTTGCTTTGTTGTGTAAAATCCACCAGGATGATTATAAGGACCAGGAGTAAGGGAATCTAAGTCCCATCTTTGAACTGGTGGGTCAAGTAGTCCTGTCTTTACAGCATATCTTTCCCATTCTCCATGAGTCCAGACATTTCTATCTACATCAGAGGTGTTCTGACCATATGCTTTCAACAAATTTGCTGCCTCTTTTGCCATGGCAGTTGTTTGAGCACCAGTAAGGGGATTCTCTTGCCAACCTTTCTTATCACTATAATAAGTTTTTGACATGCCATGGTGACCCATTGCGGCAGCAGCAAGTCCCACAGAATTCTTATTATGACCTGCTGTATGTTCGCTCTTATCTACTCCATAGTTTACATTTTTATTTCCTGGTTTACCAGTACCACTGAATGCATTGTGATAGGGTAAACCTTGAGTGGAATTATGGAAACCACCGCTCCAGTGGAAGAATATCTTTCTCTTTTTTGGATCGGCAGGTTGACCTGCTTTACCACCTACGAGACCACCTTGAGCAAATCCAGGAACATTATACCCCTGACTCTTTGCTTCAGAAACTCTCTTTTGAGTTAGGTGAGGTTGCGTTTTTGTTCCAGGAGTATTAATAGGAACGACGAAAGCTCCCCCATTTGCCTTTCTAGCAACGTACTCAGTTCCATGTCCGATGAACGAAGTGGATCGCCCTCCATCCAATGAAACCTTGTATCCCGATTGTGGTCCACTAATAAATCCTCCTTGTGCTCTTTCTGGTAATTTTTTGACTGCACCGCCTTGCGATTTCTTCTCTACTTCATACTCTGCAAACTTCTGATCCACCATCTTCTTCATGGTTTCAGGATCAGCATTTGCTCCGTCTGCTCCATCTTTGCCATCAGCGCCATCATTACCTTGCATCGATTGGTTGATTGCTGCGCCAGCAAGCATACCGCCACCAACTAGTAAAGCACCCTTTAGAAGTCCACCTCTACGTCCACCACCTAGTCCACCTCTTCTTCTGCGAAGTGCAGACTTAGATCTGAGTAGATTCTTTCGGAAACTATTCAGGACATTGAAGAGATCTGTGATGATTCTAAACGGATTCTTCAACCAGCGCAACCCTAAGAAGATTGCACCTAGTCCAACAAATGCCTGACCAAATCCTACTAATTTATCCCACCAACTAGTATCATCAGACAGAAGTTTATACAGACCTTCAATAGTATTGACAACACCAAACTTTGCCCAGTCAAAAATAAACTTGGCAACCTTCGCAATACCCTCAAGAATACCAACTACTTTCTTTCTGTTCTTAGGATCTCCCAACCATTTCAATGCAGGAGCGACAATCAGGAACTTAAACAAAGATCCTAACAGATTTAGAATTCCATCCCAAAAACTACCAATACCCTTAGCAATTCCTGCTAAAACACCTAATACCTTTTTCTTTTTCTTTGATGTATTATATTCTGCTTTAAACTTCTGTCTATTCTTCTTCTGCTCTTCTAACTTCTCAAGTTCAATCTTATTTAAGTTGTTGATCCCTTTGATAAATCCATTGAGAACTTCACCAATATTATTGATTGCTTCTGTATTCTTATTAGTTGCAACAGCAATTGCTCTACTCTCCGCTTCTGCTGGTGTGTTAGCAGTAGCAGGAGGTTTTGCATCTACAAATTTATAGAAATTTAATTTTGTTGACTTCTGAATTGCTGCCATTAGTTCATTCTAGAGTTAAGACCAGATGCTCCAGCGGAAACAACACCGCTACCTCCACCACCTGTATTTATGGGCACTGGTTGAGGCATAGGCAACATTTTCTCTATAACTACAGGCACAGGAACAAATTCCATTGCCTGTTGCATGATCATTTGTGCTGATATTCCATCTTTACCTAACATCTTAGATGACTGGGAGGAGACTTGTTTTACAACACCAAGTGCTTCAGGGTTGACACCAAGTTCACCAGCAATCTCTGTCATTCCAGATAACATACCCTGCGGACCACCACCAATCATACCAGTAACACTCTTCATGATACCACCCATACCGAATGTATCTGCAAGACTTGTAACACCAGCAATAGGATTGAATCCACTATTGACAAAACTGGAGATTGCTCCACCAAATTTATTGCCGCCAGGAATCATACCCATTGCAGCACTAGCAGCACCACCAAAATTACCACTCAACAATGAAGTGCCAATTTGACCTAATGGACTATTCATGAATCCACCAACAGCATTTCCGATATTACCCATCATGCCACCCAGTCCAGGAATCATACCACCAAGAGATCCTAGCATTTGCATAGGATTACCAGACGCTATTCCAGAAATCGCTCCGATACCTGCCATGATAGGTCCAGCACCAGGAATAAATGATGCAGCAGTTTGAACTAAAGGATTACTAGCAATACCACCAAGAGTTTTACCAATTCCACCAACTGCCTTCTTAACACCTTTAACAATACCACCCAAGAACATTTCTTGAGGTTCTTTATCAGGCTCTATAAGATCTCTTTGACCCCCAGCAGTGTCATCATACTCAGGTCCAGGTTGTTTGTCAAGGTCTCCCTGACCTCCGAAAATATTGAACAGCCCACTAAGTGGAGGTAACCCCTTAGCAAATTCTTCAATTTTCGGTCTGAGAGCCTTCATCCCAGGAATAGCATCTACGAGACCAGTCTCAAACTCCTGAATACCAGGAACTAAGTCACGACCAAACATGTAAGCGTCAATACCCAGTGAGATTCCAGGACCAGGAACAAAACCAAATAGACCAGAAATATCAAATGCACCAGATAATGCTTCAATCAGTCCACCTACAACGTCTCCACTTTGGAATCTATCGTATGCAAATAATGCATTGAGAAGACCACCAATAACAGGTAATGCTTTACCACCGATCTTCTTTGCAAGAGGACCAGGTTTTGTGATAGAAAGTCCTTTTTTCTTTAATGCACCTTCTACCGCCGAACCAGCAGGAGACTTGAGAATAGTCTCCATTACTCCATCACCGATCTGCTTAACCTGCTTTACAATAGGATCAACAAATCTTCTGACAGGTTTAATAACCTCATCAATAGCAAGTCTCTTGAGACCTTCTCCTGCTTTACTTAACTTTCCATTGACCCAATCACCTGCTTTGTTTACTTTTTCACCTATTCCATTCGCAAATTGCTGACCCTGACGCTTCGCCTTCTTGGTGAATTCCACCATCTCTTCCCATCTTTTGCGTGCCTGTTCACTTAGGTTCGCATAAGCATTGACAGCAGCTTCACTAAGTTGCTTATATTTTTGTTTTGCCTGATTTATAAGAAAATCTTTGAGTCTGGTGCCTTGCTCTACGGCAAAGTTTCCAGTTGCTCGGAATCCAGATGCAACAGTATCTCCAGTATTTTGGAGGAAACCAAGAAAACCTTTGCGAGGTGCTTTGAATTTCTTTGCTTGTGCAAGTGCATCGGCAGGTTTGACATTGCCAGCAGCTCTTAACCTTCTATATTCCTGAATTTGTTCTGGATTGAGACCTTTCTTCCTTAAGGTCTCATCCAGTGCATCAGTTATTTTTGGTTTTGGTTTTGTCTTAGGATCTACTTCTGGATCCAATCCAGGATCCTGATCCATCATGTCCATTAGACCGAGGATATCCCCAATCAGTTGGAACGGATTCATCAGATATCGTAATCCGATGATACCTACTAATAGTTGACCAAGACCTTTAATCTTACTGATAAAGTCTCCATTGGGATCCATCAATGCTGAGAATCCGTCTAAGAATGTCCCAACTAATGCAGATGCAAATCCAAATAACTTCTCAAAGACAAACTTTGTCTTCTCAAGGAATGTAACTAGTTTTTCTTTATTTTCTTCATCACCGATCCACTTCAGTGTCTCTGTTATAATACCAATCGCTGCAATTCGCAGGAACAGATCACCAATAGGACCAAGAAACTTACCTAATATATCACCAAAAAGACCTTTCCCTTTCTTTTTTAGTTTTGAGTCGGGTTTTTGTTTCTTTTTATTCTTTTCTAACTTACCTGTTTCCGATGCTTCTTCAGCAGCAGCGTCTGCTTCTCTACGCTTTTGTCTACGTGCTTTTACTGCCTCAGCATCTTCTAATTTTTGACTAGCAAGTGCAATAGCACCTATGTTATAGAACGTCGCTTGAATGCTACTAACTGACGCACCTAAACGATTGATCGCTAGTGTTTGTTTTCTGGCAGCACCAACAGCAGGAGACTTCGATGATGATCCTCCAGGATTTACGAACTTGTAGGTTTGTAATTTAGCCACCTGCTGATTGTTGCTCCTTCATTCGTTTTTCTTCTTCTTTTAAGAAATGGATTAGCATATTGACATAGATTTCTTTCTCCCATGGCATCAGGTTATCAATATGCTCAATATTCCACTTATGGTGATGCATGAGTGCGAAATTGCCCTCATAATATGAACGAAGATTGTTATGAAAGAGGGCTATGCGAAAAAACTCGCTAATCCCTCAAGTAGAACCTTCGTTTTCTTCTTAGTGTTGGGGTTTGTAACCTCAACTGTATGAGACAACTTAGGCATAGTTTCAAAAAACTCTTGAATCATTTGAAACTGCTTACTATTGAGTTGATCAAAGAAGTCCACTAATTCAGACTTAGGTACGTCGGCACAATCATAGATCTGATTAGGATCTGCAATAGTTTCGATGCAACTAGATGCCATTTCAAAGATCTGATCTACTTGACTGACATTATCATCAGTGAAGTTCATCTTGACAAACATATCAAGACTGGGATAACCCATAGTGACCATGATTTCGTCAGAAAGTTTGATTTCTTTCTTGTGATCCTTATTCTTGATTACTTTGATTTCATCAAGAGGAATAGAAACATCAACTTCGGTTTCATTGTCATCAGTACATGTTACACGAACATCTACATTTTCACCGACAGACTTTGTACGAATCTGTAGGAACAAAAATTCAATGTCAAATGTTGCTAATTTATCAACATCTTTCACATCAGTACAGGCAGTGATAATATCTTTGATTGCTTGGATAATCTCTGCTTGCTCCCCCGTTTCAGTTGCCAGCAATAGAAGTTTCTCTTCTTTTACCAGAAATGGTCTAAAAGTCACAGGTCTGCCATCAGAAGGCAGTTTTAGTTTATACTTTGGGGTATTTAACTTAGGTAATGCCATAGAAATTCAATTCAGTAATTTTATTTAGGTAGGTATCAAGTAGTTGTATTTCTCTCCGTGCTAGGATCAGTATTGTTGTCAAAACCTTCAGAAGAAATTGTAATATCTTGCTCTACACCAGGATCATCAAAATTATCCTGAGTAAAGAATCTATATCTCTCGTAATAGAATCCTACCTGTAATTCCATCACTCTTGCTTCATCAGAGCTAAGTTGAATAGATCCGATATTATATGGAAATACGTTTCTAATCTCCCACGCTGCTGTGAGTTTGTTAGATCTAGCAAATAGTGATTGCTGTCCCAGTTTTAATTGGGGTGCGTCGGGGGGAAGTGGAATTCTTTCTCCGCCACCACGTTCCCATTTATATATCATTAAAGTTGGGCAGCAATAATCATTATAGAAGTCTGTATATTGATTAGCATCGTTTGTCATCTTTGAAACCCAACGCTCAAAGAAATTTCTAGTATATTGAGATCTAGGAACTTGGAATGTGATATTGATCTGACTGAAAGCAGAATTGGTTGCATACTTGACAGCAGAACCAACATCAGTGAGTTGCCCAGTTGTCACCTGTTTACTAGGCAGATTGACACTCTTAGCGTAATAATCTAAGAGATCCCTAAGTTCACCTGAGTTTGGATTAAACGTATTACCTTGTGTACCACCTCCAAACTGAGTAGATGGTAACAGAATTCTTGGAGGAGAAAAGTGAACTGAGTATAGATTAGTAGTCGCAACAAATGTGTCTTCCTGTTTGAATACAGAAATGAATCTTTGAAGTGAGTTATAGGCAGCTGCCTGCGGATTTGGAATGCCCATTAGATTTTAAGTTCCTTTTCTGTGATTAACATAAACTCCCATCCGTTGTCTACACAAAATTCAGTTGCTGCTTTCCACTTTGCTTGATTTACAGCATATGTCACAACTTCATTGATATATCGTTTAGTGTTTCGTTTCTGGGTTTTAGGTTCCTTCGTTTGTTTGTATGGTTTGACTTCAACTAAATACTTCTTTTTGCCAATCTTGACATAGAAGTCTGGGAAGTAACGATGCCGTTTTCCATCAACGGGAGACGTGTATGGGATAATGATTTCTTCACTGCCCCATTCCTCTACAGAAGGAGTGACATCACACCATTTCATAAATTTGTATTCCCAAGATGACCTATAAACAACGTTTCTAGGGTCTCCTTTGTACTTCCTTGGGAACGATACTCGGTACTTACCTTGATATCTCATAAATACATAAAGGTCACATAGTATTTAGGTAGTAAATTGACAGTTTATAGATACCCTCTTAGACCCCCTGTACCAACTAGTCAGGGAAACTATGATGCCAATGCTCCCACAGAAGCAACGGATTATATTATGCTGCGTCGTAATAGAATTCAGTATTCTGATGGTGAAGCCCGATACTATGGTGAAAACTTACCCAATAATAACATCGATAGGGTTCTAAATCCTGATGTTTGTTATATTGCAATGCCAAGTCAATTGGCAACTTCATATTCACCAGCATATCGACAAGTTGATGTTGGTGTTGCAGGTGTTATGGCAGCGCAGATGGTAGCAACTGGCGGTGATTTTACAAGTATGGATTCACTAGCAACAGCTATTTCAGGTGCTGCTAATGCTTCATTACCAGAATTTGCAATGTCTACCCTTGCTCAAGCAGCAAATGGTATGAATGGTCTTTTGGGTTTGCAGGGTAACGTTGACTCTAACTCTCTGTTAGCAATCTCAAGAGGAAAGGTGTTCAACCCATTTACTGAACAAGTTTTCAGTAATATGTCATTCAGAACACACCAGTTCCAATTTAAGATGCTGTCTCGCAGTATGGAAGAGGCAAGAGAAATTAAACGTATTATATCGTATATTAAAGGTGGTGCTGTTCCTATCATTGGAGGCAGTCAAGCAGATGACATCTCTGGACAGATTTCTGGCGGGCAAGGCACCTCTGAATCTGCATCTGTTGCTTCTAGAAATAGATTTATGGAAGTACCCGATAAATTCAATATTAAATTTGTGAGGATGAGTCCAGACGGAACTCTTTCTGAAGATTCTGACGGATTTGGTAGTATGCACTTCAAAATTCATACTTCAGTTTGTACTGGAGTACAAGTGAACTATACACCAGATGGTCAATATTCATCTTTTAAGAACATCACTGGGGAGATGGTCCAAGTCCCTGCTATTCAATTGTCTTTGTCATTCACTGAAACGAGAATGATTTCTCAAGGCGATATTGCAAGAGGTTTCTGATGGCAGGTTATTTTTCTTATTTTCCAAAGGTATATGTCGGTGAAGGCATTACAGATGACGAGAACTTTAAGTATCGTCTAGTAAAAAATATCTTTAGGCGTGTTAAATCTAGAGAAGACTTAGCACAATATAGTACGCTGTTTGAAGCATATTCAATCAGGGATGGTGAAACACCAGAAAGTCTTGCTCGTAAGTTCTTTGCTGAAGGAACCTTAGATTGGGTTATCCTGCTTATCAATAACGTTATTGATCCATTCGATGATTGGCCAAAGAGAGATAATGACCTCTTTGAGTTTATTCTAGAAAAATATGGCGATACTGACGCTATTCATCATTACGAAACTCAAGAAGCGTTATATCAAGGTGTTATATACATACCCGAGGGTATTGAAGTCAATGTTGACTACAGAACTGAATTGCCTGATGGGACTATTCTTAGTGCTGAAGATTCCAGAATCCCTATCACCAATTATGAGCATGAGCAGTTTGTAAACGAGAAAAAAAGACAAATTTTGATTCCAACTCCTACGATGTTGGACAAGATTATTGAAGAATTTGAAACTCTTGTCAGATACTTACCTCATATCGAACTTGACAAGAAAGGTAATAAGAAAACTCCTCTCAACATTGCAGCTAAGTTCCTTGACAACATTGCAAGTGCTCAGGGTAGTGTTTCAATTGCCGAATTTACTGCTTCTGGTGTTTCTGCAACATCATTTGATTATGGTCCTGGTAGCAGTATTAGTGGAACCGCAGGTGTGGCAGGATCTAACACTACCGCAGATGCAACCACTGCCGTAACACCAGTTGGATCTGGTGGAACAGCAGCAGCAACGTCATCTTCTAGTTCTACACCTACACCTTCACCTAGTCCTTCGCCTTCTCCAAGTCCAAGTCCTAGTCCCTCCCCATCACCATCTCCCTCACCCTCTCCAAGTCCTTCACCTAGCCCTTCACCAAGTCCAAGTCCAAGTCCATCACCTAGCCCTTCGCCATCGCCTTATGGAGGATATGGAGGATATTAATCCCAACGACCTAATAGAGATACAAATAACAAAAGACGGACTTGCACTAATGTACAGGTCCGTCTGCTTTCATTTGGATAAATGGGCGGGTGGTCATCCGTTAGAGCAAGAAGCACTTCACAAAATGAAGGATAACCTCTTGCGTGTTCTGCTAGAGCAGCAGTTTAGGGAGTAAAAACCCTAGAGACCAAATTTTTGGCGGGATTTTTTTTGCCCCTTTTTGGAAATCAAAGGTCGATTTTGGTTTCAACCTCCATCGATTTGACATCCAACCATACTACCACCGACAATACCTAGAGGGATTGCCCACCAGCGACCATCGCCACGGGATAGTGCTGCACCTGCTCCTGCACCACCGATGCCACCAAGAACTGCACCTTCGATACAAGAGTTATCATCCTTAGGAGTTTGTTTGGGATAGTGCTTATGATAGTGCTTATGATCGTATCGATCGAAGTTTGGTTCACGATTGCAAGGAACACGAACACGTTCTTTATATGATGTGACATATCCAGGACGATTCATGGTGCCAGGAACATACTTTTCACGATATACTTTTCTGAAACACTTCTCTTGGTAAGCATATCCACCTTGAGAGTTATACGCTTGGCGATTACTAATTTCACCAACGTTTCTGTACCTTGGTCCGCCTGCTTGTGCAGGAAGTGTCAGTGATGACAGCAGCACTAGTGATGCAATTGCAATTTTCATGAGTTCTCTACTATCTTGACTTTATATATGGTAGTTTTCGCAGTTTTCTTTGCGAAGTACAAGTCCATTCTCTTTTTTACATAGTATAGAGCAACCAGAACAATGATGAACTGGATGCCCTCTTCCCAACTCATGTTCCAGGCATCTACCAGGTCGAGTTGAGCTTGGGCAAGCAGATTCATTTTTTGTCCTCCGTTTTCTTATTGAATCCGAAGGGACCGAGCTTATCTTTTGCTCGGTCTTTCATTACAGCAGCACCAAGTGCTTCCATAACTTTCAGGATATCTTCTGCCCTGTGATTACCAGGACCCATACGCTCTGCAGCGTAATCATATTTTTGAAAGAACTCGTTAGAAACGAGTTTGTAATCTTCAACTGTAATGGGATCAATCATCAATCTTCTTCAGCAAGTTTGGCAAAGTAAGAGAGGGTGTCTTCTTCTTCCTCAACAGGAGAAGCAGCAACCGCTTGAGAACGGAAGTCCTTGACTTCAGCACCCCAGTCAGGTTGGTTAGAACTCAGGGTGATGTCAGGATCATTGAAAGAACCGCGCCCTTCAGATTCATCCTCAAGGGACTCATCGATGCGAGCAGGTGCAGCAGACTTGCCGAGCACCAGGTTCAGACGTGCAGTAAGTTGCTCGTAAGACTTGAAGTTCTTAGGATCTTCAAACTCAGCAAGAGAGTAACCCTGCTTCCAGATACCTTCCAGTTTATCATCTTCAAAGTTACCCAGAGTTCCTGCAGCGGCGAACTCAGACTTGTCATAGTTCCAGTAACCATCGACCTTACGGATCTTCAGTTTGAAGTCAGCACCAGTCCAGAAGTTGAACGGATCGATAGGAGTCTCGTCAGCAAATGCAGGTTGCATTGCTTCTACGAGTTTGTCGAAGATCTTCTTACCAAATTTGTAGAGGAACACCTGACCTTCTTTTTCGGGGTGAGCGGGATCACTCACGACATAGATGTTAGCATAGTAGGAGAGTTTACGCTTCTGAGCACGAGCGACCTCCTTGTCGCTGTCACGACCGCTGTTCCAAAGTTCACGATTCATTTCACCAACGGGATCATCTTTGCCCAAAGTGGTGAGAGAGTTCTCGATGTACCATTGGCCACCAGGACCCTTGAATGCATGAGACCAGACCTTTGCCCAAGGCATTTCTTCGCCATCGGGAGCAGGAAGGAATCGAATGACGGCGTATCCGTTACCAGACTTATCGA